>Ga0181607_10005439_pt1 | contig 10776 bp, 12 predicted proteins | sample 041ome_9_FD_132420 | JGI IMG/M metagenome (GOLD analysis project Ga0181607, IMG submission 132420) | Coastal salt marsh microbial communities from the Groves Creek Marsh, Skidaway Island, Georgia - 041413US metaG (megahit assembly) | ecosystem: Environmental > Aquatic > Marine > Intertidal zone...
AGATTTCATTCTGCTGCCCACTGTAGGTATGGTTTGGTTCGGCTTTATCTTTCTTACCCAAGGCCAATGCCTGTATTTGGTTTACCGACGGCAAATGCAAGGTTTTATCGGCATACAGAAAATTAGGGTTTCCGCGCACGAAAGCATGGCGATTATATTGGACAATCGCCATTTCAACAAATGTCATATTCAGCCCGCTGCCACCATAATAGGCACTTATAATATGGCCCAAGGTTTCATCTTGCATGACTTTGTGTGATTGCTGGTAATTTGGGTCCATCCGAAACGGGTGCGTGCTGGCCGCGCCAGACAATTCATCACTGCCGCCACGGTGGCTGTAATTCAGTACCACTATAGGTTCTGCCGCATACGCCGCAGCGCTCAACCCTACAAAAATCGTTCCAATCAAAACCGTTAAATGCATTAGTTAAACTCCAGAAAAGTCACGTGCTGGCCATGCAAATCTGCCAGTTTACGCTGTCGGTTCAACGGCAATAACGTTGCACCACTAGCGTCCGCTTTGGTCACTCTTAAAATCGTCCATGGTGTCATTTTGCCAGACACAACAGCCAAATGATTTGGGCTTAGACCTTGACGCGCCCCCACCGACACATGCAAACCGTCATCGGCCTTTGCCATAACCGCAGTCAGCGGCAGGCACAACATGGTCTCGGCCAAGGCTCGTGCATGTGTATCCATCGTCGTGGAAAGCGCACTACGGATCTCGGCGCGTTTTGGCGTTGCCAATGTTGACAGCATCTGGCTTATCGATTTTTCACCAAGCTTGACGCGCACAGTATGGGTCACGTCACCAAGCGAATCAAGCTGACTGCCAGTAAAAATATGGCTAGTCACCGTCACATCCAAAAATTGTTCTTGCTTGAAGTTGCCTTTGACAGTGGTCGCGTCAAAATCAATTGCCGTTGCAAAAGCAAAATCACCATCGGATAGCGACGGACGTAACGAGGTTAGCGCGGCATAATCATAGCGCGCATCCTTTAGCAAGGCGGCAACGTCTAATGTCGTACCAGCCCTATTCCGCAAGGACAGTTTTGGCTGGCTTGCCATGTAGTCATATAAATCTTGCACCAGCAATGGCGGTGTCGTTGAGAGCCAGCCTGGTACTTGGCGGGTAATGCTGTATTGGGGCGCAAACATTGTTACATGCCCGACCGCACGGTTTTGGCACCCCACCCCTTCAACACTGCCAACCGCAGCCTGCACAGTGACCTGGTAATGCAGGTCATCATGCGTTTCATCAATGATGTTGTAATCGAGAATTTCAGATGACGGGCGCACCACAAAATGATCATCGAGCGCGGTGTCGGCCTGCACCGAGCTAAATCCATCAATTTTGGCGCCCCCAGACAAGGCCGCTAGATATAAGGCGTCTTCAAGCGCGATATTTTTGGCTTCATTCAAAGCATCCATATGCGAGATTACCGCACGGCCAGTCGCGGTGATCATCCGCAACTTGTCGTTGGCGGCCTGTGCACCGACACTGAGCATTACACAAATGAGCAAGCAAAGCCCGCTAATGAAGCGCCGCATCATTGGTTAAACCGTCTGACGTGCCGTCTGCAGCAAATAGCCGATTGTCTCACGGTCAATCTCTAGCACCACTTCATAGGTATCGGCCCCAGTAGGGTTGATACGAACCGTGCGTGCGCCGCGGATGGTACCGGCGACCACACCCCGAAATGTATCATTTTGCACAATGAGATCAATGACGGTGGTGCTTGAATCAACCTGCAAACCATGAATCTGTTCGGCAAGATCGCGCATCGCTGCCATACGGGCAGACCGGATCGCCATTAAACGCTTTTGCGACTCACTGCGCCCAGGCTGCGAGGATGTCACCGCATAGCCAACCGCCGTTAGCGTCGGGATATTCGCCGAGCTGGCATCAAGCACATCTTTTAGATTGATGATTGATTGTGTCTGCGAAGCCTCTACCGTCGCCATTGGGCTATTGCTGGTAAACGCTTGCTGTGTTGAGTGCTGGCACGCGCCAAGCATCCCGATGCTAGCGGCCAAAAACACAACTGTTTTCATTGATTTGCGCATGTAAAGCTCCGTAGGTCAAAAAATGGGCACCGCGCTAAATATGCATTTTCTATGCCAACCCCAAATAGTACACCACCGTCACAACCACAAAAAACACCTTCAGTAGAAAACATCTAGTCGCAACGGCACCGTTCCCGCCGCCGCCACAGCCCCTGATAGCACCATAAAGCACGGCTATTTCAGGGATTGGCATAGATATTGCCTTTACCTTTCGAGTGGCACCGTGACGTGCCAAGTCAAAATTTTATGGCGCAGGGTATAAAATGTTTAAAAACAGATATTTGTCATACTTAAGCACCGCTGAAGCAGCGGCGCAATCTGTCACTGCGCTATCACTAAAATTCAGCCAACCGGGAGCAGCGTCATGAATATGACACTTTCACGCTTTGGTCTTGGCAATCTTTCCGGAAGTCTGTCCAGTTTGGTTATGCCGGTGGGCATTTTGGTGCTTGTCGCGATGATGGTGCTGCCGCTGCCAGCCTTTCTTCTAGACACATTTTTTGTTACAAACATTTTGGTATCTCTGCTGGTATTGATGGTGGCCCTGCACACCTATCGCCCGCTTGATTTTTCAAGCTTTCCCAGCCTGCTGCTTATCGCCACAGTGTTACGACTTGGCCTGAATGTGGCGTCAACCCGGATCATTCTTAGTGAAGGCCATGAAGGCACCGCATCAGCTGGCAAGGTTATTGAAGCCTTTGGTCAATTCGTCATCGCCGGCAATTATGCTGTTGGTATTTTTGTCTTTATTATTCTGGTGATTATCAACCTTGTGGTGATTACCAAAGGCGCTGGCCGTGTGTCTGAAGTATCGGCACGTTTTACCTTGGACGCCATGCCCGGCAAGCAGATGGCCATTGACGCCGATTTGAACGCCGGTGTGCTTACCAATGAACAAGCCAAAGAACGCCGTGAAGACATCTCCAAAGAAGCTGATTTTTACGGGGCCATGGATGGCGCGTCAAAATTTGTAAAGGGTGATGCGGTTGCTGGCATTCTGATTTTGGCGATCAACATCATTGGCGGTCTTATCATTGGCCTCGCCCAACATGGCCTGTCATTAGAACAAGCCTCAGAATCATATATTCTTTTATCTATTGGTGACGGTCTGGTTGCGCAAATCCCATCATTGATGCTGGCCATCGCCACCGCGATTATCGTGACCCGGGTGTCTTCTACCCAAGACATGGCCGCCCATATTGGCGAACAGGTTAGCCTGTCCCGGGCATGGATGCCGGTTTCGGCAGTTTTGTTTTTGATCGGCTTTGTGCCGGGCATGCCAAACATGTTGTTCTTGGCGGCTGCCGGTATCGCTGGCGTGGCTGGCTATTATATGCGCAAGCGCGAACTTGCCGCCCCTGATGAGGCTGCCGCCTTGGAATTGGCCGCAAAAAAGGAAACCCCGCCCGCACCAGACCAGATTAATCTGGCCGATGTCACCGACAACTCACCCGTATCAGTCCAGCTTGGCTATGGGCTGATCGAAATGGTTGACGAAACCACCGGCGGCCCCTTGATCAACCGCATTACCGGCATTCGCAAACAAGTATCGCGCAGCCTTGGATTTGTTGTACCGCCAGTGCGGGTACGCGATGATATGGCGCTTGGTGCCAATGAGTACCGTATCCGCATCGGCCAAACCATTGTTGGTGAGGATAAAATTTTCCCAGACCGTAAATTGGCCATTCCCGGCGACACAACAAATGTCAAAATTTCTGGCATTGAGGTCAAGGACCCTAGCTTTGGCATGGACGCCATTTGGATTGAGCGCCATAAAGAAGCCGAAGCCGAAAGCAATGGCTATGTTGTTGTTGAGCCCGAGTCTGTTTTGGCAACACATGTATCACAGATCATGTATAAATTCGCACATGAGCTGGTCGGTCAGGACGATGTTCAAAAACTGTTGGACAACCTGGCGCAGACCTCGCCAAGTTTGGTTGAATCTGTTGTGCCAAAGCTGGTGCCGCTGCACGCCCTCACCGGCATTTTGAGCGAATTGCTGAGCGAACGTGTGCCGATTAGTGACTTGCGCAAAATTCTTGAAACGCTGGCAAATCTCGCCGGGCGTAATCTCAGCATTACCGATTCAGCCGAAGCTTTGCGGCCATGCCTTGCTGGCTTGCTGGTGCAGCAAATCGCCCCGCTTAATCAGCCATTGCCGGTTATCACCCTTAGTTCAGAGCTCGAACATATGCTTATTTCAATGTCACGCCAAAGCAATGATGGCGGCTTGCTGCTTGATAGCAGCCTTGCTGAACGTTTGATAAAATCAGTTTCTGAAGCCTCGGAACGCTCTTCAGCCGATGGGCGGCAGGCCATTATGGTGGTATCGCCGCAAATACGCCGGCAATTATCACATGTGCTGCGTCAACATATTGACGATCTGGCTGTGCTTGGTTTCACCGAATTACCTGACAACCGGAAAATTAATGTAGTGGCCACAATAAGCGGCGCTGATGACGCAAAATTGGAAAAAAAATAGGGCACCTCAATCGCCACTCATCCAAAAAGGAGGATGACAAATGCCAAATGTAACCGTAACCGCTGCCGATACAGCTACCGCTATGGATGAAATCTGGGACCGCCTCGGCCCCGATGCGATGATTGTGTCAACAAAGAAGCAGCATGGTAAAATTGTCATGGAAGCCACCACCGAAAAGGTTGGCAAGGCAGCCGAACCGGCAACATCAAGCAGCAAGGGCTTTGGGGCAATGTTCAGCCATCAGATGATTGGCGTAAATAATCATCAGCCGAAAAATGCTGCCCCCACCACTGCCAGCCTTGCCGAACCGAACCATGACTTGGCTGGGCTGCGCCGCGACATTGCGGCCATGCAGGATATGCTTACCGGCATGGTGCTGACAGATCTTGACGGGGTAAATCCTGCCTTGGCACCAAGCACCCGCATAGAATTGCAGCGGGCTGGCTTTAGCCCGCAAATTTTGCAGGACCTTCAAAACCATTATGCCGGGTTTAGCTATGCCGAAGGATGTGACCGCTTCTTACAAGCATTAGCCACAAAGCTGGTGCACCCAACAAGCGCCACCATCATGCAAAAGCGGTTGATCTTTGTGGTTGGCGCCAGCGGCACTGGGCGCACCACAATGGTTGCAAAACTGGCTGCGATGCTGCGCGATCAAAACCCCACCAAAGAAATTGTACTGGGTAGCTTAAGTGGCCAGAATGGCACCACCAATCACCAGTTGCAGAGCTATGGACGCCTGTTGAACCTGCCAGCTGTCATGCTCGGCCTGTCAACACCAGTCGAGGATTTCAACAAAATGACCGATTATGATTTTATGGTCATTGATGTTCATAGTGATCACCCAGACGCCGTTACCAAGCTGCAAGACATCCAGTCGCATCTTGGGACGTCTGAAGTTGGCACAGTTCTGACCCTTCCCGGCAGTGCCAGCAACAGCATGATCACAACCACCGTAAAGCGTTTCAGTTCACTTCATCCAGTAGTCGCCCTCACCAAACTTGACGAATGCGAGACCAAACCAGCCGAATTTTCGGCGCTGGCTGAAACCAACGCACAAATTGCTATGCTATCGGGAACAAAATCAGTAATTGACGCCGCAGTGTTTGCGTCTGAAAACATCTTGCTGCAATATCTAAATGAAAATTTCAGTCACCATGGATCAAGGGTGCCCAAAACGTTTGGGGCAGAGTAATCGAGATGGCGGTATCCATAGCAGTCACTAGTGGCAAAGGCGGTGTTGGCAAGACCAATACAGCTGTCAACCTTGGCATATCATTGCGCCAGCTTGGGAAACGGGTGGTGTTGTTTGATGCTGATTTTGGTATGGCCAATGCCCACATCATGCTTGGCACAAACCCAAAAACCACAACCGCTGACTTTTTGAATGGCAGCGTTGGTATTGCTGACACGCTAACCAAAACCGATTTAGGACTAAAATTTATTGCTGGCGGATCCGGGTTAACCGAATTGCTCAATCTCGACAATCAGGCACGCTACCGGATGCTATCCGGCATTTCGGCTATTGAAGATGAAATTGACTATTTGATTGTCGATAGCCCGGCTGGCGCATCGGACAGCGCACTTTTTTTTGTTAATGCGACAAATTTATCGCTGATTGTTCTTGTCGCCGAACCCACTAGCTTCCTTGACGCCTATGCCCTTGTTAAAGCAGCACATTTAGAAAATGGCGTGACCGATTTTGCGGTTATGGTTAACATGGCGGAGGGCGAAAAAACCGCCGAAATCAATTTTAATAAATTTCGTGACATCACAATGCGCTTTTTGGACGTGAAATTGCATTACGTTGGCATGGTGCCACAATCTTCTGCTATCCGGCGGGCGATTGTGCAGCGCAAGCCAATTAGCGTCAGCCAGCCAAAATCATCGCTGGCAAAAGCTTATGAAACGCTCGCGTTGAAGGTGATGAAAACACCGCATAGTCGCCATGATGGTGTGAAGTTTTTTAATGGGGCAAATAAATGAGCATTGCAATGCAAGATCATTATGCCAACCAAAAGACCGATGTCGACGAGCTGATCAAAGCGCATAGTAACCTTGTGCGCAAAATTGCCTGGCAGGTGCATGGGCGCACCCAGCACACGACCGAGATCGAAGATGTCATGCAGGTTGGCTTTACCGGATTAGTAAACGCCGCCCAACAATATACCCGCAAAGAAGGCGCTACATTTGCGACATATGCAAGCATAAGAATCAAAGGCGCAATCATCGATTATTTGCGGAAGAGTTCTAACCTTTGTCGCACAACAATCCAAATCAAAAAGAAATACAACAAAGTCGTGCAAGGGCTGCAATCAAAGCTAATACGCCACCCGAACCCAGCAGAAATTGCTGTTGAAATGGGTATGAGCGAACATGAATTGCAAGAATGGGAACAGGCGTTTCAGGCCAATGCTCATGACTCGCTAGGCGATGTCTATGACCAATATTCGATTTGGTATGCCTCGGAAGAAGACACCCCTGAGGAAAAACTTGGCAATGAAGAATTAAAACAGCTTTTGAAAAGCGCCCTTCACACCCTCTCAGAACGCGAAACACTGGTTATTCAGCTCTATTATATTGAAGAGCTTAACGTGTTTGAAATTGCCGAGGTGATGGACGTGTCGACCGGCCGCGTATCACAAATCAAAAAGTCGGCAATTGCCAATCTTCGTGACTACATAACCGACGCACAGCGTCTCGACTGATAATGCCAAAGCCAAAGTTTGAACCGGTTACCACCATTCAAATGTCGCTGCAATCAGCCGAGCAGCATCTCCATCATAATGACGGCACAACCCAGCTACAATTGTCCTGTGCATTAATCAATATCGCGCGGGGGTCTTGCGTGGTTTTGATCCGTCCAGATGGTACGCTTGGCAACACCCCATTTGGCACCATTCACATCCCCGCTGACAGGCCCATCATGCAAGCCCAGATTTCCCTTGGCGCCACTAGCTTTGATGACTTGACAATGCTGTTGCGCCAGCCAGCACCGCGGCCAATATCGCTGGTTATGACAATCGTTCAAGAGCTGTCTGTATCGCAAGACGGGCTGCTTTATGTCGAAGATTCAATCGATACGGATGTCACTGATATTTATTGGATTATGCCGGTAAAATAAACCGCTGCGGGTATCTCGTCCCGATATCTATTCGCCTAAAACCCCAAGCTGCAGACTATTGGGTGAATTTGCGGGCCATTTCGGATTCGGTTTGCAGCAATCGAGACGATCCTGAAAAGGCCTGCTGCGCGCGCATCAAATCTGTCAATTCATATGTCATGTCAATATTTGACATTTCTAGGGCGCCTGAATGCAGTTTACCGCGCCCGTCGGCAATCGGCGCACCCAAAACACCAGCGCCAGAACGTGGGTTATCTGTGAATAAATTTTGGCCAATCGCCGTTAAACGATTAGCATCAGCAAACATTGCCAGGCCGACTTGTCCGACATTATAAACCCGGTCAGCACCATAAGCAGCCTCTACGGTGCCATCACTGCGGATGACAACGCCGGTCAATGGCAGCGGTTCAAAGCTATCACCATCTTTAGTACCCTTGGCCATCAACGGCACGGTAATTGGCTGACCAAGCGATGACATCAATTGCATGCCATCTGTGGTGGCGATCATACCATCGACACCGACGGTAAATGACCCATCACGCGTATAAAAATTTTGATCCGGCCTAGCAGCATCAACAAGCGTGAACATGCCTTGGCCCTCAATAGCCAAATCCAGAACATCGCCAGTCTGCTGGAACGTACCTTGCTGATTCCAAACCCGGTTTTCGGCGGTTAACGCGCCCATGCCAAGCCGCCCACCATGCGTCTTGATGCTATCATTATTGGCATAGACATCGGCAAAGGTCGCCTCACGCTTTTTAAAGCCAGTGGTTTTGGCGTTAGCGATGTTGTTAGAGGTCACATCAATATCTTTGAGCGCCGCATCAATGCCGCTTCTTATAACCGAGATCATGGCCTGAAATCCTTTTTACTTACGCCTGAAGCTGAGCAAAAATTATGCCAAACCAGCTATATAACGGCAGCAATACAGATTGTTTCAGGCACTATACCCCAAAAAAGTTGCTTGTTTAGCATTTGTTAATGCATCATATTATGTCGGCGAAATATAGGTGGTCAGATGTCAGGCAGCAAAAACACATCGCTCGTTCCCGTCAGCAAAAAACTTCCGGCTGTGCGAAAGGACGCTCCTGGCGCATCACCGTTTTCTCTTTATGAGGGCGTACGCCATTTTGCTGACCGCGAAGAGGTGCGGCAGTTCCTTCCTGATATTTTGGGAAAAGCCTTGGCGCGCACATGGATTGATCCAGAATTTCACAATGCTTTTGACACTGATCCGGTGGCAACGCTGGAAGCGCATGGAGTGTTTATTCCCAGCACGATGTCGATTGAATTCCAACGCAAAACATCTGACCGACCCCGTATTGTTGTCTATGAACAGAACCCAAATTCCAAATTCAAAGCCCGGGTTTTATATCTCCAACTTGTCATGATGGCAGGACGCTAGCGTGTTGCTTTGGTCTGCAGCCAGCATCCTGCGTGCGCCTCTCATAAAAATTTGTCTTATAGCAAGTTTGGTTTTGGTCGCACCGATTCTGGCAAAAGACGCACTGGCGAACGATGATGATAGGGCATTTAAGGATGCGGTGCAGGCGGTAAAGGCACGTGACTATGGCCGCGCCATAACGCTGTTTGAACCCCAAGCCAAAGCCGCAAAACATGATGCCCAATATAATATGGCGGTGCTGTTACAGGCTGGCAAAGGCCGGCCACGCAACTATCCAGATGCATTATATTGGAGCTGGCTTGCCCAGCTTGGTGGCATTGAAGGGGCTGAAGATATTGCCAGCGACATGCTTGATGCGCTTACAAGTGATGATGTGAAAACGGTGCGCACGCTGGTTGGCGACGCCCTAAAAGCGCGGTTGGACAATGGCGACATCAATGCCATTCCGCAATTTGCTGATTATCACCTTACAATCCTTGAAGAACCAGATTACAACACCGCCTACATCTGGTATTCGATTGCTGTCGCCCTCAATATCCCAGATATGGTAGACCTTCGTGACGATACAGAAAGCAATGTTGAGGCGAAAAACTTGGCCGGCTTGCAGGCAAAAGCCAGCGAGCTATTTGCCACATATAAATTTGAGCCATTTATCCCAACTGGCAAAGGAGGCACAAATGGTAGTTAAAGTGCATTGGATCATTGACGGTGTTATGGAAGTTGAGGCTGACAGCAATGAAGCGGCCGAAGCGCTAGCCGATGAAAAGCTGCGCAGCTTTATCAACAGCCATCCTGACATGACGGCAAAGTTTGGGGCAACCGCCATTCAAGGGCATGCGGTCACCAGTGAAGATAAAGCCTAAAGCCTAGCCAAAACTGTCTAATAATTCACTGATGGTCTTTTCAAGATCATCATTATCATTTTCGATTGTGGTGATTTCCTGACGCAATTGTTCAATGCGCTGTTTACGCTTTTCCATGACATCACGAATTTCCTCAAGAACCGTTGCGAGACGACCACTCAGATCGGCTTCATTGATTTCATCTTCAGCCATTATTTCACACCTTTCGTCATCCGTGCATGCCGCTGTTACAGTCTCAAAACCACTAGCTTTAGACCGAACAGTGGTGCAGTCTATTCACTTCTGCTAATTTTAGACATCACTTTCATGCGGCACAACCCATGCAGATACTGTGCCAATAAAGGATGCCCAAACATGTGGATAGTAAAGCGACCCCGAAAATGTGGACAGCAAAGTGACATTTAGCGCAATAAAAATGGTTATTGGCATGTTTTTTATGGTCTGCATTGGCGGGCTTTGCACTGCCGCCTATGCCGACAATCACGCCAATTTGCCACAAACGCCATGTGATATTCGCCTGAGTTTTGGCACTGATGATACCGGTATGCCATCGGTATCTTATGAATTGGTGTTGCAAATCCAGAACCGCGCCGGCCGCGCCATTCAGGGGGTATCACTTTACTGGCTGGATGATAATGGTGATGTAATTGGCAATAGCAATGCCGTGTGCGGGGCAGATGAAACCGGCATCGCGCCTTCTGAAGCAGGCCCTTGCAAGCAAACGGTCCAACAGATTGGCGGGCCGTTGTTGCAACGCCTTGGCACCGCGACATGGACCGAAATTATCAATAATGAATTGACCAATTTTCAGCAGGTAAAACGCTGCGCCATTCTC
>Ga0181607_10005444_pt1 | contig 10772 bp, 12 predicted proteins | sample 041ome_9_FD_132420 | JGI IMG/M metagenome (GOLD analysis project Ga0181607, IMG submission 132420) | Coastal salt marsh microbial communities from the Groves Creek Marsh, Skidaway Island, Georgia - 041413US metaG (megahit assembly) | ecosystem: Environmental > Aquatic > Marine > Intertidal zone...
AAAGACGATTTAGCAGATGCTTTCTTACAAGGTTTATGGTATTTCAAAAATAGAAATATAATAACTTATGCGGATGATTTAAAAATAAATAGTGTTTCAATAACATAAGACATGGAAGAAGTTATTGATATTGGACAGTCTACCCTCGAACCAATTACTTTGGACCTGAATAAATCAGATGAAACACCTTCAGTAAATTTCGGTAGTGGAATTGAATTACTGATGAATGATAAAAAAAAGACAACCAGTGTCGCAAACTTAGATTTAGGAGAATTAGATACTCTAGAAGATGAATTAAATGAACTTTCCGGAAATAAAAAAGTTGAACCTAAGGAAGAGAGCGGCAATATCTTTTCTGGATATTTCGGTTCCACTAGCACACCGAATATTGTGAAAGAAGATACATCAGGACTAGGGGAAGTGCCATTGGACGATTTGAACGAAGCAAATTTGGGGGAAGCTACATCGGGTATGATGGGTTCTACGAAAACGTGGGATGGATTTATGAAAGCAAATGAAGTTCCTGCAAACCAAGACTATAGACCATCTAACAACTTAAGCGAGCGTGAAAAGCGAAGAAAAAAGCGATTGATGTTGAAAAAGTTGGAAGAGTGGAAAGACAAAGGTATGCTTAAAGACGCAGGTAATTTCACTATGGAATCTCCTTTTGACGAGATTGAAGATGAATATGAAGGTGCTATGGAAGAAAAGAGGCGCAAAGATAGTATCAAACTTCAAGGATGGTGGTTTATGACAGCAATTAATTCACTTGAATACGGTAATGCTATTTTCAATCCATTTGATTTGAACTTGGATGGTTGGGGTGAACAAGTGAGCGAGGATTTGGATAGTTACGAAGACATTTTTGGTGAACTATATGAGAAGTATAAGGGAGGTAAGATGGCACCTGAGATTTCGTTAATGTTGCGCCTTGGTTTCAGTGCTGCAGTATTGAATTTTTCAAACAAGGCACTTTCTACTGCTACACCAGCATTTAACGACGTGATTAAACAGAGTCCCGAATTGATGAAGATGTTTACCAATGCAACCGTGAATAGTATGTCACAAGAATCACCTGGATTTTCTATGGCAAATAACTTTGTGCAAGAGAATAGTCGTCCTACTGGACCTCCTCCTCCTGCACCAATGAAGAGTCAAAATATTCCTCCTCCTCCTAGACCAGGAATGAATGGAAGTGCTCCCAACAATCGTCCAGATATCAATGCCAGCAGAGGTGCTATGTTCAAGGAAGAAGGTGTGCGACTCGACCCTGCTGCTGAAATCAAACAAGTTCCGGCACCATCTAAGCGCCCTGAGATGAAGGGACCACAAAACCCAGATATTGACAACATTCTATCTGGTTTAAAAACCCGTACAGTGAACATTCACAGTGAACCCAAGAAAGATGACGATTCTCTCATGTCCATTTCTTCATTGAAGGATATTCAGAATAACAATATGCCTAAGAAAAACAAGCGCAAGAACGGTTCAGAGAAGAATGTGATCTCACTTGATCTGTAAATACATTATAAAACGAATATAAAATAATAACCTTACTAATAGTTATTACTTTATGGATACTTCTATGGAGAATAAGTTTATTGATAGTCCTGCTACGAAAAAGAAACCTACTGTAGTGGTATGTATTCCTGGAAATACCTTCTCTGGACGTTTTTTGAAATGCTGGACAGGAGCAGTCATGTCGTTAGCAGAGCATTACGATATTGCACTTTCTAATGCATATAGTTCACAAGTGAATTTTGCCCGCACTCTCTGTTTGGGTGCGGATGTTCTACGTGGACCTGACCAGAAACCTTTCAATGGGGAGTTGAAGTATGATGTTATATTCTTTTTGGATAGCGATATGGCTTTTTCGGGAGATATGCTTCACATACTTATTCAAAGATGTCTGGCAAATAAAAATAAGATTTGTTCCGGAATATATGCTATGGATGGTGGACAACAAATGGCGTGCATCCAAAACTGGGACGAAGAATATTACGTAAAAAATGGTCACTTTCAATTTGTAGATGTGAAAACCGCCGAGGAACTTGTAAAGACAGATGACCCCACAAAATATGTTATCAAGTGTGGTTACGCAGGTATGGGTTGTATGGCCATCCCATATGGGATTCTAGAAGATAGTCGTATGAAGTATCCTTGGTTCTTCCGCGATATTACCAAATTTGATAATAAGGGTCCAGAGGGTCAGTCTATTTGGGAGGGTACAAGTGAAGATGTTTCCTTCATTCGTAACTTGATTGATGCTGGTATCATTGATGGTGTTTATGTTGACCTCAAACTGAGATTTGGTCACGAGAAGATGACTGTATATTAATCACATTCGTTATGTTTGGCATTTTTATACATAGACATCATTTTTTCTTTTTGCGTTGAATAATCTACAATAGGACAAGGATAAGAAATATCTTTGTGCTGTACTTCCTTACATTTTTCATACCATACATGAATGTCTTTTGCAGGGACATTACGTAATTCGGGTATCCATTTCTTGATATATTCTGCGTTTTCATCGAATTTCTTACTTTGGATCCAAGGGTTCATGTCACGGAAATAGGGTTTCATATCCACACCTGTTCCACTGATTCCTTGCCAGTTTCCATTATTTGAAGCAATATCATAATCGGTCAGTTTCTGTGCAAAGTATTTTTCGCCAACTTGCCAATCAATCAACAAGGTTTTTATTAACACACTTGCTGTCGTCATTCTTCCTCTATTGTGCATATATCCGGTTGCATTCATTTCTCTCATAGCAGCGTCCACTAATGGGAACCCAGTTTTCCCATCTTTCCATTTTTGTATATGCGTCTGATTCTTTGACCAATCAACACATCTGTACTTTTCTTGATAAGATTGACCGACTACTTCTGGATACGCATATAAAACATGTGCGAAGAACTCGCGCCAAATCAGTTCACTAATCAAACCATGGTCTTTTCCATATCTCTTTTTGAATGCAAAATACACTTCGCGAATAGACACGCATCCGAATTTTATATACGCCGATAAATGAGAAGTTTTCTTTTTTCCTTCAAAGAAATCACGAGTATTAATGTAGTCTTTTTGTTGTTCCACGGCATTTTGTAGAAATTTGATACCATTTGTTCTTCCTCCGTGAACTAATATATCTTTGTTCTCTTCCGTAAAACGTTTAAACGCATCTGACAACGAAATTGTATTGGATAATTTCTTGGTTGTTTTTGAAATAGATTTGTTCAACTCTTTTTCTATAGGTGAAACTGGTAACTCAATTACCGTCCTGTAAAATGGAGTATATTTTTTATAAGCATCTCCTGTTGATGTAATCACAGTTCCAGGTTCATACAAATAATAATCTTGATATGTATTACATTCAATTTCTTTTTGTCTGCACATGGTGTGTATTTCCTTATCTCGTTTCAAAGCATAAGGACTATAATCTTTGTTAAAAAATACCGAGTCAATGTTCAAATCGTCTATTAAATTAGATATTATTTTCTCTTGTTTTCCATAAAAAGTATACAATTCGCCCCCTTTTGACCGCACTTGTTTTCGCAATTCATCTAAACTTTCAATCATAAACTGAACAGCATTATTTGATTTAAATATATTATTCATCACTTGTTCAGGTGTAAAAATGAAGCATACATATATTTTCTTACATTGTTTCCATGCTTGGTTCAATCCTATATTATCTATTATTCGCAAATCACGACGAAATACAAATAAACCTTTTTCAAACATCTATATATTTGTATTATACACATATTTTTATCTTATTATTTGAATACAATTAGTATTTATTATATATTCTGAATATGAATTAGATATGAATTGTATATTTATAATATGACTAATATAGCAGGATTTTTTCTTATTGTTTTGTTCACTGGTATCGTAAGTATTGATTTATTATTTGATGCTAGTGATATTTCTTCATATACAACTGATTTATTGAAACCTTATACAATACAATTAAATAATCATCAAAACGTGGAATTTGAACATAATTTTTGTGAATCTAGATTACAAAATAACACCCCTCCTGAAAGGTGGAATGCATATACTTCTTTTATAATCTCAGTTGTTCCCTTTGTGTATGGATTTCCAAAAGACCCACTATTTTACAATGTGGCGTGTATGTTATCTGTAAACGGTTTCGCGAGTTTTCATTATCATTATTATTTAACATGGATAGGAAAACAAGGTGACGAAATTTCGATGATTTTGGCAAACTATTTTGGATTATGGGGTCTTATCAGTATGTATTATAAAAACATAGACCAGCGAAATAAATTTAATAGGTATAATACAGGGTTTATGTATCTATTTTTACTTGGGAATACACTTATTCAATATGACCCATTGTTTCCCTCGATATTTGGTGTATATGTTGGCGGGTCGTTGGTGATGATATATCGTGTAGCAAATATGTATCTAATCCCTTACAAGAAAAATTTATTGATTTCATTTATAGGCGCGAGTTGTTGGATAGCATCTGAACATTTTTGTAATGAACACACCAAATATGGACATCCACTATGGCACTTGTTGTTTCCGTTTGGTTTTTATAAATTGATACTTGATTTTGATTATGTTCTTGAAGATCTTCCTACAAAAATACATAGTTAACTGAAATAATATAAATGAATGTTTGTTATTATTTTTTATATGGAATTTATTCATAATATTTTGGCTGGAATAAATACAGTTTGCACTGTTGGGAATATTTGGTTAAGCAATCAAGTTTCAGAGTTATATGACCAAGTAAGTACAAACGAGACACTATCATCATTTTTGTTGAAAATATTTGATATTTATGTAACTACACAAATGTATATAAGTAATGGATATCAATATGCATATACGAACTTTCCTATTGTCCGAGATATATCTGACATTGCTGTGCATTATAGTAAACTTTTAAGAGGTTATATTGAAAATTATAAAGTAGAACCTTTTCAACAAAATTGGGTATCCACTCATATTTTAATCAAAAATAATCATTTATTCAAGGGAAATAGCTTTATTCATATTGAAAATTATCAGATGATGTCTGGTGACTTGAGTCCAGATTGTTCTTACAATGAAAAAACCGAAGCAGGATTTATGTATTTTTATAACATTTTGCAATCGCTCATTGTTAATTTGATGCACGTTGTAGATGCCATTGTAGTAATGAAAGATGGTGACCGATATATAGTGCGTTCCATATTGAACAAGCATGAAAAGTTCTATCACAAATCTTCAAAACATGTATTCTTGAGTATAACATACAAACATCCTGATATGAAAGAACATATAGCCATTGAATTTCCTGAAACTATGTATGAGATTGGTAATGTAGTATTTACACCTATGTTTATAAAACGATATTTGGAATATCAGTCATTATCATATGTATTTGACGATAAATATACTTTGGATATTATTGATAATGATATGAATATGTTGACATTAAATAGCAGTCAATATGGATTATTAAAGGAAGATGGATGGTCTGTTTTGGATATACCAAAGGAAATCAAAGAAGAAGAACCTAGGGAAGAAGAAATCAAAGAAGAAGAAACTAAGGAAGAAGAAAAAGAATAAAAGAATAAATATAAAGATTAATATTGCTATTATTCTAAGGGTAAATATATAATATGGATACTGTGCGTCATCCTGCCCACCATAACTTGAATGGTAAATGGAATTTATATTATCATTTACCAAACAATACAGATTGGGATTTATCTAGTTACTCTAACCTCGTAGCTTCAATCGATACACTCGAAACTGTAATAAAAGTGAATGAAAAACTAACAGAAAATGTTGTAAAAAATTGCATGTTATTTGTCATGCGAGAAGGTATTACGCCGATGTGGGAAGACCCCAAAAATAGAAAAGGTGGAAGTTTTTCGTATAAAATATCGAATAAATATGTACCCGATATTTGGAAACATCTATTCTATTTGCTTTGTGGAGAATCTTTATGCACAAATGAAGAATATAACCAATACGTGAATGGTATCACTGTATCTCCTAAGAAAAATTTCTGCATTATAAAAATCTGGATGTCTATATCCGATTATCAAGACCCCGATATTATTGTAGACATTCCAAATTTAACTAAACACGGATGTTTATTCAAAGCCCATCAACCTGAGTTTTAATAAAAAATTGAATGAATAGATGATATTGTATATAATACAATACAATATCATAATGATTACGAAGACTATCTTTATTCCGGCCATAAAAGACAAAATAGAATTTTATATTGGTGAGAATGCACAAGATAACTTTGATATGATCGATATATGTAAACCTATTGATTTATGGTTTCATATACATAATGAATCTTCTTGTCATGTAATAGCCAAAATGCCTGTTGACATAAAATATAATCGCAATCAAATATCAAAAATAATTACACAAGGAGCTCTATGTTGCAAAGAACATTCCAAATACAAATCCAACAAAGATGTAAAAATATGTTATACTCGGCTTATAAATATTGTAAAAACACATGTAATCGGACAAGTAATCATGAAAGAAATGAAACTAATCACTATTTAAGAAGCACATCTTACGCAGGAGGTAATGGCACTAAACACAATTTAATTTCTCCAAGTGAAGCAACATCGTACTTCACAATTAGAGGCAAATCATTTCCAAGATATATTTCCAAATGACTACATAATGGGGTGCATTTAATAAAATGGCTTAGACTTTTTAATGAAAATTCACCTTGGAATACAACCGACGCATCGTTTTTCTGAATAAAATTCATATTACCATCTGATTCTGAACGGAAAATTCGAGAACTTGCAAAACCACCTTCACATGAAAAAATGAGATCATTACCAACAGATTTAATTTCAATGCGGTCGGAAATACCATTCAAGTCACGAATAATCTTCTGGAAGTCCGAAGAAGGCATGTTAATAGCAGTAGAATATTCTACGTCTGGAACATGCATTTCCTCTGTATCTGGTTCAATCAGACGCAACTTTTGACTGTAACATTGTTTGATATCACCATTGTCATATTGAAGACCCAAATGAGAAACAATCCCATCGTGATAATCAGATTTATCAATATAAATAGATAACGTGTCATCGTTTGACATAGTAGAAATTACTTTAAACAAGTGAAGTGTATTCGCACAAACAATAATTTTATCAGGTATGCAATTATATTTTTCAAATCTATTCGCGTGCAAAGATACATTCACCAAAATCGTATGAGTTTTATCAAAATTAATAATTTTCATACCTTCTTTAGTGAATGTGATAGTTGCATCCGTCAATATGTCTTTAATCGCAGTAATCATATTCCTAATTGGCTGAATTTGAACAGTTTTTATAGTCAATACATTATTTTCCTCGTTCATTTGTGAAGATATATGTAAATCACTGCGTTTGTTTTTATATTTTCTTTTAGAAAGTTATATTTTTCGCGTTTTGTTTTTACATTTGTTTTGTTTTTTGCACGTTTTTATTGCCATTTTCAGCGCTTTGCTATTTTTTTTGCATCCGGATTCTAATAAATGATAATCTACAATACTGGAATTTCCACCTGTAATCGCACTCGCTAAACGAGCCATTGCCCAAGATTCCGCTGTCTGATTTGGTCTAGAACCACTAGAGTAATAAGCGCCACGCCCTTTGTTTGCGATTTTTTCTAGAGTATCCATGGTGCATTTAGTAGCCCTTACTAATTTTTTTGAAGGAACTACTGAATCAACTTTATACAATTCTTTTGCATTTTCAACATGTTTAGATGGTTTCGACTTGAATGTTTTTACTTTCGGTCGTTGGTAATATTTCCCTTTTTTATACAACTTTCGTGATTTATTTAGGTTTTTAAGTTGCTTTGTTTTGTCTTTTACAGACAAATGTTTAGGAATATAATGCTTGGGATATATATTCATTAGTTTTAATTTAAATACAATTATATAGTAACAATATATATTTATGTCTACTCCTATCGCTCTTAACAGTGAAAATTATGCTGGTCTGGATACTGGAATTCAGGATATTCTTAAACTTGGAAAGCGCGCATTGATCACTATTTATACTGATGCCGCTGGAACTACCATTGCATCTGATGAACACGGTGAAATTAACGAGCGTGAAGTGCTTAGTATCATTTTTACTGCCTCTTACCACAATGCAGATGGAAACGATACAACCCCCTTCGTGGTGGTGAAGTTTACTAACGGTAACGGTCAGTTCGTCGATTACTTTACCACTGTTGATTATGTAGATGACCACTGGTACAAGTTGTCTGAAAAGGCTATCCCTAGCAAGACTTTCTAAATCTGAATTATCACTTTAATATCAATGTATAATGCCTATTTGGGCGTTTAGCTCAAATGGTAGAGCGCTCGCTTAGCATGCGAGAGGTACTGGGATCGATGCCCAGATCGTCCAATAAAAATAATATCGCACGTAATGTGCAATATTATTTTTATATTTATTTATATTTAGTTTAATTATGACTTGTATTATAGTCACGTAAGTTTTTAATCATTAATTTTGTAGCCAACATGTCAAGATATTTATTAGAACCACATACATCCTCAAATTCTTCCATTTTTGCAATTAACCAATCCAATAATGCGTCCTTTTCTTTTTCTGTGTAATTTTCAAGAGTATTGTTTACATTATTACAACATGTATTCATGTTATCTGTCAATATGACCCTAGATAGATTACGCAATTCAAGATGTTCGTTGTTAGTCATATCATTCATGTCCATATTATTCATAGCATTTGATAATACGGACACATGTTTTAATGTCTCATTCGAATTCATTTTATTTGTTTTATTTTACTTTGCTTTGTTTCACTGCAATCCAATGTATTTAATAGATTTTTTCAATTTTATGCAACAATCGGATAACTTCCCTGCATAAGCATACCACATTGTCCCTTACCACCATTGTATTCAGAACCACGTCCAAGGTAGATATATCCATCTTTTCCCCAAGTAGTTCCCCAGGAATTCTTCACTCTGTAAAAATCAGTACCATCCATAGAACCATATCCAACAACAAGGACTCCGTGGTCAAGTTGAGTTCCGCAATCACCAGTAAACACTCCCGAACTGTAAAGTTGGAAATCCTTCTGGTCTGCTTGGATAGCAATGGCAACCGGTTGCTGATTTAGAGCACCCATCATATCCTCATCCGAATTAGCGGGCACATCATAATAGCTTGTAATAGTGGTTCCTGGAACTACATCACAATCAGACATACATGTTCCAGACGTCTTAGTCGTTCCGGAAATATAAGGGTAAGATGCTTCCTGGCACAAACCACCGTTCTTCTCAATCCAAGAAAACGCGTTATCCATCAAACCACCGTTGCATCCGTGGTCCTTTCCGCCATTATGGAAATTGTCACAATCTACTAACTGCTGCTCGGAAAGAGATATCAACTCACCATGCTCTACATAATTGGCACCCTCAAGAGCACCGGTGGTAGAAAAACTCCAACATGAACCACACTGACCCTGGTTCTTTACCTCAGTCACCGCTCCCTTGGTTACCCAATCAACGGAATCAGCAAGCATCACAGTATTCGTGTCTTTGCATCCATGAATACAACTAATAGTATCTTTTGTGCATTCACTATGAATACCCTTTACGCAATCAATCAAACACTTAGCATGTTCCACTTTGTTCTGAAAAGACTCAGGGCGAAATCTCAAAGAACGTGACGACACATCGAGTTCACCAGAATAACCGAGATACTCGCGAAACTCATCACCGTTCATACCTGAAAACTGATTGTGACCCAGCGAATAAGACAAATTGCGGTCATTCACAATAGTAATATGGTCGTCATTCTCCAACCAATTAGTAAACACGCGATCCATATGGTCATTATTTGTAAAAGTCATTTCAAAACGATTTACCCAATCGTGAAATCTCTCTCTTCTATCCTCAGCAGAAGCACTCGCCATAACAGCAAACAAAGCAACATAAAGAATTCTCATAATCATCGCTCGTGATAATATGTTATATTGAAGATATCTGTTTAAATACTTTCTACTATGTTATTCTGACTCAGTCACTTGGTGGGGTACACACCGTAACTCTGACACAACAAAGTTCCTTCGTCTGGTTGAATACGAATTTTACAAAATCCATTTATACCCCATTTTTTTCCCCACGAATTTTGAATTATCCAATATTCACCTTGGTCGTCATAATCGTATCCTACCAGTAATACAGCGTGATTCAGGGTTTTAGATACGTTCATAGGAACATCAATTATACCATCTTTGTAAAAACGAAAATACATGTTGTCAGCATCTACCGCTATAGTTACTGGATTTTGCAATACACTCAGTTTCATATCTAATATAGAATTCGGTATCACAAATTTATATTTGGACATGGCTGACCCGTTTACTTTTGATATATTCGCAGGTTTGGAACAATTCTGCGTTTCTGCTATATATTTGTAGTCATTATTGTCATATAACCCGCGATTTTCAATAATATAATCAAACGCGGTGTGCATCATGCCTCCATTACATCCATAATCTTTTGTAGAACAATCGACCAATTCTTGTTCAGATAATCTTCCTACAGAATAATTACGCACGCGCATAAATGTTTCTAAGGCGGTGGTTACTGAAAATGCCCAACAAGACCCACAACTACCTTGATTTTTCACAGGACTTAGCATGTCTGTATCATTCCAACTATATTTGCGTAATTTGTCTTTATTGAATACTCCATCAATATAAGGTATGGGTGTTTGTAAGAATTTA
>Ga0181607_10005450_pt1 | contig 10763 bp, 7 predicted proteins | sample 041ome_9_FD_132420 | JGI IMG/M metagenome (GOLD analysis project Ga0181607, IMG submission 132420) | Coastal salt marsh microbial communities from the Groves Creek Marsh, Skidaway Island, Georgia - 041413US metaG (megahit assembly) | ecosystem: Environmental > Aquatic > Marine > Intertidal zone...
AGGGTACTTCTTAAGTTGTGCAAGGTCAGGAGTTCGACTCTTCTACGCTCCAACACTTTTTTTTTCTCGTCGCGCTCAACACGCAGCGCTCGTGTTCTTTTTTGAGTCTCGAACGATGCGTTCGCTAAATGATTTGACTCGTGAGATGTGAGCAAAAGACGAGCTTTTTTTCTGCTTTTTTTCAAAAAAAAAATACGAGAAAATTCTTCTTCTTTTTTCCCCTCTCGAACATCTTCTTCAGATTTTTAAGAACCGGACACGACGCTTTGAGATAGAGAAGATATACATATACAAGCGCAAAGAAGGAGGAGATGCGTCGTCGTCGTTGAGAGCACCAGTACTGTTACCGTTACCATTACCATGAGTGATAACAATACTCATCAAAAAGAAGTCATCTCGGCGGCGCTTTCCAAACTCGTCGAAAAACTTTCCTGTCCAATTTGCAAAGAACTGTTCGCGCTGCCGATGACTTTGGAGCGATGCAAACACACGTTTTGCGCGTCGTGTTTGAACGCGCACGTGAAAACGTTCGAGGACGACAAGAAGAGGAACTGTCCGAGATGCAAAGGGCCGGTGACGAGAGAATCGGATTGGGACGGGACCGGGGAAGTCGCGAAGAGCGCGAATAGGGAGATTGAAGAGATTGTGGAGACTTGGAAGAAATACGCGAAGGCGATGGCGGAGGCGACGACGACGTCTGCGGAAGAAGAAGACGCGATGATGATGAGAACAAGAACAACAACAACAACAACAACAGACTCCGCAGAGCGACGAGAAGACGAAGAAGAAATAGAAAAAACAGAACCTATTCCACCGCCGACGAAGTACCACCTGCTGCCGAAAGCGAAGCAAGCGGAAAAGACGAGAAAGACGGCGGAGATACGCAACGACTTGGAGAACAAATACGGATTCAACGGGAAGATTTTAAAGACACAAACGTACGAGGAGTTGAAAGCAAAGTACGTGACGTTCAGAGACAGATACAACACGGAGTTGAGAGACTTTATGAGAGTGCCGGATATGAAGAGCATAGTGGAAAACATGGAATCGATCGAAACGGCTATTCGCGAGGAGAACGAAAAAGCGGCAAAGAGAGTGAACAAAGCGGCAGCCTTCTTCGACCGAAAGGCGAAGAAGACGAAACCGTCGTCGGATGAAGGAGAGATTGACCAAGAGTTGATGAAGAAGTTACTCGAGCAAGCCGACGCGAGCATGCAAGGGAAAGGCTTGCAAAAGAAACGAGAATTTGAGAGGAAGAAAAACGTCGTCGCGAGGACGACGACGACGACGACGGTCGAAGAAACGATTGAAATCTCGAGCGACGAGGAGGAGGAAATAGAACCACTTCCTCTGTCGCAACCGAATTTAAAATACGTCGAATCTTCAGATGAAGAAGAGGAGGACATTGTAAGAACACAAGAAGAGGTGCAATAACCGCGAATAGATTGATTTAGAGATAGTTGATTTTTACTAGTTGATAAGAAGTAGCATCAAAATATATACAAACGCACGAAAACCAAAATCAAGTCAACTCTCTCGCCGGCAAATTGTCCAACCACAACTGATGCGTGAACTGGTATAAATCGCCAGATACGCTCACTTTGTACGGCGTCGGGTTCGTGTACCTCAAATGATCCGCTCGCATCAGTTTCACTTGCTCTTTTACTCTCGACCTACTTTTTTCTAAACCTACGCTGTCCTCGTAAAATTTTCGAGGACATCCGCCTTTCGCGCCGTCCCAACACACCAACAATAACTTCTCCACTTTTGCCGGGGTGACGAACGCTCTCTTACCTTCTAAGAACGGGTGTCTGCACAGCACGCGTTCGCCTACTTTCGGTTCTTTTTCGTTCTCTCGAAGCATGACGTCTACGATCGGTTCGCCAATCTTCCCGTACAGCCTGTAACATTGCTTCTTTCCGGGAATGGTGACTTTCTCGACGTCTTCGGATAATTTAATCCGAGGCGTTTTGTCGATTTCTACGAGCTTATAAACGCATCCCAACGCCGGTTGCGCCATGCACGTCACCAAGTGCGTCCCAATGCCAAACGCATCGATCGAGTGACCGCTTTGTTTCAATTCTCTCAACACCGTTTCGCAGATATCGTTCGAGGCGGTAATTTTCGTCTTCTCCGCCAATCCCTTCGCCAACGCAGAGTACTGTTTTCCCCGACGCTCTAAGCATTTTTCCGCCTCAACCATAAATTTTCTAATCGTTAAACTCAAATAACTCAAATCCCCGGAATCTATTCTCACACCGATCGGTTGAAATCCACACTTTTTCAGCGTCAACGCCACGGCGACGTAATTCGGCGTCCCCGATTTCAACGTGTCGTACGTATCTATCAAAGCTAAAAACGAATTCGGAAACGCGATCGCGTACGCGCAGAACGAAATCAACTCGCTCTCGTTCGTCTCGCCAAAGTGATACAGCGCGCTATCGTTGCTATCGCTAAAACTCACCATCGCCTCTCTCAACTCTTTCAACATTTCTCTCGCCTCCGCGCAAAAATCCTCGCAATCGCCAACTTTCTTCCCGTCGATATCCTCCCACTTCGAGTGCGCCTGCACGAAACTGTGCGCGTGCGTTCCTCTCACGGGAATCCCAAACTGCCTCCCAGCCTCGCAATTCGACGTCGCGTCAAACCCCCCGACGTACGCGTACCTACTCGCGCTCACGCCCCCATCCACGCCTTGCGCTCTTCGCAAACCAAACTCCAACAACTGCGCGTCGTCCCCGGCCATTAACCGGTGCCGCGCCGCGTTCGTCGCGACTAAACTCGCGTAATTTATCAGCGTCAACAACGTCGTCTCCAACAGTTGCGCCACCCCTAACGGTCCCGTCACGTGCACCAGAGGTACCCGCGGGAAAACCATCGTCCCTTCCTTCACCGCTTCGATCGTAATCTTCGAACAATCCACCTCCTGCGATAAATACTCGTCGAAGAATCTCGCGTCCATCCCTTTCGCGAAATCGCACTTCCTCAGATACTCCACGTCTTCTCTCGTGAACTTAAAATTCGAGACAAACTTCAGCGCCTCCTCTAACCCGGCGAAAATGGTAAACTCCCCGCCGAACGGGTTTTTCCGAAAGAGTAAATCGAACGACGCTGAGCGTTCGTGTTTGTCGTTTTTCCAATACGCGTACGCCATGGTGATTTGGTACGCGTCCGTGAGCAACGCCGTGGCGAGATTGTTGGAGCACGAGGGAAGTTTCAGGTACTCCGCGTCGTCGGTGGCATCGTCCATCGTCGCGTTTTCTCTCTCTCTGTTCGTGTGCGTGTGATTGTGTATTCGTGCGCAACCGCAGAGTGCGCGCGCGGAACGAATGAAGAGATAATTGGAAAAAAAAACTCTTCAGTCTTCATTTTTTTTCCCGAAACACAGCCCACAGAGCGCTTTTGATGGATCCAAGAGTCCCATCCTTCTCTTCTTCCGGGAAAGAGGAGGCACCGAAAACCGGAACGACCATCGTCGCGTGCGAATACGACGGCGGGATCGTCATCGGCGCCGATACCAGAGTCTCCACGGGTACGCGCGAGTTTAATGATTGATCTCTCTCTCTTCTTTTCGATCTCGCACGCTTAACGGACTTTTCTCTCTCTCTCTCTCTTCTCTTTAACGATGAACGATGAACGCAGGAATATACGTTTCAAACAGAGCTTCGGATAAAATGTGCAACTTGACCGAAAACGTCGTCATGGCTCGGTCTGGATCCGCGGCGGACACGGAAGCCGTCGCCGGGTTTGTGCGACATCACTGCGAAGTACTCTCGATAGAATTAGATAAAGACAACACTTTGGAGGTGAAAACGGTCGCGCGGATCTTGAACAAAATCAACTACGAGAATAAAAACGCGAACAACGGGACCGGGTTAGGGTGCTACGCGATTTGCGCCGGGTGGGACGAGCGGGAAGGCGCGCAGGTGTACTCGTGCACGGCGGGCGGGAACATGATCAAGACGCCGTGGACGACGGACGGAAGCGGGTCGACGTATATTTGGGGGTTTTTAGATTCAGAGTTTAAAGAAGGGATGACGAGAGAGGAGTGCGAAAAGTACGTCTTGAAAGCGTTGACGCTGGCGATGGCGGTAGATTCCAGCTCCGGTGGGTGCGCGAGGTTGTGCACGGTGAACAAAGACGGGTGTTTTCGCCAGTTTATTAAAGGCGACGAGTTAGAGAGACAACTCGGCGAGATTCACTTCAAGAGCGGGGGCGGGTTAGGAAGAGGCGCGGTCTACGGAGAGAAGAGCGGTGGTTTAGCCATTTGAAAGATTTATTACTAAGGAATGTAATAATAGCAAAGAGTTGTACAATTATCATCGTCATCATCGTTACATTCGCATTTACTACATGCGATTTATTTACCCCGCGCGCGCGCGCATAAAAAGAAAAGTTCTCAACAAAAAACACGGCACAACTTTTTTCCCCAACAACACAAAACGCAAAAAGATGTCTTCTTCCACGCCGAAGAAGAAGCAGCGGATAGACATCGAAAACGAAGACGAGTTTAAGAAAGAAACGACGATTTTGATGAATCCATACACCAATCAACCGTACTCGCAAAACTACCTCAAAATCCTCGAAACGCGGAAAAAACTCCCCGTGCATAAACAAAAATCGGAATTCTTAACCGCGTTAGCCGCCAGTCAAACGCTCGTTCTCGTCGGGGAAACCGGGTCTGGGAAGACGACGCAGATCCCGCAATTCCTCGTCGACGACGGGTACTGCTCTAAAGATAATAAAATGGTCGTGTGCACGCAACCGAGGCGAGTGGCGGCGATGTCGGTCGCGAAGAGAGTCGCGGAGGAGATGGATGTGAAAATCGGAGAGGAGGTTGGCTATTCGATTCGTTTCGAGGAGTGCACGGGAGCGAAGACGATCATGAAGTACGCGACGGATGGCATGTTGCTGAGAGAAGCGATGACGGATCCTTTGCTGAGTAGATATTCGGTAATTGTTATCGACGAAGCGCACGAGCGGACCTTAGCGACGGACGTTTTGTTTGGATTATTGAAGGAGGTGTTGAAGAAGCGGCCGATGGATTTGAAGTGCGTGGTGATGTCGGCGACGCTCGAGGCGAAGAAGTTTCAGGGATATTTTGAAGGCGCGCCGTTGGTGATGGTTCCTGGAAGAACGCATCCAGTGGAGATTTTTTACACGCAAGAACCGGAGAGAGATTATTTAGAAGCGGCGATTCGGACGGTGGTGCAGATACACCGGTGCGAACCGCCAGGCGACGTGCTTTTGTTTTTAACCGGCGAGGAGGAAATCGAAGACGCGTGCGGGAAGATTAGAAACGAGATTAAAAATATCGGTGACAGCGTCGGGCCCGTGAATGTGGTGCCGTTGTATTCAACGTTACCACCGAGTCAGCAGCAGAGGATTTTTGAGAAAGCGCCGGACGCTTTAACCGTTGGCGGCATCGCCGGGAGAAAAGTGGTCGTGTCCACGAACATCGCCGAGACGTCTCTGACCATCGACGGGATCGTCTACGTCGTCGACCCTGGATTTTCGAAACAAAAGGTTTACAATCCTCGAAGTCGAGTTGAAAGTTTGTTAGTCTCGCCGATTTCTCGAGCGTCGGCGCAACAAAGAGCCGGGAGAGCCGGGAGAACCCAACCCGGGAAGTGCTTTCGATTATACACGGAACTTTCCTTTAAGAAAGATTTAATCGAACAGACGTACCCGGAGATTTTGCGATCGAATTTAGGCTCGGTCGTTATTCAGTTGAAGAAATTAGGCATCGATGATTTGGTTCATTTCGATTTCATGGATCCTCCGGCTCCGGAAACGTTAATGCGCGCGTTAGAATTGCTCAACTATTTAGGCGCTCTAGACGACGAAGGCGAGTTGACCCAAGCCGGTAAAATCATGTCCGATTTCCCGTTAGATCCTCAGTTGGCGAAGATGTTAGTCGGGAGCACAAAGTTCAAGTGTTCGAACGAGATAGTGACCATAGTCGCCATGCTTTCTGTTCCGCAGTGTTTCATTCGCCCGAGAGACGATCAACAGAGAGCGGACGCCGCGAAGGCGCACTTTGCGCATTTGGACGGCGACCATTTGACCATGTTGAACGCCTTCCACGCGTTCAAACAAAACGGCGAGAGCCAAAACTGGTGCTGGGAAAATTATTTAAATCACCGATCGTTGAAGTCCGCGGATAACGTCCGCAACCAGTTAGTCCGCTTGTGTCAACGCCACGGCGTCAATCTCGAATCCACCGACTTCCACTCCAAAGAGTATTACGTCAACATCCGCAAAGCCATCTTAAACGGCTTCTTCATGCAAGTCGCGCACAAAGAACGAAACGGCTCGTACTTGACCGTCAAAGACAACGAATCGGTTTTACTGCACCCGTCTACGAACTTAAGCGGTAAACCCGAGTGGGTAGTCTACAACGAGTTCGTCTTGACGTCCAAAAAATACGTCCGAACGGTCACGGAAATCAAAGGCGAGTGGTTGATCGATCTCGCCGAACACTATTACGATTTGAGCAACTTCCCGAGTTGCGCCGCCAAGAACGCGTTGCAGCAGCTGTACATGCAACGCGAGCGGATGAATAAAAGTAAGAGGTAGTAGCTTTTTCTCTCCCCTTTCTTTTAATATATAAAATACGAGTAATTGAAAACGTAGCAGTCGCACGCAACAACAATATCAACAGATGATTGTCGGATGTACACGTTCGTCTCCATTCGAAAGTCTCCATTTCCTTTGCACACCAACACACAAAAAACATGCGCCGTTCAATAAAAGAAAGATAAAAAGACGAGGGACGCACAAAATGTATTCGTCGGCGAGTGCTAAGAGCACGGAAAACAACGAAGACGACGAAGACGAGAAGACGAATGATGAAAAGAAGAAGAAGGAGAAGAGCGCGTTTACTCTCGCCGAGAAAAGGTAATTACATTTCATTTCTTTCCCCGCGATTTATTTTGTAAATAACTACTTTTCTCTCTCTCAGATACCAACTGAAAGTCGTGGAGAAGATTCGACTGGACGCGAAAACCGGACGACGGAGAAAGAGCGGGAAAATCGTGGAGGAGATTGATATTTCCGACGCGATTGATTTTAGCGGTAGCGGCAAAGAAAGCGCTTCTTCTTCGAAGTGTTTGTCGAGAGTGGAAGAGGTGGCGGCTTTCCCTTGTTCGTCTTCGTCGGCGACGGAAGTAAAAGTGTGGAAATTATTGGAGCATCCGGGCGCGTTTTACGTCCAGAACGCGTTAGATTATCGAGAGCAGAGAGATTTGATCGCGCGTTGCGTGATAAATTTGCCGAATAAACCGAATAAGACGAATCATTGGCAGAGATTGGGGAAGCCGTTGCCGGATGATTTGTTCGGCGCGGCGAAAAGAGATTTGTACTTGAGCGAAGAGGAAAACGGGTGGGTGGCGTTGGAAAAGCCTCCGAAACGAGGCGACGGGATGGAATCGAAAGCGGCTAGGCATTTGTTGAGGAAATTACGATGGGCTACGGTCGGGGCACCGTTCGATTGGACGAAGCGAGTGTACGAGGAAGAGCGAGCGCCGGAGGTGGACGAGAGCATCAAGCGAGCGTGCGTGAAGACGCTGGAAATTGTGTTCGGTAAAGAAGCCTTAGAAGGTGGGGCAGAGAATATTTTCGACGGTCAAGTCGGTTTGGCGAATTTCTACGCGCCCGGCGACACGTTGAATGGTCACGTGGACGACGCGGAGATGAACTTGAACAAACCGATCGCCTCGCTCTCGCTCGGCTTGCCGGCTATTTTTCTCCTCGGGCAACAATCGAAAGCCTTGGAGCCGGTGACTGCTTTAATCGTCCGCAGCGGAGATGCGATCGTGCTCAGCGGCGAATCACGAACGATGTTCCACGGCGTTCCGAGAGTCTTTAGCGACGGCGAAGCGGTGGGTTCTACATCCTTCCAATTTCCAGACGCGCTCGCGCGAGCCTTTTCGGAAGTTGACGACGACGCGTTCCTTTTAGACTTTGCCAAACAAACTCGAATCAATCTCTCGTTGCGCGACGTCAGATGATACCAAATGTTGTAACGATATATATAGCGCGCGCGAAAAGATTTAGTATCATTAGTGGCACGGTTTATTTATCATGTTTATAGAGAGAGAGAGATTTGTAGTAAAAAGGTATATATACGCGTATGATATTAAAACACGCGAGAAGGTTCCACAAAGGATAAACCTTCTTCTTCTTCTCTCTCTCTCTCTCCGAAGCAAAGAAAAAAGAGTTTACTCCTCGTTCTCTCGTTCCTTCTCTCGTCTCTTCTTCTCCCTCCTGGTAATTTTCTCCCCGTTCTCGTCTTCCTCCTCGTCTTCTCCCGGCTCTCCCGGGTTCTCCTTCCTCTCTTGTTCCTCTTCCTCTTCGTCCGGCATCTCCGGATCTCCCGGCAAAGGGTTCGGCATCGGCTGCTTGATTTCCTTCAAATCGGGAAAGATATCCGGCCGTCTCGACGGCACCGCGCGGACGTACTCCTCCGGTAAATCGAGAACCGAGCCTTCCTCGTCGACGTCGATCTTATCTGGACTCGGCGATCGTATCGTTTGTCTTTGTCTTCTGATTGGTTCGTATTGATGGTTGTTAGTATTGGAAAAGGCGTTCAGCGCCGTCGTCGACGAAAATGTCTTCTTCTTCCCGGGGAAGAAGAAAAATTGTCGACTACTACTACTACTACTACTGTTACAGCTGCTGCTCTTCCGCGAAGAGGACGTCGCTCGCGGCGCGGTGAAAACCAGCGAGGAGGAGGAAGTTATCATCGTCGCGGCGCTTTGCATTGGTTTTTTTTTCGCGCGTTTTGAAAGTGTCGCGTCGTCGCGTGCGTCCAATTCTATCTTCTCGCTGCTGCTGCTTTTCTTGTATTTAGGGTTTAGGGTTTAGGGTTGCACTCCATCGAAAGGCTTCGAAAGTGGTTTCTTCGTTAAAAACGAAACGACAGATAAACGTCCATCTGCACGCGCGAGAGAGAAGTCGATAACGCGCGCGAAAAAACTTGAAATGGCTAAAATAGGAGAGGGCGATTCGCGATGGATCGTCGAGGAGCGCGCCGACGGCGCAAACGTCCACGGGTGGCACTGGGTCGAGAAGGATTGCAAAGAATGGTCGACGGCGTTTTTCCAAAACGCGTTCGGCGCCGTGGAATCAGAAGGAAAAGAAATCCGATTCGCAAAGACGCCGGTACGGATCACGGGCGAGGCGTACTTGAACCAACGGAAAGGAAAAATCATCTGCGGGTACGAGCTGGAAATTTGCGCCGAGTTTGAGTTTGAAGGAGAAGTCGCGGGGACGATGGTGTTGCCGTACGTGAGCGAAGAAAACCGAGGCGAAGATTGCGAAATCAAATTCGCACAAAAAGACGAGAGCGAACGGGCGAGACGGGCGAAGCGAGCGGCGGAGAGCGACGCGGGGTTGAAAGAGAAAGTGAGAGAGGTGGTGAGGAAATGGGAGGAGGAAATGGCGAAAGGCACGCCGGCGATGAAAGGAGAAGATGGCGCGATTAGCAACGGCGATAAAAAAGCGGAGGGAGAAGAGACGGCGAAGACGAAGAAGAAGAAAGAGGAGGCGGCTGGACAACAACCGACGAGAGGAAAGACAGAACACGAATATATAAGCGCACCGTTGTCGACGAAGTATCACACGATTAAGTTGAGAGAAACGTTCTTGTGTCGAGCAACGGACGTGTGTGAGGCGCTGTTAGATCCGAGACGCGTCATGCATTTCACGCGAACGAAATGTACGGGCCAGAAAGGGAAAGGAAAATTTGACATGTTCGATGGAAGCGTAGAAGGCGAAACGATTGATTTCGTCGACGGCGAACGCATAGTACAAAAGTGGCGGTTTAACTCGTGGGAGCCTGACCATTATTCGACTGTGACCATGGTTTTAAAAGAACCAGAGCCTGGCAACTGCATTTTAGATTTGGTTCAGACGGGCGTGCCAGAAGCCGACGCCCACGGAAACGAAAACGTCATGGAAGTCACCGAGAACGGTTGGAAGAATTTGATTTTCGCTCGCATCAGAAACGCGTTCGGGTACGGCGCTAACCTTTAGCTTTTAATTCAATATAAACAGATTTAATAAGTTGTGTTTTACAATCAAGTCTATTGTTTTCACTTAATGAATATTCATCTCTTTTTCTCTTGCGTAAAATCATCATCCTGCACACTGTGATTTTTTATCTTTTTCGCTTTTTCTCTTTTCTTTCTTTCGCGTGCGCGCTAGTTTTTCTCTCTTTTCTAATTCAAAAATTCCATTTCTCCCTCGGCTATAGCTTTCTATCGACGTTGACCATTTGCTGGGTCGTACGCTGGCTTGTCGTAATCCGTGCCCTTCTCAGGAGATTTGGATTGCTCACCTGGACCAGCGATGCCTAACCAATCCCAGTTCTCAAAGTGAATCTGGTCCAATCCGACTTGCGACTGCTTGTAGCACGTCGACTCGCACGGATCAGTCTCGTAAGAACTCGCCAACGCACACCCACACACTTCTTCAGAACTTGGAAACCCGTTCACTTTAATCTTCCAACACACACCGGATCTCTCTGGAAACCACGACACTTTGTTGTCGCGATTGAACTGCGCATTGTCTTCAGTTGCGAAGAACATCTCGTCGCCAACCTGCTCCCACGTGGCGTCGTCGCACGGATTGGTTGAAGAAACGTCACCATCGGCAGTGCCCACGTACAAGATCGCACTCTTAGACTTCGCTTGTGTTTCGTTCGAGCCAAAGGCATCAACTTTGTTCACCCATAACGCCGACGCGAACTCGTACACCAC
>Ga0181607_10005453_pt1 | contig 10759 bp, 11 predicted proteins | sample 041ome_9_FD_132420 | JGI IMG/M metagenome (GOLD analysis project Ga0181607, IMG submission 132420) | Coastal salt marsh microbial communities from the Groves Creek Marsh, Skidaway Island, Georgia - 041413US metaG (megahit assembly) | ecosystem: Environmental > Aquatic > Marine > Intertidal zone...
AATACCGTTGCCGATGCAAAAGCCCTGCAAGCCCAGCAAGGTGATCCCACGGCTGCTGTCGTTGCAGACCGTATCGTAATGGGTGGTCTCGCCCCGGATCACACAGCCCAGCGCGACATAGCCATCGAAATTCGCCATCCGCCCCGCCATCGCAATGGCCGTGGGCACCTCTAGGGCGCCAGGCACCTCGATCAGATCCCAGCTGCCACCGGCGGCCTCGATCTCGGCCTTGGCGCCCGCAACCAGATTATCGGCGATATCTTTGTAATAAGGCGCCACCACGATCAAAATCTTCACCGGCTTGTCAAAGCTGGCCCGCGGCAGAATGTAGTGCTGTTCGTTGGCTGCCATCTTAAATATCCCCGGTGATCTTGCGGGTGCCGGTGATTTCCAGACCATAGGCTTCCAGCCCCACCACCCGCGGTGCGCCAGAATTGGTCAGCAATTCCATCCGCGCCACCCCAAGGCTGGACAGGATCTGCGCCCCCACGCCATATTGGCGCAGGGTCTGCGGGCTAACCTCGCCTTCGGCAGCCATCTTCATATGCACATCGCGCAGCAGCACCACCACACCCCGGCCATGTTCGGCGATCATCTTCATCGAATTGCTAAACTCGAAAGCACGGCCATTGGGGCCCAACCCCACCATATCGCGCAGCGGGTCTAGGGCATGCATGCGCACCCAAACCGGCGCATCACCCGCGATGTCACCCTTGATCAAGGCAATATGCTCGGCGCCTTGGGTTTCATCATTGAATACCCGCATCGTCCATTCGCCACCAAATTCGCTGATCACCTGCTGTTCGCTGCGCTGTTTGACCAAGTTATCGTGGCGGCGGCGATAGGAAATCAAATCCGAGATCGTGCCAATTTTCAAACCATGGCGTTGGGCAAAGGTCACCAAATCCGGCAGCCGCGCCATGGTGCCATCTTCGTTCATAATTTCGCAAATCACCCCCGAGGCATTCAACCCCGCCAAGCGGCTCACATCCACCGCCGCCTCGGTATGGCCGGCGCGCACCAGCACCCCGCCATCGCGGGCGCGCAGCGGAAACACATGCCCGGGCGTGGCAATATCTTGCGCGCCCTTGCCCGCATCAATGGCCACCGCAATCGTGCGCGCGCGGTCATGGGCCGAAATGCCCGTGCTCACACCTTCGCGTGCCTCGATCGAAATGGTAAACGCAGTTTCATGGCGCGACGAGTTATTCGTGCTCATCAACTGCAACCCCAGCTGATCAATCCGCCCGCTGGTCAGCGCCAAGCAAATCAAACCCCGCCCATGGGTGGCCATGAAATTGATGGCCTCAGGCGTGGCCATCTGGGCCGGGATCACCAGATCCCCCTCATTCTCGCGGTCCTCATGATCCACCAAAATGAACATGCGCCCATTGCGCGCGTCCTCGATGATTTCCTCGACCGAGGAAATCGCATCCCGCCAGTTTTCTTCCACCGGGCCGGGGGCCTCGAATTTTGCGCTATCGGTCATGGTGTCCCCTTGCATGCTGGGCCGCGACAGGAATCTTGGCGCGGTCTTTTGGCCAGATACCCCAGCCAGCCCCGCTTGGCCAGAGGGCCGTAAGGTCAGACCACCGGGGCGGGTGCGCCGCCCCGGCACCACAACGCAGGCCTTAGCCGAATTGCCACAGCGCCGGAACAAAGCGCCACGCGTCGCCCTCGCGCATCACATGGCCCACCCCCGGAAAGGGAAAGTGGTATCCCAACACCGCCATGCGGTCGGTTGCCGCCATATCCAGCAGACGTTGGCGCGTGGCCACGGTTTGCGCGCCATCTGCATCGAAATTGTTAAACCACTCGGGATGGGCAAAATTGGTATAGGCATGGCTCATGGCATCGCCCAGCGCGATCAATTGCTTGCCATCGGATTCCACCACCACGCTTTGGTGGCCGGGGGTGTGGCCGGGGGTGTCGATCACCCGAATGCCCGGCGCCACCTCTTGGTCATGGGTCAAAAGCCCCCACTCCAGCCCCTCGGCGGTGATCGAATTCACCGCGCCCAGAACGAATTGCTGCTCTTCCGGCGCGACTTTGTTCACCAATTCATCTTGCATCCAATACTCATATTCCGCCCGCCCAATAAAATACTGCGCGTCGGGGAAAATCGGCTCGTCGAAATCATCGCGAATGCCCCAAATATGGTCGGGATGGGCATGGGTGATCACCACATGGGTAATGCCTGCCGGGTCGATCCCTGCGGCCTGCATATTGGCCAGCAATTGGCCCGTGCTATCAAACCAGCGGTTGCCCGAGCCCACATCGACCAGCACGCGCGCCTCGCCCAGCTCGACATAAAGGTGGTTGGTGTGCGAATAGCCCTGCTGGGGGTTTTGGTAATGGCGCTCTAAAAAGGCTTCCACCTCGTCGCGGGGGGCATTCACGCCCAGCCCAGAGGTTGGCAGCGAAAAATACCCATCCGACAAAATCGTCACCCGCGCTTGGCCGATGCTGAAATTGAAATACCCCGGGTTGGCAGACCCAGGCGCGCCCAGCTGGGCACTGGCGCGCGCAGGCAGCGCAAAGGCTGGCGCCACAGCGGCCAGTTTTAACACGTCGCGGCGCGACGGGCGGATGAGTGTCATTGCAAAACCTCCCTTATTTCATTTGATCCCAAAGATAGGATGCTGCAGCATATACGCAATATGTTTCGTGAATATGTATGCAATAATATGCCCCGCCCCCAGCCCCGGCACAGCTGACAATTGCCAAACCGCGCAGCCCCCCCTAGCGTGCAGCCATGAGCGCACACCGCCCCCTTCTTGCCATGTCTTTGATGCTGGGCTTTTGCCTGCTGGCCCCCTTGGGGGATGCACTGGCCAAAACCCTAAGCCACACGATCAGCTTGGGGCAGTTACTGCTGGTCAGGTTTGGCATGCAGGCGGTGCTTTTGCTGCCCTTGGTGGTGCTTGGGCGGCGCCCATGGCGGCTGACGGCGCGGCAATGGTGGCTGATGGGGCTGCACAGCCTGTTGCACATTGCCGCGATCGCCATGATGTTTGCCGCGCTGCGCCAGCTGCCCTTGGCGGAAACCGTGGCGATCGTTTTCGTGATGCCGTTTTTGCTGTTGGTTTTGGGCCGGGTGTTTTTGAACGAGGCGGTTGGCGCCACCCAGCTTGCGGCCTGCCTGCTGGGGTTTGGCGGCACCTTGCTGATCATTCAGCCCGGGATGGAAATCGCCGGTTGGTCTGCGGTGTTGCCATTGATGGTTGCCTTGTGTTTTGCGCTTTTCATGCTGCTTACCCGCAGCTTGGCCCAAAACGCCGATCCGGTGGCTTTGCAAGCGCTCAGCGCGCTTTTGGCCACACCGATGGTGGGCTTCGGGCTGGTGCTGGCCGCGCTTTGGGCGCCCCATGTGCCAGCGGCGCCGTGGCCCGAATTGTCCGCGCAAACGGCGATTTTGCTGCTGGGCGTCGGGGTGTTGGGCACCGTGGCGCATTTGTTGGTGACATGGGCACTGCGCTTTGCCCCCTCGGCCAGCTTGGCACCGCTGCAATATTTGGAAATTCCCGTGGCCGCTGTTCTGGGCCTGTGGATCTTTGGCGACTGGCCCAATGCGCTGGCGCAGCTGGGCATTGCCATCAGCGTGTCAGCGGGGCTGTTTGTTATGCTGCAGGCGCGGGCCAAGCCGGGCCAGACACAGCCAGCGCCTTAAGCACCGAATCAAGGCAGCTGCGCGGCAACAACAGCAAAAGCCCCGGCGCCTGCGGCGAAATCGAAAACGCCCCCTTAGCCCGATTCGAGGTGCCCACCCGCCCCCAAGGCGCCAGATCGACCCCATCCAGCGGCCAGACCAAACCGCACGAGCGCGCCTGCAGCGCCGCCATAGGAAACACCGAAACCCGGGTATCGGGGGGCACATCCACATGCAAATGCGGCGGCACATGCAGCACCAGCTCGCTGTCCCCCAGCAAAACACACAGCCGGTGGGGATGGCGCACAAGCGTGTTAAAATTGGCCAATTCATGGTCGCGCCGCGCGCCCATGAACCCATGAGCCACCACCAAGGGCGCCGCTGTGCGGCGCAGCGCTTTTTCAAAATCGGTGCTGTCTTGTTCGGCAACAAAATGGATCTGCTGGGCGGGAATGCGCAATCGGGCCCGTTCCGACAGGCTATCCAAATCACCGATCACCGCATCGGGCATCAAGCCCGCGTTCAGTGCCGCATCTGCCCCGCCATCGGCGGCCACGACAGCCACGCAAAGCTGCGCCAGCGCCTGCAACTCGGCCAAAGGGGCCTCGCCGCCCCCGATCAACAAGATTGGGCCAGATTTGTTAACGATTACGTCCATTTCGCCCCATTTACCCCGATTCCGAGGACAAAGCCACAATCTGGCCATGAAATGATACCGGAATGAACGCAAAATCGTTCACGTTTCGGCATCTGGTTGGTGGTATAAGGGCAGTTGCAAGCAACAGAAAGCGATGCGCGATGGTTGGTACGAGTAAAATTTTAACTGTTTCTTACGGAACCTTTTCCTGCACCTTGGAAGGCTTCGACGACTCATTTGAAATGATGAAGGCCATTTCGGAATATTTCCGCGATTTGGCCGCCGATGACCGCTATTTCGGGGCAGAGCCGCCAAAACTGGATGGTGAAATGCTGGCGCAGCTGGCCGCCCGGCGCAGCGCGATTGCCATTGCAGCGGAACAAAGCGGTGATCGGGTGGTTTTGCGCCCGGCCCCGGCCCCGGCCCCGGCCCCGGCCGCCGCTGCACCGCAGCTGCAAATGCCCGTGCCCCAGCCCGAACAGGCCGCCCAACCCGCCCCCAGCGCGCAGCCCGCAGCCAAGGCCCCAGCCGACGACAACAGCATTGCCGCGCGGTTGCAGCGCATTCGTTCGGTTGTGGCAGGGGCCGATACCGCGGCGCAGGATTTCTCGGAAGATCAGCACGCCGAGCCATTTTTGACCGCTGCGGCCTTTATGGCGACACCGGCCACGAATGCCATGCCCGAACAGGCCGATCTGGCCAGCCTTGCGGCCGATATTGCCGCCGACATCGGCGAGGATGAAGACACAGGCGAAGACACATTCAGCGCAATTCAGGCCGCCGCGCGTGACGCCGCCCAAGACAGCGCTGAACAGCCCACCGAACACACCGCCGACGATAGCACCGACACCACGATCGACGATATCGCCGAGGACAGCCCAGAAACCACCTTACACAACACCATGGCAGGCTTTGGCGCACATATCGATGCCCAGCCGCCAACGCCCCCCACCCCGCAACACGCGGAAGGGATTGATGCTGCGGGTCTGCTCGACCGTGGCGCAATGTCAGGGGCAGGGCCCGACGCCGCAGCCACATGGACGCCTGCCAGCGCCATGGCTGCGGCGGGGCCGGAAAATGATCATGACGAGGACATGATCGAAATCGAAACATTGGACGAAGATGACACCGGCAATGCCCAGCCCGCGCCAGACGCAGAACCGCGCCTGCGGGTGATGAAAATGCGCCGCGCCGATTTTGAAGCGGCGGTAGCCGCTGGCCGGTTAGAACCGATGGACGAGGAAGACGACGAAGACGGCGCCAGCCTATGGGCACCCGAAGCCACCGCTGAAGGGGCAGAGGGTGGCGAAGTGACCAGCTCGTTGCCCGCAGAAGACGAAGCAGACCTGCGCCGCGAACTGGCCGAAATCGAGGCCGAGCTCGAGGGCGCATTGGCCAGCGATCCGGCCACAAAAGATGCCAATATCGACGCGGCAGACAGCGCAGCAGAGGCCGAAGATAATGCGCTTTTCGCAGATCTGCCCCCCGCCGCCCCCGCCGCGCAGCCACGGCTATCACCGGCCAGCAGCGATGCAGATATGCAGCGCCTTTTGGCAAAAACAGATCAGGAAATGGGCCAGCCCGACACCGCCAACCGCCATCAGGCCATCGCCCATTTGCGCGCAGCCGTTGCCGCCACCCGGGCCGACATTGCCGCAGGCGGCGCGCTGCGCCCCGAAGGCAGCGGTGCGGCCTATCGTGCCGATCTGGCCGATGTCGTGCGCCCGGTGCCGGCCCAAGCGCCGGCGTTACGCTTGGGCGATGCGATGATGGCACCGCAATCGGCCAGCGCCACCCACGCCGCGCCATTGCGCTTGGTGGCCGAACAGCGCGTCGATACCCAGCCCGCACCGCAGCCGGCCAGCCCATCGCCCGCACAAACCACGCTGGTGCGCCCACGCCGGGTACAAGTGCCGGCACCCGCGCCGCTGAACCCAGCAGATGGTGCCGCACACGCCCCAGATTTTGTTGATTTCGTCGATCAGTCTGGCGCGAAAGGCTTGGCCGAAATTCTGGAAGCCGCAGCCGCCTATATGGCCGATATCGAAGGGCAAGAGGCCTTTACCCGCCCGCAGTTGCTGGCCTATGCGCGCAACGCGCTTGGCCATGATTTCAGCCGCGAAGATGGTATGCGCAGTTTGGGCACCTTGCTGCGCCAAGGCCGCCTGCGCAAAGCGCCCAATGGCCGCTTTGCCGTATCTTCGCAAACCAGTTTCCGCCCACGCAGCGCGCGCGTTGGCTAACCACAGGGAAAGCCCCAACAAAGCGGTGCAAAACAACGCCTTTTGGGCGGTTTTTCTACGTATGTGGGGGGGTGTCGTCGGTATTGGGGGCGTCGGGGTCGGCTTGGCCAACCCCGCGAAAGATAAATTTGAACGGCAGCGCCCAAAGGATGCCCAGCGCGATGTAAACCAGCAGTTCAACCCAGATCGAGGGGCGCTCGATCATATTCACCACGCTGACAGCCGCAACGATATAGGCGGGCATGCCAATCAGCAAAATCACCAATGCCCACCGTCTGCGCGCCTTGTAGCTTAGTGCCATACCGCCCTGCCCCGCTGTGATCTGTGTTTTAATCTGCGAACGGGTCGGTGACCAAAATTGTGTCTTCCCGCTCTGGCGAGGTAGAAAGTAGCGCGACGGGGCATTCGATCAACTCTTCCACGCGGCGCACATATTTGATGGCATTGGCCGGCAAATCCGCCCAAGAGCGTGCGCCTTCGGTCGAATCTGACCAGCCTTCCGTTTCCTCGTAGATGGGCACGCAGCGCGCCTGCGCCTCGGCGGCCATGGGCAGATAATCCAGCCGCGCGCCATCCAGCTCGTAGCCCACGCAGATTTTCAGGGTTTCGAACCCGTCCAACACATCAAGCTTGGTCAGCGCAATCCCATTCACCCCCGATGTGGCACAGGTTTGGCGCACCAAGGCGGCATCAAACCAGCCACAGCGGCGTTTGCGCCCGGTAACGGTGCCAAATTCATGCCCGCGGGTGCCAAGGCGGTTGCCGTCTTCGTCAAACAGCTCGGTCGGGAACGGCCCCTCGCCCACGCGGGTGGTATAGGCCTTTACGATGCCCAACACATAATCGATCGAGCCGGGACCCATACCCACGCCAGTGGCCGCCTGCCCGGCGATCACATTCGACGAGGTGACAAAGGGATACGTGCCAAAATCGATATCCAGCAGCGCCCCTTGGGCACCCTCGAACAAAATCCGTTTGCCCGCCTTGCGCTTTTCGTTCAGCACCTTCCAGACGGGGGCGGCATAGGGCAGGATCTGCGGCGCAATTTGCTTTAGCTGCTCAATCAGCGCGTCGCGGTCCACGGGAACGATTCCCAAACCACGGCGCAGCGGGTCGTGGTGCTGCAGCGCCCGATCGACACGGGCAATCAGGGTTTCTTCGTCGGCCAAATCGGCCACGCGCACGGCCCTGCGGCCCACTTTATCCTCGTAGGCCGGGCCAATGCCGCGCCCGGTTGTGCCGATCTTGGTGCCGCTGCTGGCGGCTTCTTCGCGGGCGCGGTCCAACTCGCCATGGATCGGCAAGATCAAAGGGGTATTTTCGGCGATCATCAGGGTTTGTGGTGAAATTTCAACGCCTTCGGCCTGAATTTTGGCAATTTCTTGCACCAAATGCCACGGGTCCAGCACCACACCATTGCCGATCACAGACAGTTTGCCGCCGCGCACCACACCCGAGGGCAGCGCGTTCAGCTTATACACCTTGCCGTCAATGACCAGCGTGTGGCCGGCATTGTGCCCGCCTTGAAACCGGCAAATCACATCGGCGCGCTCGGACAGCCAATCAACCAGCTTACCCTTGCCTTCGTCGCCCCACTGTGCGCCCACGACCACAACATTTGCCATGTCAAAGATCCTTCCTGACGGCTGAAACCCGTGACCGTATACCGACGCCCGCGCGCCAGCGAAACCGGAAATTTACACGCGCGCCACCAGCCGCAGGCGATGGCGCAACTTACCGCTAGCTGCGCGTGGGCAGATCGGCGGCGGCCAAATGCACCGGCGCCCCATGCGGGGTTGCCAAATAGGCGGCCTCCCACGCGGCGCGCAGGGCCTCTACCTGATCGGGCTGGGCCAGCGCGGCCTCGGCCAACCAATGTTCCAATGTCTCCAGCCATGCGGCAAAATAGTCGTCGCCGCCATCCAAGCTGCGATTTAGCCCATGACGCGCCAATGTGGCGCCAAAACGCGCCGCCCAATCAGGCCATTGAAACAGGCCCTGTGCGTGCAAATGCACAGTCAGCGCAAACACTTGGGCATGCCAAGGCTGGGAAAATACCGGCGCGGGCGGGGTGTTTTGGGGGCTTTGGGTCATTCTGGGGCCAGATAGCTGTGCCACAAATCGGCGGTAATCTCGTCGCCCGCGCGTTCGGGCTGACCCCATAGATCGGCGGCATCAAAAACAACGGTATAAAGCGGCTCTGGTGCTTCGCCCTGCCCATGGGCGTGGCTGTCGGGCAGGATATGGCTGCCATGTTGCATCAAAATCCGGCCCGTTTTTCCCGCCAGATAGGCCGGCAGGCGGGTATGCCCGCCCGCCACGCGGGTGTTGCGCGCAGGCAGCAAGGTGCGCACGCGGGTGCCAACGGGCCAAGGGCTGGCTGCCTTGGCGCTGCGCAAACTGGGCGCACCGCGCGCCAAGGCCGGGCCCACCGCCGCGGCAGACAGGCGGCGCGTGGCAAGGGGGCTTTCGCCCATCGCTTGGCCTGTGCGCAGCTCTTGCGCGCAAACCACACCCTGCGCCACCAGCATATCGGCCAAAGCGGCCAACCATTTTTCGTAATAGCCAAAGCGCATGTAATCTGCCGGCCACAGACATTCGCGGGCGTGGCGCATCATATCAAGGTTCCACTGCCCCAAGGCGCCGGCAGCCAAGGTCACGGCCAAGGCGCGCGCGTGCCAGGGCTGCTCAAACACGGCCTCGCTGGGCTGTGGCTGCACCGGGCCATAGCCCAGCCGCCCCCCCATATCGTGAATGCGGCTCATGCCGGGCTTTGCGGCAGGCCCGTGCCCACCATGCTGTCGCGCGTCACCAAATCTGTCAGCGCCTGCAGATCCAGCCCCTCGGTGCCCGCAGGGCGCATGGGCAAAACGAGGTAGCGGATTTCAGCGGTCGAATCCCACACCCTGATCCGGGTTTCTTCGGGCAGTTGCAGGCCAAATTCGGCCAGCACCTTGCGCGGCTCGCGCACGGCGCGGGCGCGGTAGGCATCGGATTTGTACCAAGCGGGCGGAATGCCCAGCAGCGGCCACGGGTAGCAGCTGCATAATGTGCACACCACCATGTTGTGGCACTGCGGCGTGTTTTCGACCACGACGATATGTTCGCCCTGACGGCCATAAAACCCCAGCTCGGCCACAACGGCGGTGGCATCTGCCAAAAGCGCTTGTTTGAAATCTGGCTCGGCCCAAGCACGCGCCACAACATGGGCCCCATTTTTGGGGCCGATCTTGTTTTCATAGGTATCGATGATCGCATCCAGCGCGGCAGGATCAATCAACCCCTTTTGCGACAACAAGGTTTCCAACGCTTTTACCCGCAGCGCCGGGTCGGGCGGCAGCAGGGCATGCGGGTGGTCGTGATCGTGGTCGTGATCGTGATGGTCATGTGGCATAAAGACATGATGAAACAGCCCAGCCGCGCTGTCCAGACGTTTCAATCGCGCAGCAACCGCCCCTTGGGCAAGAAGAACGGCTTGCCCCCAAGGCCAAACATCCTTACATACCCCGCTGAAACAAGATAGCCCAAGCCGAGGCCCCATGGAAAACGTTGTTCTTATCATCCACCTGCTGCTGGCGCTTGCGCTTATCGGGATCGTGCTGATGCAGCGCTCTGAAGGTGGCGGGCTGGGCATGGGCGGGGGCGGGGGTGCCATTTCGGGCCGCGCAGCCGCCACGGCGCTGGGCAAGGCGACATGGTTTTTGGCAGCCGCCTTTATCGTGACCTCGCTGACATTGACGGTGATCGCGGCAGAAAAATCGGCCGGGTCTTCGGTGCTGGACCGTATCGGCAACCAGCCCAGCCGCAACAGCGACGCACCCGCAGCACCCGCGCTGCCCAGCGGTGACAGCCTGTTGCCGCCCACCGCAGGCGATGACGCGCCGCTGGTTCCGAAAGCCGACTAACCATAGGCCACACAACTTTTAGGGCAGACCATGCCGCCTGCAACAGCATCTTGCGGTCGGCTTGATCTTGGTTTGCGAATCCGCTATTTCTTTAATCCCGTGATGCTGTGGCTTCAACCTGCCAGGCGGGCGCTTCACATTTGCGACATTCACGGGAGATTGCCACTGCATGGCACGCTATATCTTTATCACGGGCGGCGTTGTATCCTCGCTGGGCAAGGGCCTTGCTTCGGCGGCATTGGGTGCATTGTTGCAAGCGCGCGGTTTCAGCGTGCGGCTGCGCAAGCTTGACCCCTATTTGAACGTCGACCCCGGCACCATGTCG
>Ga0181607_10005457_pt1 | contig 10754 bp, 9 predicted proteins | sample 041ome_9_FD_132420 | JGI IMG/M metagenome (GOLD analysis project Ga0181607, IMG submission 132420) | Coastal salt marsh microbial communities from the Groves Creek Marsh, Skidaway Island, Georgia - 041413US metaG (megahit assembly) | ecosystem: Environmental > Aquatic > Marine > Intertidal zone...
GCGAGGCGAGGCGAGGCGAGGCGAGGCGGCGAAGGATTGGACGCGCGCGTTTGAGTTTTTGGTGTTCGAGACGCGACGAGAGACGACGGCGACGGCGCGGACGGCGACGGTGAGACGCGGAGAACGAACGACTGACGCGTGAACGGTGATCGCGGTTCGCGACGCAGGATCGGGACGTGGACGGTGAAGGCGGCGGCGACGAAGGACGGCGGCGTCGGCGAGGTGACGGAGGCGAAGTACGACGTGACGACGGGGGGCGGAGAAAACTCGAGCGCGCTGACGCCGGGGCACGTGTTGGGGGTGGCGTTGTTGTTAGTTATGGGATTGTTCGGGTTCGTCGTTTTCGCGGGCGTGTGCACGGCGGGGTTCAACGCGTTGTTCAAGACGGCTCCGCCGACGATACGAGGACCGGGGGCGTCCGATCCGAGGATACCTCGGACGTCCTCCACGTCCGGAATGGCGGAAATGGGGCAGGTATCGTCGCTTGGATTTCGAAACACCACTAATCCAGCGATCGGTGGTGGCGGTGGAGACGACGCTGGAACGACGAGGCTGCTCCAAACGAGCGCGTCGTCGGGTGATTTGACGCCCATGCGGGCGGGCAAGCGAGATTAAAGGTGTAATATAGGGGAGATTACAATTGATTCGATTACGTGCGCCAAGCGTCAGACTCTTCGTCGTCGCACTCTTCTTCCCACCACGTCGACGTCTTATAACCGCTGCGAAGCTTCTTCATCGGGCTGTCGTCGGGATCGTTGATGCCAAGCGCGATGAGCATTTCCTCCTTCGCCTCCGCGAGCGTAAATCTGTCCTCGTTCTCCGCCACGCACGCCAACACACCATTGTTTTGCTTGATCATCACTTGCCACGGCGCCGGGTATTCGCGGAAAATCGCACCGGAATAGTTGATGACGAACGGCGACACATTAATGGTGCGCGAATAGTTGCGCGTGCGCAAGTAAAACGCCGGCGTGAACCGGGACAGAAATCGGTAGTGAAGCGCCTTTTCCGGGAACGAAAACAACCCAAGATCGGCCCGGAGCGTGTCTAACTGCAAGTTCAACCCAATGAGCGGTCTGCCATTCGCCGTCTCGTCGGCAAACTTCTCCAAGCTCTCGAGTTCAATCGTACTCAAGTTGACGACGATGAAAACATCCGCCGAGTCGAAATCATTATCCCTTTCTTCCTCCTTACGCGTGCGCAAACCTTTACCTCCAAGCATATCACCGAACGCCGATCCAAACATACTGCTCTTACGTCCATCAAGTACGTTCAACCGCACGCCCGCGCTCGACAAACCCAACGCGTTTTCGAAAATCTTCTTCGCTCGTCGGTATTCGATCCCGTCCGGCACCAACACGTCGACATTCTTCCCCATCTCCGCGTTCAGCTTCTGCGCCACGACCAGCGCGTACTGTACGTTCGCATCGATGTACACGTCCGACGCCGCCTTGTAATCCGCGTCTTCGCCGGGAATCGCCGGGAACTCGACTTCGATCAGAGTCTTACCTTCGTTCAGGCAATCTCTCACGCTCGCGTACGCGTCCATGCACATCGCCGTGTAGCTCTCCGGCGCGTACGTCGATCGTCCTTCCATGCGTTCCTCCATCGTGCGCTCCGCCGGCGCCGCGCTGGCGCGCACACGGTGCGTTTTCGCGGCGGAGACTTTCGTCGACGTCATGCGGCGCGACGGCGCAGACGCCGCGCGCGCGGGCGCGGTTCGCGCGTGCGCTGCGCTGAGAGCTTGCATGATGCGCGACGCGAACGACTCGTCTCGCTCGGGGCGACGCTCGGGACGCGCGCGCGAAACAGTGCGGCGACGACACCGAAGTGCTTTATCCAGAACGCGCGCGCGGCGTCCGCGACTTCGCGTGAACGCGACGCGACGCGCCTTCGCGCCTTCGCGTCGCGCGTTTCGGTGAGAGCGCTCATTTAAATTACAATCCACGTAGTGTACACTCGCTTCGCCCGATCGTCGTCGCGCGATGCGTTTCTCGGCGTCGTTCGGCGGCGGCGCGCCTCGAGCCGCCGCTCGCCGGCGTCGTCAATCGAAACACTTGGGTATCTTCCCCCGATCCGCGATCGACGGCTTCCCAGCCTCGGTCCATCGCGCCTTCATCGTCTCCAGCGTCGCATCGCTCGTGTGTTCGCTCAGGCACGCGCTCATCGCTCGCGCTTGCTCGCGGCACGCCCACGCGACGCTCAGCGTTCGCCCCTTCACGCACTCGTAGTACGTCCGCTGCGCCGTCTTGCATCGCACGAGCGCGCGCTCCTTCATGAGCGTGATCAGCGCCTCCTCTTCCTTCTTCAGCACGCTCGGCGCGGGCGACATCGCGCTCGAACGCGCGCGACGCGATGTGACGAGACGTGGGCGTCCGCATTGCGCGCCGCGCGATGGCGTCGAGCGTTCGCGCGCGCGGCGCGCGCCAGGACGAAGCGCAGGACGCGCCGTCGTCGTCTGACGCCGCGCGCGGCGCGAGCGGTGCGTTGGCGCGTGCGAGCGACGACGACGGCGCGACATCGGTCAATGCCGAATTGGAAACGTTCATCGTCGCGCGCTACTTGCGCAGGCGCGGACGCGCGTTCGCGAGCGTCGCGAGTGATTTCGAACGCGTCGCACGCGCGAGCGGGGCGTTCCCGCGCAGGCTGGACGTGTTCGGTGAGGCGCACGATGCGAGTTTCGAGGATTTGGCGCGCGGCGCGTTCGCGAATGTGCCGGAGGACGCATTAGAGCGCGCGGTGGCGCGCGCGCGAGGAGCGACGCACGGACGAGTCGATTTTAGAGATGAAGGTGGTAGTGGTTCGGTGTGCGCGCGCGCCGAGGGGCAAAAGCGGTCGCGAGGGGCGTTAGTCAGGACTTTGATGCGCGAGACGGCGGCGACGGGCGGTTGTCGGGTGGAGGCTTTGGCAGAGACGAAGACTGTCGCGAAGAATATGAATTGTCTTCGCACGCTTCGCGCGCACAGAGATGCGGCGTATTGCGCGGTGCTGAGCGCGAGCGGAAGACGGTTGGTGACGGGTGGGGACGATCGGTTGGTAAAAATTTGGTGCGCGTACAACGGTTTGCTTCGCGCGGCGTGTCGAGGGCACGTCGGGGAGATTACGTACGTAGCGATCGATTCGCGAGAGGAAATCGTGGCTTCGTCGTCGACGGATACAAGTATTCGGACCTGGGACTTGGAAAGTGGCGCGCCCATCGCCGTGCTTCTTGGCCACACGCGTTCGATTACCGAGTTGCACTTTTGTCCATCGGTGCCGCACGTGTTGTTGAGTACGGCAGACGACGGCACAGTTCGTTTATGGAGCGCTCGACGAAGTTCGAACGACGTGAAACCAATGGTGATAGATTTGAACGTGAACGGAGGGGCAATCACCGGCGGTAGAGTGGTAGAACATGGTGTCATGCCTCTGGCAGCGATGGCGAATGAAGCAACGTCTCCGGGCATGCGCACTCGCGGCGCGCAACTCAACGCAATCGCGGATGAGGCGAGCGCAGAGCGCGACGGCGAGGCGTGTCAAATAGTCTGTGGTGCGTTCAACGACGTCGGTGATACGTTTGCTGTCGGTACGAGTATGTGCAAGGTGTTTATGTGGAAGCTTGATTTAGAACAGTTGCGCTCGTCTGGAGACTGTTCTCCTACGGAGAATGCGGTGAAGAAGATTTCCTTATCTGGATCGCATTTGAACGATGTGGTGTCGGTGCACTTCTCACACTCGGGTGACATGCTGTTATCCGCGTCCAAGGACGGGCAGGCGAGGATATGGGTGCCGAGTTCGAGCGCGTCTCTCCCTGGGCGCGCTCGCTTGTCTTGGGTGCTTCGATCGACGTTGACGACGCCGGAAGACGCCGCTGCGTTGCGGGAACAGCAACGCATCGGCGCTATTACCTCACAGCAGTACTCGAGGCGCGCGCCAAAAGTACCAAACATGCATATCGCCGTGTGGTCGACCGATGACACGCGCGTCATAGCTTCCATGGGAGATCAAAGTATTCGCGTCTGGGACGTCGCGTCTGGCGAGTTGCGACACGCGATGCGCGAACACACCGCCGCAACGTACGTTATTCAATCCAATCCATTAGATCCTCGATTGGTGATGAGTGCGAGTTACGATGGTAAAGCCGTGATATGGGATATTGTTGAAGGCGTCGCGCTTCGTGTCTTTGATGGATCTCAGTACCACACCAAACTCGTCGACGGCAATTGGCATCCAGACGGCACATCCATCATCTGTTCTGATTTATCCGGTCAGTTCTCCGTCTTCGGCACTGGCGATAGCGTGCGACTACTTCGTGCGAAGTACGAGCAGTTCTTGCAGACGGAGTTCGTGGGTGATGACGCGCTCGGTCGAAGCGAGGGCGGGCATTTGATAGAGCTCGCCACCGGTGCGCTCCTTCACGAAGCGTACCCGAGAAACTTGCTTTGCGACGCCATGGGTGATCCGTATCCCGACCCTTACCAGTCGGCGTTTCAATCGGGGCAGGTTGCAGCGTGCTTGCCATCAGCGGATTCGGGGATGCCGGATGTCGTCGTGCAAGCCCCGACTTTAGCCGAACTAGCGCCGACAGACGTGCAAGGTCCGTGGACTGCTCAAGACGAAACGATGCCGACGCAAGAGATCATGTATAGAATGTCCGACGACGAGAACGATGGAGTGAATGAAGACAACATAAGTGACGCCGACTTTGAAGAACCTGATGATGAAGACGAGTCCGACTACGATACCGATGCAGAACGTCGCGCACGCTCAGCACGCAGCCGAAATCGCGCTGTGCGCTCGCGTCGGCGGCGGCGCGCGCGCCGTTTCGACTCGGATGAGTCAGAAGAATCAGATGACTCAGAAGATCGCGCGACTCGCAGAAGTGCTCGAGAGCATCGCAAACCACAGCGTTTAGGCGTAGATGCGTACGAATCGACGAGTGATGAAGAAGAAGACGCGCCGGCGAGAATCACTCGCAGACGCCGCCGGGAGCTCGAAGAACTCGGGATCGATCCTGACGAGGTCAAGAGCGACGACGTTTCCGAGGAAGAGGAAGGTAAGAGACCTGCGAAACGAGTAAAAAAGTCAGTGACGTCTCGCCACGATATCCGTCTGTTAGATGCGTACTCTTGGCTGTGCGCTGAGGAAGTTATTGTCGGCATGTACGTTCCGCAACTGGGAGATGAGTTGGTGTACGTAGCCCAAGGCCACTACGAGCGCATGCAAGCGACGGGAAAGAACTGGCGCGATGAGGCACCGTGGCAAACGCTTACATCGATGCGGTTCGTCGAGCCTTGTACCGTTTCGTCATTGCGTTACATGATATCCGACGACGGCGCTTACGAAACGCGCTGTTTGCTCGAGTTGAAGCTCATTGATCCTGCTTGTGGTGATTACGGAAAAGAGTTCCTTGTCGAACTCCAGAAAAGTGATACACCAGACTTTCTTGTTCCGATTTCACGTTATCAGACGGCAGAGCAACATTCGTGGAAACGAGGCGACTATTGCGCGGCCCTGTGGGACGACACTGGTCTCGGCGACATGTCGCCGTGGTACGGGATGGTTCACGACGCACAAAGCAATGAAGGCAAATGGACTGGGTCACCGTGGAACACGCTATGCGTGCAGTATTTGAACGTGCAGAATGAAGACGATAAGTTCATGAATCATAGCTTTTGGGAGCTGTACAACGACGAGGCGATGAAAAAGGAGCACGCGAAGTCGTTTTCAGACGCCTCAACATCGCGTGGGCCGCAAAAGGCCAAATTTGCGAACGTCGATGAGAACTATCCATCGCTCAGTGCAAGCGTGACGAAAGATTTGGTCGCTCGAGTGCAGAGAATCATTCGAAACTCGAGATTTGCGGCTTTCGTCGAAGCCATCGGCCCGAACGAACGCTTCGCTCGAGCAGACGGCGCAATGACGAATTATTGCTCTGTCGTCCCAGCGCCCATGAGCTTGAAGCTCGTCATGCAACGATTAAAAAGTGCGTACTATCGGCAGATTGGTGGATTTCGTTCCGATATCGAGCTCATTCGTATCAACGCCCAAATATTCCACGGCGAAGAAAGCGCATTCGCGAAGTGTGCCGAGGAGCTTGAGGACGATTTACTTGATAATTTGCCCACCGATGAACGCGATGTGGACGCCGACGAGATCATCACACGAATGACTCCGTATCCGCGCATCATTTCAGCGCAACAGCCAGTTGCCGCGAGCGGAGGTTTGCGAGTCCGAATGCGACGTTCGACGCGCCAGTAGCTACAACTCGATACACTCATATTAAACGTCTGTCTACATTCACCCATCGCGCGGTTTAAACCCGTACTTCTTCCGCTCGTAAAACAAGTCCGTACGCGCCGCCCCGAGATTGATAATCTTCGGGCATCCATCCCTATCCTTCTCCATGAGTGTGCACCCCTTGCAATAGTACGCGTCGCTCACGCCGACTGCGCCGCAAATCACGCACCGCCCTTGATTCGTCCCGTAGTTACACTCATCGCACACCCGCACCAGCGTCGCCGGGCGCACGTGTGAATCACAAATCACGCACTTCCCATCGCCTATTCGTTCAATTTTCCAATCATCATCGTCAGTCGTCTTCGTTCGCGTCCGTCGCTCGGCGCCCTAACCGCGCCCGCCGCCTCGCCGCGGCGCCCCTTCCCCTCTCGCGTCGCCTCGCTCGCACGCACACTTCTCGCACAACCGTCCGATGGATATTCCGGGCATCTTCCTGCACATGATCAAATCGGGGTGGTGTTTCGACTGCGTCCGTCGTCGTCGTCGTCGTCGTCGTCGTCGTCAGTCGCGGCGTTCACAATCGCCTTCTCAATCATTCGTCGAGCGCTCGCGTCGTCGTCGCGCATCGTTCGCGCGCGCGCGCGCCGACGTCGTCGCGCGCGTCGATCGCGTCGTCGTCGTCGCGCCGCACCATGTCGACCGCGCGCGCGCGGCGTCGCGCGTCGGTCCGAGTCCGTCCCGCGCGACTGCGTCTGGCGTCACTTCGCGCGCGATGGCGACGACGACGACCGCGGCGTTCGCGCGCGCGGCGCGCGCGGCGGCGCGCGCGGACGCGCGGGCGACCGGTCGCGAAGCGCGGCGCGCGGCGCGCGGCGCGCGCGCGACGCGACGCGCGAACGACGGCGAAGTCGAGGTCGAGGTCGGGACCGGCGACGGCGACGGCGCGCGCGGCGCGCGCGCGACGACGCGACGGCGCGCGCTCGCGGCGACGGTGTTCGTCGGCGCGGCGGCGTCGGGCGTCGGTGCATCGCGCGCGGAGGATGAGATTACGGCGGGCGCGCGGGAGGCGCTCGCGCTGGCGCCGACGACGTTCGACGACGTCGAGCTCGAACCGTACGTCGACCTGGATAACGGCTACGCGTTCTTGTCGCCCAAGGGTTGGGTGAAAGATTTACCGAATGGAATCGCGGAGATCGAGATACATCCCGTGAGCGAGTACGGCGGGCGACGGTTCAAGGTGCAGGTGCGACCGTACGGGAAGAAGACGAAGTCGCTGCGCGTCGACGAACTGGACGAACCCGAGTACGCGAATCCGCGAGCGTACGCCGAGGATGTAGCGCGGAAGTACGCGCCGTTGGAAGGCGAGGGCGAGACAAATCGAGGGCAAGCGGTGAGCAAGGTGCTGAGTTCGAGGATGAGCGACGACGGGAGGTATTATTATTTTGAGTACTCGACGGAGAGCATGTTGCCGCTGCATTTTTGGGGAGTGCTCGCGTTAGGACCTGGGCCGGTCGGGAGCGCGCGCAAGTTGGGGCGAAAAGACATCATCACCATGACATGTCAAATGCCCGAAGACAAGGGACCGGAAGCGGCGGCGCTTTTGGAGCACCTTGTGTCGACGTTCAAAGTTTTGGACGTGTAGAGTATCAAATCCAATCGCGTGCGGTATAGTAATTTTTTGATACACAGCTCGCTAAGCTCGCTAATCATCCGTCTCAGAGTCGGACGCTAAACTATCGCGATCCTCCAAAAGCTCCAAACACATTCCGAGCGCACGAGCTTTGTCGCGGATTCGGCACACGAACGCCTCCTTCTTCATCAACTCGCGCGCGAACCGCCGCCTAGCCAAATCGTGTGACTTCACTTCCAGTTTCAACTCGTTTTGGGTCTCTATGACGCGCTCTCGAAGCGCTGCAAGTAAATCGCCGTTTCTGAGCGATCTTATACGCAATTCTAAATTCATTTCCGTTGACAGCGCTTCTTCTGCCGCCGCGCGTGCGCGATGCAGTTCTTCGCTCACCTTGGTGAGCTCTTCCCTGAGTTTTTCTCGACCCATTTGCTCTTCATGCAAAGTCGCCATGCATTCGCGTAGCGTCTCACGCGCCTCCACCTCCTTCGCCTCGGTTTCGTACAATCGACGCTCCATTTCCTCGCTCGCCACTCGCGCAGAAGCGAGCGACGATCGCAACATCTCGTTCTCCGTCGTCATCGCCGCCAAACTCGCAGATTTCATTCGCAACGCTTCATCCTTCACCGCTTCAGCTTCCCTCGCCTCGTTCGACATCCTCGCGATCGTCTCCTCGAGCTCGCGCGTCGCGTCAACTCTCCTTCCGTTTCCGTCGCGCATCTTTAATTTCGGCCCCGGAGATTCTCCCTGATGACGCCATTCCGGCAGCAACTCTCTCGCGAGTTCGCGCAGCGGGTCCCTATCGTCGCTCGCTTCCCTCGCGCGTTCTCGCGCGTCCGCGCCACCGTTCCGTCCCGGCGTCGTCGCCCGCTCGAGCGCGCGCAAGTATTCGCGCACTCTGACCCCGCGCTGCGTCCCGCTCGCGCCTTCCTCGTCCGCCACGGCGCACGACCGCATGAGTGCCGTGACGTTTTCAAACGTCAGCGCGTGTCCGCGCGCCCGCATCGTCGCGCGTCGCGCGTCGAACGGCGTGACGACGTCCCTGTCCCCTAACGACTTTGCGACGGTCGACACCGAAAAAGAAGCGCTCGCATCGCCGGTGGACGCGCGGGGCGTCGCGCGCGCGACCGCCTCGACGTCGTCGCGCATTCGCGCGCGCGCGCGCGTCGTTGAATGGTGAAGTCTACTCGCTACTACAAAGGACTACAGTCTCTCGGGACGGCGACGAAATAATGAAAAGCCTACCGGTTGTCGTTGTACTTCTTGCGATTCCTCGGTCGCCTGCTCACCCTAAATCGGTCGGTGCGCTTGTTATTGCGCGTGCGCTTACCCTTGGTGTGGACGCCCCAAGGCGTGACGCTGGGACGACCGCCCGACGTGCGACCCTCGCCGCCGCCGTGCGGGTGGTCGATCGGGTTCATGGCGACGCCTCGCGTCGTCGGCCTGATCCCACGCCAACGATTGGCGCCGGCTTTACCGATATTACGATTTTGATGCCCACGATTGGACAGCATCCCGATCGTCGCCATGCATCCCTCCAAAACTAAACGCTGCTCGCCGCTCGGAAGCCTGACGACGCAGTACCCGTCGTCGCCCTTCTTCACGAGCGTCGCCGCCGATCCCGCCGATCGACACATCTGCCCCCCTCGTCCCGGCACGAGCTCAATATTATGTATCGTCGTCTGCAGCGGTATATTCTTCAACGGCAGCGCGTTTCCGATCTTTATATCGCTCTCCGCTCCGCTCTCCAACTCGTCCCCGGCGCGCGCGCCGTGCGGCGCCAGCACGTACCTCGTCCCCAGTCCTCCCTCGTAGTCCACCAGCGCGATTCGCGCCGTGCGATTCGGGTCGTACTCCAGCCTTCGTATCACCCCTCGCGCGCCCGTGAGATCGCGTTTAAAATCTATCATTCGGTACAGTCGCTTCGCGCCGCCGCCCCGGTGCCACACCGTGATCCGCCCTCGCGCGTTCCTCCCGCCCGTCTTCCGCAGCCCGACCGCGAGCGCCTTGTGCGGGCGTCCTCGGTGCAGGCCCTCGCGCGAGGTCGTGATGCGCCCGCGCTGTCCAGGGCTCGTGGGCTTGTACGCGCGCATGCCCTCGCCCGCGCGCGTCGCGAACGCGCGCGCGATGGCGACGGCGCGGAACGTCGGCGTCGGCGCCGCCGTCGCGGCGACGCGCGCGCGCGCGACGACGGGCGGCGCGAGCGACGACGCCGCGGTCGCGCGCGTCGCCGCGAGCGCGCGCGTCGAGCGCGCGAGCGCGGCGCGGAACATGGTCGTCGCGCGTCGCGGTGTCGCGACGGCGCGACGGCGCGACGGCGCGCACGGCGCCGCGGAGCGCGACGCGCGCCATGAGCGCGTACGAAGACGCGGTGCGAACGACGCTCGGCGCGCTCGCGCGCGCGCTCGACGCGAAGCGGTGCGACGCGACGCTCGAGGGCGCGTGGAAGCTCGACGTCGCGCGAAGCGAATCGCTCGGCCCGTTCCTGCGCGCGCTCGGCGCGCCGCGAATCGCGACGCCGATCGCGGATAACCTGCCGACGACGGTGACGGTGAAGTGCGACGACGACGGACGCGGATTCGCGATCGTGGACGCGACGGCGCTGAGCTCGAGGAACGAGACGCGCGCGCGATTCGACGGCGCGGAGACGCCGCGAACGACGCGGGGAGGGCGGAAGCGGTTTTATCTGTCGGGAGACGCGCGAGAGGGCGCGCTGGTGATCGTGTGTCGATTGTTCGAGCGCGGCGAGGGGTGGGCGACGGAGCAGATTCGCGGGATGGATCCGAGCGGGAGCGGGATGCTGCGAGAGCGAAACGTGCTCAAGCGACCGAACGGCGAGCCGGACGTCGTGGTCGATCGGTTCTTTCGTCGAGTGGTGGATTAGATGATTAGAGTGAAATTAGTTCTA
>Ga0181607_10005460_pt1 | contig 10752 bp, 7 predicted proteins | sample 041ome_9_FD_132420 | JGI IMG/M metagenome (GOLD analysis project Ga0181607, IMG submission 132420) | Coastal salt marsh microbial communities from the Groves Creek Marsh, Skidaway Island, Georgia - 041413US metaG (megahit assembly) | ecosystem: Environmental > Aquatic > Marine > Intertidal zone...
CGCCGTGCTTTTGAAAGAGCGTTTCCGCTCGATCAATGCGCTCGTGGTACTTCTTGGCGAAGCGGCTGTGATGAAAGCGTGGACCGATCCAGCGCCCAAGGTAGTAACCGAGGTGATCGGATATCAAAGCGCCAAGAAAGGCTGCAAGCATGATGTGGGAGAGATCAAGCATGCTATTCGAATATAAGCCCGTCGCGATGGCGAGCAGCAGTGCGCCGGTTACGAAGAGCCCGATCCCAGGGCAGGCCTCCAAGAATGCTAAAAAAAATACCAATAATATCGCCCAGTTTGCCCCAAGATTATCGATAAGTTGGGGAGTGGATTCGATCACTGCTCGGGGAAGTCCTCTTTGAGTTGCTGCAGAAGTGAAGATGCCAATAGATAACCGACTACAAGGAGCGGCAACGACACGATAATTGTTGCTGACAATATCACTTTTAGGGAGCCTTCCACAAACATGAGCGATATGGGTATGACGCCCAGTGCAATAGCCCAGAAAACGCGGAGGGATCTGGCAGGGTGGTGTCCCACAGTCAAATTCTTCGTTGAAACGGATGCCAGCGTGTATGAGGCCGAGTCATAGGTGGTCGCCAGGAAAATAACCGCCACGATCAAAAATGCCGCGAGGGCGAAGTTCCCTAGCGGAAGTGAGAGAAAGACTTCGGTAATGGCTCGTGCTTCCTGGCCTGCCGCAATCAGTGTCGAGATATTCACGATATTGTTGAGCTCAAGGTGCATGGCATAGTTTCCGAAGATGATAAAAAACAGCCATGCACCCAAACTGCCAAAACACAGCATGCCGAACACGACTTGCTTGATGGTTCGCCCATGAGAAATACGAGTCACAAAGATTCCGACAAAGGGACCGTAGGCAACCCACCAAGCCCAGTAGAATATGGTCCAGTTCTCTACGAAGCCTGTTTGATCGATCGGATCTGTCCAGGTAAGCATGTGTACAAAGTTCTGAAGTACGAGACCGATACTGTTCGTCCCGACTTTTAAGATGAACAGGGTGGGGCCAACCGCTAAAACAAAAAACAAAAGGGTAAATGCCAGCCAGGTATTGAAGTCCGATAGTCGTTTGAAGCCGCGATCAAGCCCCAGCCACGCGCTTGTTCCAAAGATCGCAATGCAGAATACAACGCTGAACACTTCCAGCCAAAAATCATGAGTCATACCGGTGAGTTCGGCCAGACTCGCCGCCATCATGGGTGTACTCAAACCGAGTGAGGTGCCAGACCCGCCGATTAAATTGAGCATGTAAAGAAAATCAATGAAGCGGCCGCGCTTACTTTCAACGCCGTTCGGAAGATATTTGAGGCAACCTGTGCTCAAACGTAAATAAGGCACATTGCGTCGGTAGTAGGGGTAAGCAATCGCCAAAGCTGGCAGGCAGTAAAAAGCCCAAGCGCTTATTCCCCAGTGAAACAGGCCATAGGTGGCAGCCCACTCCGTTGCCTGCGTAGAGCGGGGTTCTATACCGAAGGGCGGGGCATCGAGATAATAGCCCCACTCGATAACCGCCCAATACAGCATGCCGGCGCCAACGCCAGAGCAAAAAATCATTGCGATCCAGCTGAGCGTTGAAAACTCCGGTTTTGAGTCATCCGAACCCAGTCTGACATTGCCGAACCGGCCTAGACCCAGGTAGAGCAAAAAAAGAAGAGCTGCAATGCCGTACCAAAGATAAAGTAAGCCCAAATTTTGCGTCAGGTAGTCGTAGATGGATTCCACGACTTGGGCTGACTCTGTTGGGGCAAGAAGAAGCGGAGCGGCGACCCCTATTATGCATATGGCGGTTGCGCTGAATGTCCATTTATCGAGCGATTGCTTTACTTGCTCAGTCACTGGATGCTCCATTTTTATTTTTCTAGTAAAACCGAGCATAGCTCAGCCGATGGGTGTGGTGTTGCTCTTACCGTGTTATCTAAGCGTATCGTGCGTTTTGATTCTAAGTTGAATAAAGGCCATTCGGGCAACTCTGCTGTATTGGGATTGCCGGTTTTCGCGAACTGAGCCCAGTAGGTCATCATCTGCTCGGTGAGTTGCTCGTCGATATCATTGGTGGGGAGCCAATCGTCATGCGTATCAAAAACATAGGGCAATTCAGCGCCGTGATACGCGCCCATTTTAGAGGCGAGTTCGCCCTCTCTGATACGATCGAATAGGTAAAACCAAGCCTTTTTACCCTGGGCGCGAACGACGCTGGCTATTTGAAAAGAAGGGCAAACATAGTTCGCGGCTGTGATCAGCGTGTCCATGGCTTCTCGCTCGCTGTAACCTGCCATTAGAGCCTTGACTCGCTCTCGTTTGTCTTCTGCTACCCATTCAGTGAGTGTTGTTTCAAATCGCGCCTCGTCATTCAGATACATTAACCACTCATCGGCGTTTGAGCCGATTAATAGATCGACTGGCGTGATCGATTGATTGTCAAAAGCCTTTTTGGCGGGGTTTGGGAGTGATGGGGTACCTGGAACCGGATCGAAGAATACCCCATCGTAGACAGTCTGTGCGGCTTCGAGAACCGATTGCGCATCCAGGGTCTTCAGTTGTGCTAGGTCATTACCCTCGTTGGTTAATTGGCTCGTGAGTTTCAAGGCGCGCTGTTGCATATCTTGACGATCGACTCGGCCGTTGATGGCCCAGCCGGCGCTTTGGTGAATCGCCTTGTGCACCAAGCCCTGGGATTTAGGCGACGCGAGGATGAAATCAATATTACTGGCGCCCGCCGATTCACCCATTAGAATCACGTTGTTTTTACTGCCGCCGACATTTTCTGCGTATCTTGCGACCCACTCTAGCGCTGCAAGCTGATCTAAGAGGGCAAAGTTGGGATCAGGGATATCCGGATGAGCAAAGAATCCAAAGATGCCTAGGCGATAGTTCACGCTGATAACGACCAACCCTTTTTTTGCCAACTCGTGCCCCAGATAGTTGGGTTCGAAAGACCAGCCGCCTTTGTTACTGCCGCCATGCAAATACACCACAACTGGAAGAGCCTCAGTGGTGTCCAAGGTTGGCGTCCAAATGTTCAAATACAGGCAGCTTTCCGACATCGAAGGAGCAGGAAATGATTCTGGGGCCCCACCGAAATCTTTTATGAGTTCACGGTACCAATTCACGATGTGGTTTGTTTGCATGCAGGCGGGCGGGAAATTCGCGGCGCTTACTTTGCCATCTTGAGGAAGATCAAGATCAGATAAGGGCGAGGGGGGCTCCCAACGTGCCGCTTGGGCGAAGGGTACCCCTAGAAACGCATAGACACCCTCTGATTGGCTGCCTGCATAGATCTTATCGAAAACAACCTCAGTCGCTACTGCGTCTCGGCTTAGCAACAATGTCACAAGCAATGCGGAAATAATAGCGCTTATGCGCGCTGCCCCAGCCTTGTGGCACCTTTGTTGGCGAATTTCAGTCAATCTCGATCACCACACAGCCCCTAAAGCCACCGTTTTCGATCAGTTCGTGTGCTCTCGCTGGGTCAGACAACGGCACTTTATGAGCAATTCGATGCTCCATCCATCCATCGGCAAGCGCCTGGTAGGTATCCGAGACGGCGTGCTCTTTTGCACTTTCGGGCATGGCATAGACGATGACCATTCGTAGGGTAAGATCCATGAACATCATGTCTCGGAAGGGCAACTGTGGATTTGCGACCTGCGTCGAAGAGTAAGTTGCGATGGTCCCGCCTATCCGAATGCATTTGAGTACTTCGGGTAGGTTGGCGCCAAATTCAACATCCACGACCCGATCGACTTTAGCACCCTTTAGCGCATCGACAACTTGTTCACTCCAATTGGCTTCGCGGTGATTGATTACTGCGCTTGCCCCCAAGTTAAGACAGAGCTCGGTGTCATCTGCAGTGCTGGCGGTCGCAATGACATTGGCACCAGCATTAACTGCCCACTGTATAGCATAGTAGCCCACACGACCCGCGCCACCGGTGATCAATATGTTCTGACCTGCGACGGGTCCATCCGCAAAAACGCAGCGATGCGCTGTCATGATTGGAATGCCGATACATGCACCAACCGCCAAGTCCGCTGACTCAGGTAAACGGGGAGCCCTTTTTTCATCGATCGCAATAAACTCCGCGGTTGTTCCGAAGCGACGACCATATTGACCCTGGTACACGAATACACGCTCGCCAACACGATCAATAGAAACACCCTCGCCTACCTCGGTTATGAGCCCGGCGCCATCGCTGTTTGGAATCACTAATCCGCCATCCAACAAGTTAGGGAAAGCCCCCGCGCGTTTTTTTACGTCAGATGGATTTACGCCCGCGTAGGCCAGTTTTACAAGGACTTCGCCCGGCCCTGGTGTCGGAGTTGGCTGCTCCCCGAGTTTAAGTACTTCAGATGCTGTGCCGAATTCTTCGAACCATACCGCTTTCATCTTAATCGTCCTAATTTGGTTGTGTATCTTAAGGAGCTGTTGCTACTTTCGTTATTAAAAATGCTAAGGCTCAAGCCAGTTCGACAAGCCTTCTGTGTGGCCGTCCACTGCGATCACCTGTCCGGATACAAAGCGCGCTGCATCCGAGGTGAGAAATGCGACCATATTGGCGACATCTTCGGCGTCGACAAAGGCGCGCATAGATGATTGGCGCGCATAGACTTGCCGTATTGCCTCGGGCGTCATACCCCGCTCACTGGCGTCGCGCTCGATCACGCCATCGATTCTGGGCCCGCTCACACTACCAGGGCATATCGCGTTGACGCGAACCCCTTGCGGGCCCATTTCCATTGCCCAGGTTTTCGTCAGGCCAATCAGGCCCCATTTCGCGGCGGTATAGGCTGACCGCATAGGGAATCCAAATAACGCAGCGTTAGAGGCAATGTTGATAATGCTTCCCTTCGTCTTCTGGATTTGTTCGCTGCACAGACGAGTCATGTAAAACGCGCTGCTTAAGCTCACTGAGATGGTTCGGTCCCAATCTTTTGGTTCCGCGTCTTCCACACGCGCGGTATTACCCGCTATACCCACGTTGTTGACCAGGCAATCGACACGGCCGTAGCGCGCAATACAGTTTTCGAATACCTGCTCCGCTGCGTCGGCGTCGCCCAAATCGGCTACCATTCCCGATATCTTTGGGCTTTGGTTGGTTAGGTCATTGACGGCGTTCTGTGCGATGTCTGCAACATAGACATCAAAATTTTCTTGCGTTAGGCGCAGGGCGATAGCTTTGCCTATACCCGATGCCCCCGCGGTAATGATCGCGACCCTATTTTGACTCACAGATTCCACCTTAGTTCTCTTTTTAGATTTTTAGCTTATTTTAAATTTTCTCAATCATGTTTTCGGCGGACAAATGATTTTAATGCTATAAAGGGTGAGAAAAACTCATTTGTCTTGTTCCACTAGGGAGTTGTCGTCATGAAGTTAAAAAGACAGAAGCGCAAAATCCCCCCATTGAACGCCTTACGTGCTTTCGAGGCGGCGGCAAGACATGCCAGTTTTAAACTGGCTGCCGATGAACTTTCGGTATCACAGTCAGCGATAAGCCACCAAATACGTTCGCTCGAGGAATATTTAGGTGTCCATTTGTTCGTACGCAAGATCCGCTCGGTAGAGCTTAATCGCAAAGGTGCGATTTATTATCCTGTCTTGCGTGATGCACTCGATCGAATTTCTGAGGCGACAGAAATGATTATTTCTGACCAGTTGTCCAGCACGCTCACGGTTCAGGTGTATTCGACTTTCACCATTCGCTGGTTACTGCCCCGATTGGCGGACTTTCAGCGTATGCATCCTGAGCTTCAAGTGCGTTTACATACATCGCAGGACGATGTGGATTTTCAGCAAGACGATATTGACCTTGCCATTATGATCGGGCGCCCTGCTAACCCCAATGTACATTACACATTTTTGTTCCAGAGCGAGCTGTTTCCGGTTTGCAGCCCACAGTATCGCGAAACCCAAGGACCGATCTCAACGCCGAATGATCTAACGGGGCACCCCATTCTTCAGGTTTATCCTTCGGCCTCAGACTGGCACGTTTGGTTGGACGCGCATGGTCAAAGTCAGATCGTTCCTGAGTCTGGGCTTCAGTTCGAGAGCTACGATGTCGCATTGTCCTCCGCGGCTCAGGGCATGGGTGTTGCGCTTGGGCAACAGCCCTATGTGGCAAGAGAGCTTGAGGTCGGAAGCTTGATTGAGATGTTTCCCGGGTTGCGGGTTAAAAATCCAAACCAGTGGTTTTTGGTTGGGCGACAGGATCGAACTGAGTTACCAAAAATAAGGGTATTCCGCGACTGGATTATTGAGCAGGTCTGCGAAGATCCCACCTTGACGCAACTTCGTGCAAATTAAAACTCGGGGTATCGATCGACACTCCCTTGTAATGCCTCTCGCATTGGGGTGAGCCAATTCTCGAAGGGTTTCCAAGCGTCGAGTCCCTTCCGGTTGATGGGTTGCCGGACTTGCTCCGAACTTGCGGTTCTTACTGTTCGACTGGTTTCGTGAAAGGTAAGGCATGCTTCTTCAAACGGGAGTTCACAAAATGACAGCAAGGCTCGAATTTCAGCCTCGGGGTCGCAAATCATCGCTTCATAGTGCACTCGATGTACCTTGCCCGGAAGCACAGTATCCCAATGCGACATCAATCTCTCATATTCCTGATAATACCGCGCTATTCGTTTTTGCCCGTAGGTGAAGCCCTGTCCTGAAGCAAATAGCTGTTTGTATCCACTAAAGCAGCAATCCATGGGGTTGCGGCGTGCGTCAATGATTTTGGCCTTGGGGAGCAGCATATGGATTAAGCCCACATGGCTGAAGTTATTGGGCATTTTGTCGATGAAAAACGGTTTTGTGGTAATGCGTTGGAGTTGCGTCTCATCCAGGTAGCGTTGGCCCAGCTGTACTAGCGCGGTCGCATCAAGTCGGCTTAAATCCGCGGGGTACTTCGATTTGGACTGTCTTGAAGTTTTATTAGCGATTGTTCGTGCAATGGCGATCATATTGGCCAGTTCTGCAGTGCCTTCGACTTGCGAATGAGAAGCGAGTATTTGTTCGATCAGCGTTGAACCTGCGCGCGGGAGGCCAACAATGAAAATCGGGTCACTAACGTTTAAGCCAGATGAGGACAGACCTTTGATTCGTTCCTCAGAAAAAAATTCGATTAGCTCGTCTGTATCTTTCTTGAATTCGTTGGAATCCCAGGGAACTGTTTTGGATTTTAGTTCATTACCTTTGGCGTAAGCCCATGCCGATTCCTTGAAGCTCTCGGTATCCTCTAGCGCCTTCCCAAGAGCAAAACATAAGTGATATGCGGTCCGATAGCTGCAGTTCTTGTGCTCAAGCGTCTGCTTCATTTGCCTTATATCATCATCGGAAAATCGATAGGTTTTAAGATTAGCCAAGCTCCAATAAGCTTCGCCATACTGCTCACTGCCTTGGCTGACGCTTCTATAGGTTGCAATTGCCTCCTCGTTTTGGCCAATTGCCCGAAGGGCATGCCCTAAACTTAGGCGCACCGACTCATTATTCGGATCATGAGTCAGGACTTGTTCAAATAGGCCGATAGCTGTTTCGTGCTGCGAAATTTCAACCAAATTAGCGGCTTTCAAAGCGAGGTAGGCCGGATTTTCAGGATAGCTTTGCAGTAATAGGTCAATGTGGTCTATTGCCTGTGCATATCTGTGGCGCTTGTATAACACGCTCGCATAACTGTAGCGCCCAGCACTGTAGTCGGGGGCAAGCTCCACGCAGCGAGCCAAAAGATTGTCTGCGTCCCGAAGCGCACCCAACTCCAGTCCGATTTCGCCCAGCATGCGAATCGCGTTCACATCATCCGGTTGTTCTTTTAAATAGGGCCTGAGAATTCTTTCTGCTTCACTGAGTGAGCGCTTGGCTATAAACGACGCTGCCGACACCAAGGGTGCCGGCAGGCCATGTACATTGGGATTAGTCGCATCCGACATTGTCACTGACGCTCTCTCTCACTTGCGTGTAAGAGCCTTATTCGAATCGCATACCGAATCGAAGCCCTATGGTTCGAGGCCGGTTCACCGTAACTAACCTACGAATATCCGCCGTATTAATATACAGTTCGGCTTCTTCGTCAAATAAGTTGCTCGCAAACAATTCCGCGGTCCACCCGTTGCGCTCCACGCCGACAGAGACATTAGTCACAGTATAGCTGTCCATCTCTTCTCGACTGCTTGCGAAAATATCGTTGTACATTGAGTCGGTGAAAGACGTATTGCTCATTGCGTAGGCTTCAGATCCCATCAACTCAAAATTGTAGCGGGCCGTCAAGACCCACTTACTGTCGGGCGTGAAAGGCAAATCTTGGCCGGAAAACGCGTCGGGCGTGCCATCGTTGCGGCTATCGTAATCCTCCGTTAACTCAGCTGAGTTGTAGGCGTACGAGAAGCCAATTTCAAGCTGTTCCGTCGCTAAGAATGTTGCATCCAGCTCAATCCCTTTGCTTTCGGCGGTGCCCACGTTGTCTACCAGTCCAAGTAAAGAAATATTAGGGTTGAAGAAACCCAGCTGCATGTCATCCCAATCCATGCTGTACGCGGCCGCGTTGAGTCGGAGCCGTCCGTCGAGCAGAGTGCTCTTTAATCCCAGTTCATACGCCGTGACGAAATCCGCTTCATAGGTCGCGCCCAGTTGCTGCGTTCGGTTTGCACCGCCTGGGCGATAGCCCTCACTCGCGGTTGCGTAAAGTAAAATATCATCCGACAGCTTGTAGGACAGGTTGATCTTAAGGGTGTTATCGCTGCCCTCAAACTTTGAGTTCACATTATCTGGTGGTCTAGAGTCACTGAAGGCGTAGCAGCAGTCTGGCCACCAAACGGTCCCAACGAAACCGGTGAGGGTGGTTTCGCTCTCGAAGTCTCTAAAACCCAGTGTGGCGGTAAGCTGATCCGTCAGGTCGTAGCTTAGCTCCCCAAAAAAGGCGGTTTCGGAATCCTCTCTGGCTTGATCGGTCTCGAAATACAAATCATCTCTGACAGCGGCTCCGGGGTTAATGGGCGGCACGCTCCACTGAGAATCGTAAACCGTCTCGTTCTTCATGTAGAAAGCGCCAAGTATCCAACGAAGTCTTTGATCTTGCGCGGAGGTTAGCCTCAACTCGTGAGTTTCGAAAGTGATCTCCGTTTCGTTAATAAACTGGATGCTAGGGTCAACGCAGGGCCCGAAGTACGATGTATAGCAGGTGTAGTAAGGCTCGACGTAGCCGCTAACAGAGTAAGCAGAGTAATCGCTATAGACTTCGAAATCCCGATCTAGGTAAGAGCCAGCGTAGGTTAGATCAGCGAAGCCGAGATCGCCTTCGACTACGAGGCCCAGTTGCGTCCATTCGTCGTCCTGCCTGTCATCAAAAAAACGCGATACTTTCATTGAGCCCATTTCTTCTGGGTCGTGGTCCCAAATCCCATCGGTTTCGGTGGTTTGCTGCATCGCGGAGATAGTGGTCGTCCAATTGTCGTCGAGATCGACTTTGAGCGCGGCTCGTAAGCCCGATTTGGTTGAGGTGTTGAAATCCTTTTCTACGTATTCAGCGCTGCTCTTGCTTATGCCGCTCAGGGGATACGTGATAGTGTCGGCAACAGAATCGATGTAGCCGCCGTCTTCGTCATGCCAAGCAACGACTCGCAATGCAGCGCGATCAGATAGTGGGATGTTTGCAAATCCCTCAAGCATATAGCCAGTACCGCCACCGGAAGTCGACTCGCCCGCGACATCAAATCCCGCTTCAAATCCTGTCGGGTCGGGCTTTTTAGTGATGATACGTAGGTTGCCCGCTTGTGATGCCGCACCGTAGAGTGTGCCTTGTGGACCCATGAGAACCTCGATTCGCTCTACATCATAGATGTGAACGTCAAGGTTAAGGCCAATCGCGGTAACGGGCTGCTCGTCTAGATAAATAGCGACCGCAGGGCCCTGCAATGACTGGTTGCTGTTGCCACCATCCGAAATGCCCCGCATGAACAATTGCGCTCGACCGGGCCTTCGTTGTGTAAACGAGACGGACGGGATTTGCGCAACGTAGTCGCCAAAGTTCGTGATGTTCAAATCGTCTAGTTGATCACTATTGATGGCGTTCATGCTAATGGGGACATCTTGCAGACTTTCACTGCGCTTTTGTGCTGTCACCACGACTTCTTCTAGTTGAAGCGATGCCGAGTATGCGCTCGGGGCTGCAATACCAGCTGCTGCAAATCCAAGTATGAGGCTGGCGTCGAGTACGTTGCGTGCAAGCGTTTTCTTTTGCAAATTAGCGCCTTGGCGCGAACTTGCTTTGTTATATTCGTTACCAGGTAACATGAGACTGCTCCTAACTTATGATTATCGTTGAATAATGGCCCTCAGTTAGGGTGAAGATATATGCGGTTTCGAAAGCCAGGCAAACGATGTTTTTTTGAGTATAGATGAATTATATTCATCTATCTTGTAGGGTTTTAGCTCGAACAGCCCCCGGGTAGCCAGGTTGGGGGCGTTGTGCCATTTTTATGATTGTTTGCATTGGGAGATATGGCACTTTGTAATGCAAGGATTATCCGTTATATCGAACAGGAGGCGGCAGTCTAAGCATTTTGTAGATCTGTACGGTTGCAGGTCGTTGAGTTGATAAAAGAGGATTTCAAATTTTGGCAATTGAGACGATAGGGATGTTTTTTGCGGCCTCCGTTGCTCTGGCTTTGGCCCCGGGTCCTGATAATTTATTTGTGCTCGCCCAGTCCGCGTTGCACGGTAAAAAGGCGGGCCTCTTGGTAACACTGGGCCTGTGCACCG
>Ga0181607_10005474_pt1 | contig 10735 bp, 7 predicted proteins | sample 041ome_9_FD_132420 | JGI IMG/M metagenome (GOLD analysis project Ga0181607, IMG submission 132420) | Coastal salt marsh microbial communities from the Groves Creek Marsh, Skidaway Island, Georgia - 041413US metaG (megahit assembly) | ecosystem: Environmental > Aquatic > Marine > Intertidal zone...
TGATTTTACAACTGCACTCTCTACGTATTATAATGTGTTTTTTCGATAACGATTCGCTTTGACGTATTGTACAACTTTATCTCTCCTTCTTTCCTTCTTCTCTCTCTCTCTCTCTCTCTCTCTCTCTCTTTCGCGCGCTCTCCTCTCTCCCGCGCTCTTTTTAAGCCCGTGCTTTCTGATTTCAATCCATTCTTTTCTTTTTCCTGATACACACACATTATAAAATATAGCAATTAGGCCATTTTGGCAGCTTCAGCTTTCTCGATTTCCGGCAAGATTTCGTCCAACTTTTCTTCCAAGATGCTAATTGTTCGGTCTTTGTTGACAACCTTGTCCAAACCGAACAAACCGATGCGGAAGGTGAAGTTACCAGCCGGCTCATTGATCATGAACGGCACGCCCGCGGCGATTTGCATTCCTTTCTCCTTGAAGATGTTGAACATGTTCGGTTCCGGGGTGTACGAGACGACCACACCAGGCGCTTGGAAACCAGGCGCGGCTACGGACTTCAAGCCTTTCGATTCCATCATCTTTCTCGTGCCCATGCCTAAATCCCACGCCATTTGCTTGACTTTATCGAAACCAATCTTCTTCGTTTCGTTCGCGGCGCCGTTAAACAAGGACAACGCGTCCGTCGGCATGGTCGTGTAGTACGCGAATCCGCCATTGACGTACGAATCCATAACTTCCAACCACTTTCTCATGTTGATAACCATCGACGTGCTCGTCGTGTTTCTCGTGGCGTGAGTGCCTCTTTCCCCGAGCATGATAACACTCGAGCACGCCGGACCGGTCCAGCCTTTTTGCGGCGCGGACAAAATAGCGTCAACGCCGGTTTCTTTCATGTCCACCCACACGTGGCCACTCGCGATGCAATCCAAAACAAACAAACCGCCGTGCGCGTGCACCGCGGTCGCGACTTGCTTGATGTAGTCGTCCGGCAAGATGATACCGGTCGACGTCTCCACGTGCGGTGCAAACACCACCGCCGGTTTCTCTGTCATGATTGTCTTCACGACTTCTTCGATCGGCGCCGGCGCAAAGTGCGGCTGCGCGTTCTCCGGATCCACCGGTTGTCCTCTCATCACGATAGTCTCGCTCGGAATGTTCGTTTGCTCAAAGATATCGGTCCATCTGTACGAGAAGTAACCGTTACGCAAAACCAACGCCTTCTTCCCGGAGCACCACTGTCTCGCCACCGCTTCCATACCATACGTCCCCGAACCGGGCATGATGACCACCGACGTCGCGTTGTACGCCTCTTTCAAAGTCGAGTTCAAGTTTTTCATGATTTCGCAAAACGGCTTCGACATGTGGTTCATGGAACGGTCCGTGTACACGACGGAGTACTCCAAAAGCCCGCCGGCCGCATCCAACGGCAAAGGACTCGCGTGGAACGGTTTCGACCAGTCGTGCTGACATCTCGGATCCTTCGACTTTGCCTCCTCGTGTTTACCTCTCGACTGCTGTCGCGCGACGACGTTGTCGCTCGCGGACGACAAAGGCGTCCTCGTCGACGTGGCGGGAGCGATGCTGGTCGAAGCGACGCTCGCATTTTTGGAAAGCGGGCGCAAAGCGCGTCTGGTGGCGTGACGTAACATTTTTTTTGGTGTGAGCGTGCGTTCCGCTGCGTGTGCGTGTGCTTTATTCTCTCAAAGGAAGAGAGAGAGATCAGTCGTGCGCGTGTGTGCGTGTGATGAGCGTTTCGCGCGTGTTCAAGAAGAACTTGTAAATGACGATTACTCTTTTGTTTTTTGGGGAAATAACGACCCCTGAGAGGAGATTTTGGAACTCGTGGCTAGCAGCTCGTTGGGCCACGTCTGCGCTCTTTTTTTTTGTGTGAGCCAAAAAAGGCAAATTTAGGGTTTTTCAATTTTTGTTTTTTTTCTTTTGTTGTGCGTGTTTTTGACGTTTCTTTCTCTTCAAAAAGCGGCGTCATGGTAGAAAATATCGCCTTGTTGATCTCCCGGCGGGAAGAAGAAGACGCCGAGACCGAGACAGGCGTCGCACGAGATTTTTTTCTGGAACGAAACGCCGTTTCTGTTGCGCGGCGTGGATTTTCGGACGAAACCAAAGCCGCCGCACGCGCGACACGTTCTGTGCGTTTCGCAACAGTACGGGAGATTTCGCGGACGAGATTCGATTCGCATGCACTTGCGATAAAAGGGCGAGCCGCTTCGAATCGGTCGGCCGACGATTTCCTGAGAATATAACTCGTTGTTGCTGTATAAGTGCACGCGCGGGCAACCGCTGTTTAAGCAAAACTCTAAAATATCTCGACGATCCTCGCGTTTGGCCCAAAACAAGCACCACGGCGACCACACCGACACGTTCGGTGCTCGCCTGTTTGCGATTTCGACGAGACATCTCAGCGCGTTCAAACTCCCATACTTGCAACAATACATCACCGCTCGTTTTACCATTCGTTGATTCACTTGAAGGTGACGCAACGAGACGTGCTCGGCGTAATATCGAATAATGTCCACGTTTTCGTTATCGTCGTTGTTGTTTAAAGAGGATATTTTCGCCGCGATCGGTAAACTCTCCGGATGGAAAGCGCAGTTTTTTTCTTCGTGAATAAATCGAAGCGTTTCGAGGTCGCAATCTTCCTCGACGAGAAGAACGCGATGTAAAGCGAAGAGCGAATCGTCGTCGTCGGTTTTGGTGCGCCCATTTTCTAGCGATCGTTGCTGGCGTCGTTGAACGTGCTGTTGCCAGAGCGCTTCTAAACGCTCGCGGTCGAACGTCATCTTTAGTATCGAGCGTTTCCTTCTTTTCTCGTGGTTTTTGAGGTGAAGTGACGAAAGGAAAAAAAAATACACGAAGGAAAGAAGGTTTCGAGAGAGAGAGAGAGAGAGGCGAAAAGCGAATGCGTGTAAAAGTGATCATTAACGTGGTTCTTTTTATTTTTGCTAAAATTGCTCTCGTAAACTCGCGCTCGTCGTCGTCGTCGATGTCGCCGCGCCTGCTTTTGCGCCGCTCATGTTTAATTTTGACAGCACGTCTTCCTTCCTCAGGTGCGATTGAAACCTTCGCACGCGCGCCGATAACTGATCGAGCTCTTTGCGCTGTCTCTCTAACGAGTTAGCCAAGGCGAAGACGTACTCGTCCACCGCGGAACCGGGTTCGTCGACGACGCGGAGAAGCTCGGCGGCGTCTGAGGCGCGGCTGACGGATTGTTCCACGTGCGCGCGGTGAGCGTCGATTAAATCGAATTCTTCTTTTAAGATGGTTTCGATGAGCTTTTCGTGTTGGCGTTGAAGTTGAGGCGGGGAGAGGGAGGTGGCGTGTTTTTCAAAGAGAAGTTGGGAAGTTTCCGAGTAGCCGTCGTCGTCGTCGTTATAGTTGTCGTTATAGTCGTTATAGTCGTTATAGTCGTCATTGATATTATCGTTGGTGGTGTTGTCGTCTTTGTCGAGTGGATTTAGCGATGATTGTTCTTTCTCGGTCGTCCCTTCCTTCTTTTTATCTGACCGCCGATGTCGATCGAGCGTTCTCTCAGAGGATGTCGAACCCAAAGATGAAGACAAAGGCGAAAGAGCATTGTCTTCTCCTGCTTGTTCACCTTCGGGTGAACAAAACGAGAGATCAAAAGCCGGTCTTCGCTTTACAGGAGTAGGAGCATGTTGCGAGGGTGTTTGAAGCGACGCCTTTCTCGCCGGAGCATCGCCAATTGAAGATGATGATGACGAGGACGACGAGGATAGCGTTCCAACAACGTTACTCCTCAATTCTTTCACTCTGTCTGCATAACGAAGCGTATTTAAGGTGTGCTCGCAACTTCCCGCGGCTGGAGAAACGCACGCAATCATCACCGTTCGACTATCGCCTAAAAACGAATCTCGCAAAACTTCGGTTAACTTCGATCCTCGAAAAGGGACATGCGTCGCGCCACCATCCAACGCGCGAATGCACTCTTTCAACGCCAATAATGATTTGTTGATTTCAGCGCCTTCAGCTCGCGTCTGGCGGTCGGTGTCGGTAGTATCCGCACCGCGTTCGGAGCCGGCGAGATCGATGAAAGAAAATTTTCCAAGCGGCCTTCGATGATATCTCTTGCTTTGAAGTTGCGGATGACGATGCGAATTCATCATCAAGTCGTGCTGTTGCTGACGCTGATAAATACTTCTTTGACGTCCGTTTCGAGCTTTTGGTGGGATCAATCGCTCTTTTATCCACAATTGAATCACGGCGTGCGATCGCGAGCTTTCCGCGTTGGCGCCCGTCTGCCCGACGCACCTCTCTAAGGCTGACCGTTCAATCAACGTTTCTACTTCACTCACATTTTCGCACAGGAACTCGGATAAACCGACGATTTGCATTTGGTTCTTCGCGTCTTCTAAAACGCGAAGTTTCTCACGAGAAGCTAACAGATCGTATACCTTACCTCCGTATATTTCGTAGGCTGAAACCCAAAGCTCAATTTTTGGGCCAACTTGGTCTTCGTTGTTTGAAGTTGCATCGTTCGATCCGTCCTCGCTCTCATTCTTCTTCTTTTTCTCTTCCTCGAACGCTTTATTGAACTCGGCAAAGCCACTCAACAACTCCTTCGCCGCTCTCGTAGGCAAAGGTGCCATTGTATACGTCTTGCCGCTCCCGGTTTGACCGTAGGCGAAACACGTCGCGTTACCGCCACACAAAACTGAACGAACCAAAGGACCGACGGTTTTTTCGTACACGCGATCGTCCGAGCAGTATCCACCGAAAACGTCGTCAAACACGAATTCGCTCGTTTCCGTGTATTTCGTCAAATCGACTTTCACTTTTGGTTCAAAGACGGTCAAAGTCTTCGAGTCCGGGTCGGCGTCGCAGACGTTGCGTTCATTCTTTGCAATCTCGCGAGGTGCTAATGGACGCGCTCGGACGACGACGCGAATGCGTGGATCTTCATCATTTTCGTCATTTGATTTATAATTACTGTCTGCGTTTGTGTGCTTATTTCTTTGCATGTTGACTAAATTGTTCTTTTGCCACGCGGAGACGACGGTGTTCGAGTCCGTGCAATTACTACTGCTTGTATTATTTCTCATCGACTCGAGCGGCTCGGTGGAAGTATTATTCGATGCCACAGACGATGCTAATATTGTTGTTGACGATGTGCGCTTTCTCTGATACACTTGGTTGTGCTTATCTTGTTGTTGCTGCTGCTGATGCGGCGGAACGCTCGAGCTCATCCTCCTCGTGCTCCCTCCTCCTCCTCCGCCGCCGCCGCCTCCGGTACTTCTCGGCGTTTTCGCCGCAAACCCATCCGCGTTTCTCGGAGACGTCGATGAACTCGACGATGATATCGAACTCCCGCCCTCGCTTCTCCTCGGTGACGACCCAACGCATTTCGCCCTCTCCTTCCGCAAAACTGAAATCGCTTTCTGCAACTTTTGCTTATCCGCGGTGTCGAATATTTCGTGCTTGGCGAAGTCCGGGTGCAATTTCAACTCCAAGAACTGCTCGTTCGTCAACTTTCGCAAGGTTTCCGAATACTTCTGAAGTCCAAATCGATGGAGCCATCTGATGAGACGCAGAGAGAGAGAAAGAGACGCGCGGGGCGTCAGAAGGACAAAAAATAAAGAGAGCAGCGCGTTCCTGTGTCCCTCCCGAACGACGTAATAACAGACATGGCAGATTGCGGGGAAGAAGAAGACGACACAAAGAGAAAGAAAAGAAAAAAGGAAACGCACTGTCGCACGCGAGGCGGGTCCTCGTTCGGCTCCATCTGATTTATCTCTCTTTTCTAATAACCGCCGCGCGACAAAGACGACGACGACGACGACGTGCGCGCGAGTGAGTCACACGTTACGCGAGGGTCGAGTTCGATTCCGCGTTTCCCGAGAGAGAGAGAGAGAGAGAGAGAGAGAGATGAAAGCAAGCGTTGACCTTTTTTCTGAGTGAAGAAAAGCAAAAACTCCACAAAAAAAAACAAAAAAACGAAAGAGAGAAAAGAAAAGAAAAAGCAAATGTGGCGCTTCTCGGACGCGGTGAGAACGCTGAGAGACGCGCACGAGCACGCGGTCAGAGAGGCGTCTTCTTCTTCTTCTTCTGGCCCGTCTTCTTCGACGGGTGGTGGTGGTGGTGGGGGTGGTCGTCGCGACGCCGACAACAACAACAACAACGTCGTCGTCGTCGTTCGGGAGGAAGAGGTGAACAACGTTGGCGACGAGAACGACAACAACAACAACGACGAAGGAGAAGAAGAAGAAGAAGAAACAGAAAACGATGACGGCGAGACGGAAGAAGACGTGGACGGAGAAGAAGGAGAGAACAACGCGGAGGCGACGGTGCGCTCGGATTTGCGGCGCGTGGCGAGGAAAATGAAACCGATAACGCCGTACGTTTTGTTGTTTTCGGTTGCGTTTATAAGCGTGCACTGGAAGATAGTCTCCGTGATACTCGCGCTGTTCGCGTGGCACTTGAAAGTGAGCGAAAGTTTAGTCGCGGAGATTGCAAAGAAGGAAACGTTTGCGAGACGAAACGTGGTGCGGGATTTAGCGCACTGTTGTTTCGTGTGCTACGTGTTTTTGTTTTTAGTTCAGACGAAGTTGGAAGACGAGAATATCGTCGGCGCTTCGCCGAAGATGTGGAGAAGGGCGACGGCAAAGACGCCGACGAGGAGTGATTTCACCGCGTGGGAAGGTTTGTTTGAGATTATAGCGATAAACTTGAACGCGCGATTCATGTTTGACGCGTTGAAGTGTCTGTGCGTGCTGGCGACGGTGACGGCGACGACATCGACGACGAGCGAGCGCTCGTTTTTAGGAAAAGTGACAAAGATGCTTTCAGAGTTTGACGCAAAAAGCGCAAAGATGTTTCTGGCGGGTTTCGGAGGAGGAATGCGACGTCTCCGAAAGAAGGAAAAAGATGACGAGGACGAGGATGTCGAGGTTGATATCGAAAGCGGAGGAGGAATTGGTGGAGTAACGACAATGGTGACGCGCGAAAACGACGACCAGCAACCGTTGGGCGGTAAAGACGCGCGAAGACCGTACCGCGCTCGAGGTTTAGCGATAAGTGCTATCGAGTACGCGGCTATTTCGTACAAGATTATTCTCCCAATCCCAATATGGTTCGCGTTCTTCCAAAACGCCAGCATGTTTGGCCTCTTACTCTCCTCGGCACTTTCGGGCTCTTATCTCGCCTGCGCTCTGTTCAAAAGTTCACAATCGATAAAAGATTTTACGCTCGCCTTTTCGCGTCGATACAAGTTTGGCTCCAAAGCGTTCAGTTGCGCTCACGGCACGCCGGCCACAAAAGTAGACATCGAGAAGCTCGGCGTAGAGTTTGAATGCGCCATTTGTCAGCAGAAGGAAATCATAGCGCCACTTAAATTGGAATGTAATCACGTGTTTTGCGAAGAGTGCGTGGAACCTTGGTTCGAGAAGGACAACACGACTTGTCCTTTGTGCAGAGCAGTAGTGGTCGAAAAGAAGAAAGACGAGTTGAAGAGTTTATCCGGCGGTGAGACGCACTTCTTACCGGTTGTATTTTAGTCATTAAAAAGTTGTATAGATTTAGACGCGGCGGCGCGGCGAATGTATTTTTACGATACTATGAAATTGATGCGGTTTTTTGTTTCAATTTTTAGTATGTGGTACTGTATATTCTTGTAAAGTAAATGTATTCTTCACGATAATGATGCTAAGCTTTGATTTTATTCAGGCATTGATGTCGGCCGCAATCCCTTTGGCTGCCTACGTTAAGCACTTAAACATTTTCTCTCTGTTCATCACACCCGGTCTCGTTACTATTTTTGTTCTTGTTGTTTTTCTTCTTCTTCTTTCGGTTCATTTGTTTAATATGTAAATTTAAACGCAAAAAACGTCGTTCGTTTACTTGGCGTAAGTCTCTTCGCCATCCTTCTTTCTCAAGGCGCCCAACTCAGTCGGGGCCATGGTACCGCAGATGGTGGATTTACCCAAAGAGGCGACGTCGGTACCGGCTTTCTTGTCTTCTTCAATCTTTTCGCTGATCCATTCAAAGGTGACCTTCAAGCCGTCGGCCAACTTGACGGACGGCGCCCACCCGAGCTTTTCCAAGCACAACTCGTTGTTCGAGTTTCTGCCTCTCACGCCTTCCGGACCCGGAATGTGCTTGATCGGCATGTCAGGTTTACCCGCGAATCCGAGAGCCAACTTTTGCATCTCGTTCATGGAAACCATCTCGTCGGAGCCGAGGTTCAACGGTTCGCCAAAGTCAGACTTGGTCAATCTCAAGATGCCTTCAACGCAATCGTCGATGTACGTGAACGAACGAGTTTGCTTACCGTCACCCCACATTTCAACCTCGCCTTCAGCCAACGCGGCTTTGCGGCAAAACGCCGCCGGCGCCTTCTCTCTGCCGCCCTTCCACGTCCCGTACGGGCCGTAGATGTTGTGGAATCGACCAATTCTGCACTGGATGCCAAAATCAGCTTGGTAGTGCTTGTACACTTCCTCGGAGGCCAACTTTTCCAAACCGTAGGCGTCTTGCGGTTGCGCCGGCCACGCCGAGGATTCCTTCAAACCAGCGGACAAGTCCGTCGTCAACTGCGCGCCCTCCGGGTAGATGCACGCCGAAGACGCGTAGAAAAATCTCTTCACACCTTTAACTCTGCCAGCTTCAACCATGTTGAACGAAATCATCATGTTGTTGTAGAAGATAACCGAGTGGTTGGATTGAATGAAACCCATGCCCCCCATATCCGCGGCCAAGTTGAAGCAATGGTCGCATCCTTCCAAAACTTTCGCGCAGTTCTCAAACAAGCGCAAATCCGAGAGGATGAACTCATCGCAAAACATTTCTTCCGGCATGTGCTCGTTGCGCTTCCAATCCGCGCCGACGACGTAGTGACCCTCTTCTTTTAAACGTTTGGCGAGGTGCGAGGCTGTGTTTTTTTATTTCGAGAGAGAGAGATATTGTTTGGAAGTTGTCGTCAGCGAGTTGTTTTAAAAAGTGGATTGATTGTGATTTTGTTCGCTCGAGAAGCGCTGTCAGCCGCTGATTTTTCTTTCTCGATCGGTCCCCGAAAAAGATCTCCGAGACGACGGGACCACTCGATGAACGAGAGAGAGAGAGAGAGAGTAATAAAGCGATTCAAAACGGCTCGCTCGATGACGACGCAAAAGCAAAGGAAAAGGTTCACGAACGGGAAGGTCTCTCTCTCTCTCGTCTCAACGAAAAGAGAGAGAGAAAGAACGCGCCACAAAACCGCGCGATCTCTCGGAAGAGGCCGCCTCCCCCCGGGAAAAGAAAAGGAACAAAAAAAAAGAAAGGAATCCTCGCGCACCGATAAAACCGCCCGCGCCGGTGACGCAAATCTTTAACTTTTCTTGCGGCCAGTACGGCTCGGAGCCGTAGATGCCTCTCAAGGCGTACTTTTCGCCCGCGGCGTTCGATCTCTTGGATTCAGTCATTTATTTTATTTGAACGTGTTTTGGAGTGTGTGATGTAAAAAGTGGCGAGATTGTTGCGTACAAATCTCCGAGACGAACACAGAAAAAAAACTCGATAAGAGAGAGAGGTCACGGCCAATTGGTGTTACACAAAATTGAAATTTCCTTTTTCTCTCCTTTTGCTCCGTCTCTTCTTTTTCGTTCGTGCAACCGAGAGAAACAACCGAAAGGAAGAGAGAGCCAGCAGCCCTTAATTTTTGTTAATTTTTTTTTTTTTCCCGAGAGAGAGACAGAGAGAGAGAGTTTGTAACTTTTTTTTTTTGGCGGCGCGAGCGCTGGGGAAAAGAAATCCATACTTTTCGTTCCTCTCCATCTCTCTTTTGCGGCGGCGAAGAAGTATACAACTACGGTAAAGAGAGCAGCGGCAGCAGAAGAAGAAGAAGAAGACGCAGATGGTGACGACGCGAGCATCGTCCGGCGGGAAATCCCCGGTGGCAAAACCGAAGACTACCGTCACCACGACTACTACTGATACTAATGCGGGTGGTGGTGAACCGACGCTCGCGGACGTCCTTCCGTTGATACAAGAGTACTTGAAATCTACCGGTTTATTTTCGCGAACGCTGACCGCGCTGAACGCGGAACAGCAGCTGAAGAAAGTGAAGACGGCGCTCGAGGAGTGCGGCGATGGACCGAGAGTTTTAGATAAGGAGAAGGATTCGCTGATGGAGGTGTGCAAGATGTTCGTGGAGAGTAAAAGGAAGAGAGATGGAGAAGAAGGAGAGGAGGAAGGAGCCGCCAAAAAGAAGGCGAAAACGACCGCGTCGGCGCCTGAGCCGAGTTCGAGCTCGAGTTCGAGCTCGAGTTCGAGTTCGTCCTCCTCCGGGGAAGAGAAGAAGGAGGAAGAGAAGAAAAAGGACAGTTCTTCGTCTTCGTCTTCTTCGAGTTCGAGCAGTTCGAGCTCTTCCGAAAAGAAGGAGGAGGAAGAGAAGAAGACGCCGGCGGCCAAGGCTAAATCGTCGAGCAGTTCGAGTTCGAGTTCGAGCTCGAGCTCGTCCGGGTCCGAGAAAAAAGAGGAAGAGAAGAAAAAGGACAGTTCTTCTTCTTCGAGCAGCAGCAGCAGCAGCAGCAGCAGCAGCAGCAGCAGCTCTTCGGAGAAGAAAGAGGAAGAGAAGAAGAAAGATTCATCCTCCTCTTCGTCGTCCTCGTCGTCAAGCAGTTCCTCGTCTGACTCGGACAAGCCGGCGGCTACTCCGGCCGCACCGGCGAAGAAAGAATCTTCCTCATCCTCCTCGTCTTCGAGCAGTAGCAGTTCTTCGTCGTCAGACTCGGACAAGCCAGCTGCGACTCCGGCCGCACCGGCGAAGAAAGAA
>Ga0181607_10005475_pt1 | contig 10734 bp, 8 predicted proteins | sample 041ome_9_FD_132420 | JGI IMG/M metagenome (GOLD analysis project Ga0181607, IMG submission 132420) | Coastal salt marsh microbial communities from the Groves Creek Marsh, Skidaway Island, Georgia - 041413US metaG (megahit assembly) | ecosystem: Environmental > Aquatic > Marine > Intertidal zone...
AATGGCATCAGATTACAAATCCTTTTGATAAAACATGTCACATAATTGAGATTCAATATGGTGAAGAATGCAGTGAAGAAGATATTGAAAGAACTGAATACTACAAACCTTTAAAATGATTAAAACATATCTTCTAAAAACTGTTATACAATGCATAAATTATTTTGGCTGGATGGCAGAGTGGTTATGCAGCGGCCTGCAAAGCCGTTTACTCCGGTTCGATTCCGGATTCAGCCTCCAAGCCCCTAAAACTAATTCTTCTTAGGGTAAGTTAAAAAAATATTATGAGAGATGATAGATTTTGGGCAGTTATTCCAGCTCGAGGTGGTTCAAAGGGCGTACCAAAAAAAAATATAAAAGATTTTTGTGGTGTATCTTTATTGGAAAGGTCTATAAAGACTTTAAAAGATTCAAAATGCTTTGATAAAATAATTGTTACCTCAGATGATGAAGAAATCCTAAAACATGCTGAGTCAGCTGGCGTGATTAGTTACAAAAGAAATAAAGAAAGCGAATCTTTTGACCATGTAATGACAGATATACCAGTGCTTGAGTATCTTAAAAGTCTCAAAGAGAGTGAAAGGCCAAAATTTTGTTTTATGATTCAATGTACAGCCCCATTCATCAGTTCCAAAAGATACGTTGAAGCGTGTGAAAAACTTATAAATAATCCAAACTCAACAATATTTTCAGCATCTGAAGCTCACCAGTTTCTATGGGAAGAATATCAGTCTGATAAGGATGAAAGTATTTTCTGGCAGCCAATTAATCATCCTTTTAATAAAAGGCTTGGGCGTCAATATATTGAAAATATTCAAGTGCATGAAACAGGAGCATTTTATGGTTTTAATACTGAAAATTTTATAAAATCCAAATTTCGTTTTCATACTTATGCAATACCGCTTACTACTAGTAAAATAGAATCTATTGATATTAATGATGAAGATGATTGGAAATACGCAGAATATGTATATAGGAATAGTTTAGATGATAATAAATAAAAATATAAATAATTATGCTTTCAATAAAAAATTATCAATTAAAGAAGCGTTAAAAAAAATAGATGAAACTAAACTCAAAACATTATTTATTGTTGATAATTTAGGACATCTGGAGGGCGTGATAGTTGACGGAGATATTAGGCGCTGGCTGCTAACCGCTAATAATTCTAATATAGAACAACCTATTCATAATATTCTCAAAGAAGGTTATATTGCAACTTCAATTAATTCCTCTTCACAAGAAATCAAGGCATTATTTAATTCTAAAATTAAGACAATACCCCTTGTTAATGACCAAGGAGTTTTGTGCGCAGTTGCTGAAAGTCAAAATATTAGATTTCAAATCAGAGATCAGAGTATATCATCAGATGATAAAGTTTATATTATTGCTGAAATAGGAAACAATCATCAAGGCAATTTTGAAATAGCAAAGAAACTCATTGATAAATGTGTAGAAGCTGATGTAGATTGTATCAAATTTCAAATGAGAACTATGTCCACACTTTATGCAAATAAAGGTGACTCATCTGATATTTCAGCAGACTTGGGAGATCAGTATACTCTTGACTTGCTTTCCAAATTTCAACTATCAGATGATGATTTATATGCTGCATTTGACTATTGTTTAGAAAAAGGAAAAACCCCATTATGTACACCCTGGGATCTTGGTAGCCTAAAAAAACTTGAAGCTTATGGAATGCCTGCATATAAAATTGCATCTGCTGACTTTACAAATTATGAACTTCTTGAAGCTGTAGCAAAAACATATAAGCCATTATTTTGTTCTACCGGTATGTCTACTGAACAAGAAATTATACAAAGCTCTGATTTCCTCAAGAGTTTTGGGGCTCAATGTATTTTTCTTCATTGCAATTCAACGTACCCCACTCCTTATAAAGATATAAATTTAAATTATTTACCAAGGTTAAAGAAAATTACAAAATCTTTAGTTGGTTATTCTGGTCATGAAAGAGGTATTAATATTCCTATGGCAGCTGTTTCTCTTGGTGCAAAAGTTATAGAAAAACATGTAACTCTTGATAAAACACTTGAGGGTAATGATCATAAAGTCAGCCTCACTCCAGATGAGTTTAAAATAATGGTAAAAAGCATTAGACAAATAGAAGAGTCTATGGGTGTTATTGAACCCAGAGAAATTTCTCAGGGAGAGTTATTAAATAGGGAAGTATTGGCAAAAAGCCTGGTTGCTAAGACTGATATAAGTAAAGGAGAAATGATAGAAAGAACTATGATTTCTGTGAGAAGTCCTGGCAAAGGATTACAACCAAATAGGATTAATGAAATTATTGGAAAATTTTCTCAAAGAGACATGAAAGTTGGAGATTTTTTTTATAATTCTGATATAGAAACAAAGATTCATAGAAAACAAAAATATCAATTTAAGAGGCCTTATGGCATTCCGGTAAGATATCATGATTTTCAAGTGCTGTCTGATCAGCTTAATCTAGATTTTGTTGAGTTTCATTTATCTTATCAAGACCTAAAACTAAATCCATCAGAGTTAATCAATCTAGAAAAGAATAATAAATTAGGTTTCTCTGTTCATACACCAGAGCTTTTTGAAAATGATCATTTATTGGATTTATGCTCATTTGATGAGAATTATAGAAATAAATCTATCCAAAACATGAAGAGAGTAATAGAACATATTCAAGAAATTAAAGTTGTAATGAATGAAAAAAAACCAATTCTGATCACTAATGCTGGTGGCTGGAATATTGATGGTTTTATTTCGAATGAAGATAAAAAAAGAAAATATGAAATATTAGAAGATTCTCTAGCTCAATTAGATCTTTCAGAAGTTGATTTAAGTATACAAACAATGCCTCCTTTTCCTTGGCATTTTGGCGGCCAGAGTTATCATAATTTATTTGTTGATCCCTATGAAATTAATGATTTTTGCACAAGAACACACTATAGAATTTGTTTAGATGTTTCTCATTCAGCAATGGCATGTGCATATTTTGGATGGGATTTAATTGAATTTTGTAATTTAGTATCGAAACACATTAATTACTTTCATATTGTTGATGCAAAAGGTCCTGATGGAGAGGGTGTTGAAATAGGTAAGGGTGATGTTAACTTTGTATTATTATCAAAAATTATAAATAAGAATAATCCCAATGTTCCATTTATACCAGAGGTTTGGCAAGGACATAAAGATTCTGGAGCTGGTTTTTTTAATGCATTAAATTTTTTAGAAAAATACCTATAAATAAGTACATGCAATGTATAATACTTCTTGTTACTAATGCCCGGGTGGTGGAATTGGTAGACACAAGGGACTTAAAATCCCTCGCTAGAAATAGCGTGCCGGTTCAAGTCCGGCCTCGGGTACCAACATATAGATATCTTTAAATTTAAATTGAATACATGAATGATATTAATAAAAACGATCTCGAAACCGAAATCGATTTAATAGAGCTATTTAATGTTATATGGAATGGCAAATTTATTATTCTATCAATTACATTATTTTTTTCTATTGGAATAGTTTTATATAGCTTATCTTTACCAAATATATATCAATCAAAGGCTGTTCTAAGCCCAGTTGAGGAAAGTGCTCAAAACCAAACATTAAAAAATTATTCAGGATTGGCAAGTTTTGCAGGTATTTCATTACCTTCAGGAGCTAGAAATGTTGATAAAGCACTAAAAAAAATTACTTCTCTCAGTTTTTATCAAAGTAATATTTTACCGAATATCTTTCTCCCAGACCTAATGGCATTAGAGTCATGGGATGATGAAACAAATACCATTGCTTATAATAAAGATATTTATGACCAAGAATCTCAAGCCTGGATTAGAGAATATGTCTATCCAATGTCTCAAATTCCAAGCGCTCAAGAAAGTTTTGAAGTTTTTAGGAATATCCTTAAGGTTAGCCAAGATAAAGATACTGGCTTTATTACTATCTCAATTTCACATCAATCACCTTATCTTGCAAAAATCTGGGTTGAAATAGTGGTTAATGAAATAAATAATTACTTTAGATACAAGGATAAAGAAGAAGCAATGGCTGCAAAAGATTATCTAAATAAACAAATAGCAGAGGCCAATTTGTCTGAAATTAAGCAAGTTATTGCGCAACTAATTCAAGAAAAAACTAAGCAGCTCACCTTAATAGAGGTAAAAGAATTTTATGTTTTTGATTATATCGATCCTCCTGTAGTGATGGAATTAAAGTCAGAACCTAATAGAGCATTCATGTGTATTTTGGTATCACTAATTGGTGGATTTTTTGGGGTTATTGTAGTTTTATTTCGATTTTATTTTAAAAAACAAGTATAACTTAGTACTTTACAATAATACACGGAACAAACTACAAAATTATCTAAAAATTTTTTATAGGAGTTAATATGAAAAAATCAGCTTTAATTACAGGTGTTACAGGGCAAGATGGATCATATTTAGCTGAATTTTTAATTGAAAAGGGTTATGAAGTTCATGGGATAAAACGCCGCTCATCATCAATTAATACTGATAGGGTCGATCATTTATATCAGGAGCCCTCAGAAAATGAAAGAAATTTTATCCTTCATTATGGAGATTTAGCAGATTCGATGAGTCTGATAAGGATAATTAATGATATACAACCTGATGAAATTTATAATCTTGGCGCACAGTCACATGTGGCGGTTTCATTTGAAACTCCTGAATATACTGCAGATACAGTTGGGTTAGGAGCCTTAAGAATATTAGATGCAATTCGTATATTAGGTTTAGAAAAAAAAACTCGTTTTTATCAAGCGTCTAGTTCAGAGCTTTATGGAAAAGTTACTCAAATACCTCAAAATGAAAATACTCCATTTTATCCCAGATCTCCATATGCTGTAGCAAAACTATATGCTTATTGGATTACAGTAAATTATAGAGAGGCTTATGATATTTTCGCCTGTAATGGCATATTATTTAATCATGAATCTCCTGTTCGTGGTGAAACCTTTGTTACACGTAAGATTACTAGAGCATTATCTAGAATTTCATTGGGACTTCAAAAAACTTTATTTATTGGAAATTTAGACGCTAAGCGTGATTGGGGGCATGCAAAAGATTATGTTGAAATGCAGTGGCTAATGCTCCAACAAGACAGACCTGATGATTTTTGTATAGCCACTGGGAATCAATACTCTGTCAGAGATTTTATTAATTTTTCATGGAATTATTTTGGCAAAAAGATTGATTGGAAAGGTAAAGGCTTTGAAGAAAAAGGCTATGACTCTGAAACGGGTGATCTAATCGTTGCCGTAGATTCAAGATATTTTCGACCAGCTGAAGTGGAGACATTATTAGGTGATTCATCAAAAGCAAAAGAAATATTAGGCTGGGAGCCAAAAATTACTTTTGAAGAAATGGTTAATCAGATGATGGAAAATGACATAAATATAGCCCAAAAAGATAGCATAGTTAAACAGCATGGTTTTAATATACCTATCAATAAAGAATAATAAAAATTTTTCATGAATAAAAAAGATAAAATTTATATTGCTGGCCATAAAGGCATGGTCGGCTCATCAATTATTAGATTATTAAAATCAAAGGGGTATAAAAATCTTTTAACATCGCCACACAACGAATTAGACTTAATAAATCAAACTCAAGTACAAGATTTTTTTGAAAAGGAAAGACCTGACTATGTTATTTTATCAGCTGCAAAAGTTGGGGGTATTTATGCAAATAATTATTATCCAGCTGATTTTATTTATCAGAATATAATGATTGAAGCAAATGTTATTAACTCAGCATTTATAAATAAAGTCAAAAGATTGTTATTTCTAGGAAGCAGTTGTATTTACCCCAAATCTTTTTATGAACCAATTAAAGAAAATGACTTGCTTTCTAATGTTCTTGAAAAAACAAATGAATCTTATGCAATAGCAAAAATAGCAGGCATAAAGTTATGTGAAGCCTATAACCGTCAGCATGGGACAGATTTTAGATCAATTATGCCAACAAACCTATATGGTATAAATGATAATTTTCACCCAGAAAACTCTCATGTCATACCTGGGCTTATGAGAAGATTTCATGAGGCTAAGATAAGTAATTTTAAAGAAGTGACTGTCTGGGGTTCAGGTAATGTAATGAGAGAATTTTTAAATGTAGATGATTTGGCTATGGCAGCATTATTTGTTTTAGGAATTGATAAACAAATATATGAAGAAAACACCAGCCCTACTATTTCGCATATTAATGTTGGAACTGGCAAGGATATTACTATAAAAAAAACAGCAGAGATAATGAAAGAAGTTGTTGGCTACAAAGGTAGGCTTGTTTTTGATAAAAGCAAACCGGATGGAACAAAAAGAAAACTTCTAGATGTTTCTCGTTTATCTGATATGGGATGGAATTATTCTATTGGTCTCAAAGAGGGCCTCAAAAAAACATATTCTTGGTATATATCAGAGGCTACTAAAGAGTCAGAAATTGTTACTTAGGAAAGCGAATCAAGAATCAATGCGTTTTTTTATTATTTAATAATTATTTATGGAGGACAAGGACAACTATGAACTCTAAATCCAAAAAAATAGGAGTGATAGGTCTTGGTTATGTTGGCTTACCCCTTGCAGCTGAATTTGGGAAGAAAAGAGATGTGATTGGTTATGACATAAATAAAAAAAGGATTCATGAATTAAATAACTTTGTTGATTCCACTCTTGAGATTTCTTCTGATGAATTAAAAGCTGCAATTCGACTCTCATTTACAAGCAATTTAAATGAATTAAAAGATTGCAAAATTTATATAATTACAGTACCAACACCTATAGATGAAAACAATAAACCTAATTTAAATCCATTGATAACCGCTAGTCAGGCAGTTGGATCTATAATCAAAAAAGGCGATATTATTATTTATGAATCAACTGTTTTTCCTGGAGTTACTGAAGAGATCTGTGCTCCAATACTTGAAGAGAAGTCTGGTTTAGTTTTTAATTTAGACTTTTTTTGTGGTTATTCGCCTGAAAGAATTAATCCTGGAGATAAAGAGCATCGCCTAACTTTAATTAAAAAGATTACAGCAGGGTCTACACCACAAATAGCTAATGAAGTTGATGAGCTTTATCAAGAAATTATCACGGCTGGAACTCATAAAACTTCAAGCATTAAAATAGCAGAAGCTGCTAAAGTTATTGAAAATACTCAAAGAGACGTAAATATAGCATTAGTAAATGAACTATCCTTAATATTCAATAAACTTAACATAGATACTGAATCAGTTTTAGATGCAGCTGCAACAAAGTGGAATTTTCTACCATTTAGACCCGGTTTAGTTGGAGGTCATTGCATTGGTGTAGACCCTTATTACTTAACTTTTAAGGCGCTAGAGGTTGGATATAATCCCGAAATGATTCTTGCTGGAAGAAAGCTTAATAATAGTATGGGTCATAATATCGTTGATCAAGTTACCCAGATTATGCATAAGAAGAAGATTATTACTAACAATGCAAATATACTGGTTATGGGCTTTACTTTTAAAGAAAACTGCCCCGATATTCGGAATACTAGAGTAGTTGACATAGTTAATGAGTTTCAAACTTTATCATGTAATGTGGACATCTATGATCCTTGGGTATCAAAAGATGAGGTATTTGAAGAATACGGCCTTAAGCTAGTTAATACACCTAAGAAATGTAAATATGATGCAATAATAGTTGCAGTTGCACACGATAAATTTAAAGATCTCTCAATAGAAAAGATTAAGTCTTTCGGAAAAAATAATCACGTACTATATGATGTAAAGTATATATTTGATTCTAAAGATGTAGATGGAAGGCTTTAAATGGGAAAATACGAAAAACTACAAGAGTTCCTAAAAAAAAATAAAAAAACCTGGCTAATTACTGGAGTAGCAGGTTTTATTGGTTCAAACTTGCTAGAAAAATTATTAACACTTAACCAAAAAGTAGTAGGACTTGATAACTTTGAAACTGGTTATGAGAAAAATTTAGTTGAAGCAATACAAGACGCTAATAATAATTTAGGAAAAGATTTAAGTAATAATTTTCATTTTATAAAAGGTGATATAAATGAATTAAATGATTGTATAAGAGCATGTAAGAATGTTGATTATGTTTTACATCAAGCTGCTCTTGGCTCAGTTCCTAGATCTATTAAAGATCCTATAAATACTAATAAAGCAAATGTTGATGGTTTTTTGAATATGTTATTAGCATCCAAAGATGCTAAAGTAAAAAGATTTGTATATGCTTCTTCAAGCTCAGTTTATGGAGATCATGCTGATCTTCCTAAAATAGAAAATCAGATTGGTAATCCTCTTAGCCCATATGCTGTAACAAAAGTTGTTTGTGAACTTTATGCTAATGTTTTTTCTAAGAATTATAATATTGAGAGCATAGGATTAAGATACTTTAATATTTTTGGTAAGAGACAAGATCCTAATGGAGCCTATGCAGCAGTAATTCCTAAGTGGATTGCTTCAATGATAAAAAATGAAAATATTTATATAAATGGTGATGGTAAAACTAGCAGGGACTTCTGTTACATTGAAAATGCTGTTCAAATTAATCTACTTGCAGCTATCTCTGATAACAAATCATCAATAAATCAAGTTTATAATGTAGCACTTGATGATAGTACAAGCTTAAATGAACTTTATAAGATGATTAAGATTGGAATTATGCAGAGAGTTCCAGGAACAGAAATAAAAGAACCAATATATCAAGATTTTAGGTTAGGTGATGTCAAGCACTCTCAGGCAAATATCAACAAAGCTAGAACTTTGTTAGGATATGACCCAAAATATATAATTTCAAAAGGTATTAATAAATCGTTGGATTGGTATGTTAAAAATTTATCTGGTTAAAGCTATTTCAATTTATCGAATTAATTATTAGAAAAAAGACCATGAAATCAGCTTTCATATCATTATTTAATTTATGCTCTTAAAAGGTATTAAAGAACTATTTACTCTGCTGACTCCCGTTCAAAGAAGACGTTTTTATTTTTTCCAACTCTTAGTTTTGCTTATGTCACTTATGGAAATTGTTGGTGTTGCATCCATTATTCCTTTCATGGTTTTAGTAGGCGATATGGGTCAACTAAAGGAAGATAATTTAATTGCAAAAGCTTTCATAGCTAGTAAGCTTTCCTCAGAAACAGAATTCGTATTTTTGCTGGGAGCTTGTGTCTTATTCACCTTATTTATCTCAGCAATCTTATCTACTTTCACAATTTGGAGATTGTCTCTGTTTGCAACAAAAATTGGTACTGAAATTACTGATAGGTTATACAATTATTATTTAAGTCAAAGCTGGCTATTCCATTCAACAGGTAGCAGTGCTCAACTTACTAAAAAAATTGCTAATGAAGCTCAAAGAGTAACTAGTGGAATCTTAACACCTGTTATGCAGTTAAATGCTCGCATAGCTTTATGTTTTTTCTTGGGACTAAGTATTTTTTTATACAATCCCATTGTAGCAACAGTGGGTATTACTATTTTTGCAATAGCTTATTTTATTATTTTCAAATCAGTAAAGAACAGCTTACAACGTAATGGGGTGGCTATATCTAAGGTTTATGAAGAACGATTTCGGCTAATGAATGAAAGTTTTGGTGGCATTAAAGATGTTCTATTATTAGGAAGGAGCTCAGATTTTATAGAACGTTTTAATCAATCAAGCAATCTTTTTGCCTATAGTCAAGGTACAAATATGGCATTAACCCTTGTGCCTCGCTATTTTATGGAGCTAATTGCATTTGGCTCAATGATAGGTCTTTTGCTATATTTAATTGCAAGTCACAATGGAAATTTAGGTGTTATTTTACCAATTATATCTGTTTATGCTCTTGCAACTTTCAAACTATTGCCTGCATTTCAACAAGTCTATGCAACTTCAGCTCAAATCAAAGCTAACTTGCCTGCGTTTGAATCAATTAAAAAAGATTTAAGTAATTCACTTAAAGATACAAACATATTATTAGAAACTCAAAATAAAAAAATTATACCTAAAAAAGAAATATTGCTTAAAAATATTTTTTTTACATACCCTGATAAAAAAGAGTATGCTATAAGTAATCTAAATATTTCAATAAAGGTCAATACAACAATTGGATTAGTGGGACCATCAGGTTCAGGAAAATCTACACTTATAGATATTTTTCTTGGCTTAATTGAGCCACAACAAGGTATTTTAAAAATAGATGACACCATCATTCATAAACATAATCTTCGTTTATGGCAAAATACCATAGGATTTGTTCCTCAAAGCATTTTTCTGTCTGAAGGAACTATCGCAGAAAATATTGCATTTGGAATTCCAAAAGAAAAAATAAACTTTGATCAAGTAGAGAAGGTTTTAAAGCTATCCTATCTTTATGATTTAGTTCAATCTCTTGATCTTGGGGTCCATACCAAAGTTGGAGAAAGAGGTGTTCAGTTATCTGGTGGTCAACGTCAGCGTGTCGGTATCGCAAGAGCTTTATACATGAATGCAGAGGTAATAGTATTTGATGAAGCAACCAGCTCGCTTGATGGCATAACAGAAAAAATGATAATGGAATCTATTCAAAACTTAAGTCACAAGAAAACAATTATAATGATTGCGCATAGACTAAAAACTGTTCAAAAATGCGATAAGATATTTTTTATCGAAAAAGGGCAGATTTCTGATCAAGGAACCTATGAAGGATTACTTGAAAGAAACAAAATTTTTAGAAATATGGTAGAGCATACTTAAAAAATATTTTATGA
>Ga0181607_10005476_pt1 | contig 10733 bp, 9 predicted proteins | sample 041ome_9_FD_132420 | JGI IMG/M metagenome (GOLD analysis project Ga0181607, IMG submission 132420) | Coastal salt marsh microbial communities from the Groves Creek Marsh, Skidaway Island, Georgia - 041413US metaG (megahit assembly) | ecosystem: Environmental > Aquatic > Marine > Intertidal zone...
ATTTGTGATGAAACCGCCGCAAATAGGAAATTTTTTTGTTCTCACTTGCGGCATCAAGGATAATATCGGCCATTTCGGTAGTTTTTGTCCTGTTCGCTGGCATGTTTGACCGGTGACGCCAAGCTGGTGATTCCCATGCATGAATTTGACGCCAACATTGGCAGGCGTTCATTTTATTGCTAGACAGGCTGATAAGTAATCGGCCCAGTATCGGTAGACAGCCTGTACCAGCAAAAATCCGATAACAGAAAAAGAAAAGGGGCGTTGGCATGATTGTGGCAGCAAATTGGAAAATGAATCCAGCTTTGGATCAAGCCTCTGTTTTGGCAACAGCCTTCGCCAACCAGTCTTTTCCGCAAATCAAACGTATTTTATTTGCACCGCATCCCTATCTTGTGCCGATGTCGGTGCGATTAACCGGCGCCGCGCTAGAAATTGGCGGGCAAGATTGTCATTTTGCCGACAATGGCGCATTTACCGGTGATGTGTCTGCCGCCATGTTGCGTGATTGCGGGGCGACATTGGTATTGTTAGGCCATTCCGAGCGGCGGGCCGCCCATGGTGAAACCAGTGATATTATCGCCCAAAAAATAACGGCCGCGTTGGCACAAAACCTTGATGTCATGCTATGTGTAGGGGAAACCAAGGCAGAGCGGGATGACAAAAAGGCTGAACAGGTGGTAATTGACCAGTTGCAAGCCTCTATCCCTAAACATGCGACGCCAGCACGTTTGATGGTTGCCTATGAACCGGTATGGGCGATCGGTACAGGGGCGGTGGCGTCGCCTGATGATATCGCCGCGATGCATAGTGTTATCGCGTCTGTGCTGGCTGAACGATATGGGGCAAATCATGTGCCACCGATCTTATATGGGGGGTCGGTAAATGCAGATAATGCCGCGTCACTATTTTCAATCCCGTTAGTTAGCGGCGCGCTTGTCGGGGGTGCCAGCCTTGATGCGGATGCATTTGCCACAATTTGCGCCGCCGCCCAAGATGCCGCCTAGCCGCGGGTTGTTTTGTGATTTTGGTGCCCGGCACAACCATTTTGGTTGAAAAAGCCGAAATATACCGATAAAAGCAACGCTCTTAATCGAATTTTCTGAGAGATATCCGCATGGAAACGCTTGTCTTGACCATTCATATCCTGATTGCCGTTGCCCTTGTTTTGGTTGTGTTGTTGCAACGTAGTGAAGGTGGCGGGCTAGGTATTGGCGGCGGCGGTGGCGGTGGTTTCATGACGGCGCGTGGCACGGCAAATTTAATGACGCGTACAACCACCATATTGGCGATTGGTTTTTTCACCACCACGATCATCTTGGCGATAATGGCTGGCTATACCACCGAGCCGACATCAATTGTGGATGAAGTGTTGCAACAGGCACCGGCACAGCCATCTGGCCCAACCGTGCCAACTAGCCAATAGTCATTAAATTTTCTTTCTGAATAACAGCGCTTTTGCGACCCCGCCTGCTTGCCTGGCCGTGGGCAATGTGGGGGGTTCAAAATGTCAAGCGACACAATTTTATTTTATTCGTGTATGAACGCATTTTTGGACTTATCAATGTCGCGTTGATCAGTTAAGTAATATGTCCATGCCTCGTTATATTTTCATCACTGGTGGTGTGGTTTCCTCACTTGGTAAAGGTCTTGGTGCTGCGGCGCTGGCCGCCCTTTTGCAGGCGCGCGGATATTCGGTGCGTTTGCGCAAACTTGACCCATATTTAAATGTCGATCCCGGCACCATGTCGCCAACCCAGCATGGCGAAGTGTTCGTGACTGATGATGGGGCGGAAACCGACCTAGACCTTGGGCATTACGAACGGTTCACTGGGGTACATGCAAAACATACGGATAATGTTACGACCGGCCGGATCTATTCCGATGTTCTGGCAAAAGAACGGCGCGGCGATTATCTAGGCGCGACGATACAGGTGATTCCCCATGTCACCGATGCCATCAAAGAATTTGTGTTATCGAACCACGATGGGGAAGATTTTATTTTATGTGAAATCGGCGGTACGGTTGGCGATATTGAATCATTGCCCTTTCTCGAAGCGATTCGTCAAATTGGCAATGAGCTTGGTCGTGATTCAACCTGTTTTCTGCATGTGACACTGATTCCCTATATTGCGGCGGCTGGAGAGCTTAAAACCAAGCCAACCCAACATTCAGTTAAAGAATTACAGTCCGTCGGTATTCAGCCAGACATTTTATTGTGCCGTACCGAACATCCGTTACCAGATGATCAGCGTGCAAAAATTGGATTATTTTGTAACATCCGAGAATCGGCTGTAGTGTTGGCCCGTGACGTCAGCAACATTTATGAAGTGCCGCTTTCATACCATAATGAGGGGTTAGACCGTGAAGTGGTTCGGCATTTTGGCTTGCCGGATACCGCGCCTGATCTTGGTGCTTGGACACGGATTTGCGATACCGTGGCAAACCCAGAAGGCGAGGTGTCAATCGCGATCGTTGGCAAATACACCAGCTTGCAGGACTCATATAAATCGTTAGGTGAGGCATTGGTGCATGGCGGCATTGCCAATGGTGTAAAGGTCAATATTGAATGGATTGATTCTGAACTGTTTGAACAAGAAGATGCCGCGGTAGAGGCCTTGCATCATGTCAGCGGCATTTTGGTGCCGGGTGGATTTGGCGAACGCGGATCTGAAGGAAAAATCCGTGCGGTGCGCTTTGCCCGTGAACAAAATATTCCCTATTTTGGTATTTGTTTTGGCATGCAAATGGCGGTTTTGGAAACTGCCCGCAATTTGGCTGGTCTGGCCGGTGCCGGATCTAGTGAATTTGGTACGCCTGACATTCCGCTTGTTGGTCTGATGACTGAATGGATCGTTGGAAACGAAACCCAACAGCGTAGCGCGGCAGATGATTTAGGTGGCACCATGCGTCTTGGCGCCTATGAATGCCACCTAGAGGCTGGATCGCTGGCCAGCCATATTTATGGGCAAGACGTGATCCATGAACGCCACCGTCATCGCTATGAAGTCAATATTGCATATCGCGAGGCGCTGGAGTCCGCCGGGATGAAAATATCCGGCTTGTCACCGGATGGCAGGTTGCCTGAAATCGTTGAACGGGCTGATCATCCATGGTTTGTCGCGGTGCAATTTCACCCTGAATTGAAATCCAAGCCATTTGACCCGCATCCGCTTTTTACAGGGTTTGTTGCGGCGGCAATGGAACAATCTCGGCTTGTCTAGCGGCGCGTTGAGAAAGAGGTGAGTGCCGTGCAACAAATTGTCATAGCAAATCAAAGCTCCGGCACCGGGCAACAGGTTGTTTGCGGTGGTGGGGCAGCGTTGATGCTGATCGCCGGGCCCTGTCAAATCGAAAGTTTGGATCACGCACTATTTTGTGCTGAACGGCTCAAAACCATGGCGGCGCAAGCGGGTATGGGGTTTGTCTATAAATCCTCTTATGACAAGGCAAATCGCACCTCTGCTAAGACAGCGCGCGGAGTGGGTATAGATGCTGGTTTAGATATTTTGGCACGGGTCAAGACCGCATTGGATGTGCCAGTTCTGACCGATGTGCATAGTGCGGATCAATGCGCCGCTGTTGCTGAAGTGGTTGATATTATACAGATTCCAGCATTTTTATGTCGTCAGACTGATTTGCTGGTTGCGGCCGCGCAAACTGGCGCCGTGGTCAATATCAAAAAGGGCCAGTTTTTGGCGCCGTGGGATATGGAACATGTTGCCGCGAAAGTGTCTGGTGCTGGCAATAACCGCATTTTGCTGACAGAACGTGGCACCTCATTTGGGTACAATACGCTGGTATCAGATATGCGCGGATTGCCAACTATGGCGTCATTCGGCTTTCCGGTGATTTTTGATGCCACGCATTCGGTTCAGCAACCGGGTGGGCGTGGTGGCAGTTCGGGTGGCCAGCGTGAATTTGTTCCGGTTCTAGCACGTGCAGCTGTTGCGGTTGGTGTTGATGGATTGTTTATGGAAAGTCACGAGGATCCAGACAATGCGCCATCAGATGGGCCAAATATGGTGCCACTTGATGACATGCCGAAAATTTTACAAAAATTGATGCAGATTGATTCTGCGCGGCGTATTTCAACTAGCTGATTTCCATATAATTTTTGCTGTGGTTGCATTGCAACGTCTTTTTGTCTACATAACGCCGACATAACAAATTTTCCACGGATTATCTGCAGAAAGGTGCCTGTAATGTCATCCATCATTGATATTAATGCCCGCGAAATACTCGACTCGCGAGGCAATCCAACCGTCGAAGTTGACGTGGTTCTTGAAGATGGTTCTGTGGGTCGGGCGGCGGTGCCGTCTGGTGCGTCAACCGGGGCGTATGAAGCTGTTGAAATGCGCGATGGCGATGCGGACCGCTATGCCGGTAAAGGCGTGTTAAAAGCTGTTGACGCGGTGAATTTTGAAATTTTTGATGCGCTTGCCGGTGCAGATGGCTTTGATCAGGCAGGCATTGATCAAGATTTGATTGAGCTTGATGGAACCGAAAATAAATCTCGTCTTGGTGCAAACGCTATTTTAGGTGTGTCAATGGCGGTGGCACGGGCGGCGGCTGACTCGGCTGACATGCCGCTGTGGCGATATCTTGGCGGGGTGCATGCGCATCTGTTGCCGACGCCAATGATGAATATCATTAACGGTGGCGCGCATGCCGACAATGCGCTTGATGTTCAGGAATTTATGATCATGCCGGTGGGGGCTGGACATTTTGCTGATGGGTTGCGCATGGGCGCGGAAATTTTCCACGCGCTGAAATCACAATTATCTGCAGCTGGGCTATCGACCGCTGTTGGTGATGAGGGCGGTTTTGCACCAGCTATTAATTCCAGTGATGAAGCGCTTGACTATATTGCCAAATCGATTGAGGCGGCAGGCTATAAACCCGGCGAAGATGTGGTGATTGCGCTTGATGCCGCCGCAAGTGAATTTTGCCATGATGGGGTATATCAACTGGCTGGTGAGGGACGTGCCCTGTCCAGCGATGAAATGAACGCCATGTGGCAAGACCTTGTTGGGCGTTATCCAATCATTTCTATTGAAGACCCGCTGCATGAAGATGATTGGGACGGATTTACCAAATTGACCGATATGATTGGTGATCGGGTGCAGATTGTTGGGGATGATTTATTTGTGACCAACCCAGAACGTCTCCGTCGCGGCATTGAAGGTGCCGCTGGCAACGCCATTTTGATTAAAGTGAATCAGATCGGCACCTTATCAGAAACGTTGCAAGCTATCGATATGGCGCAAAAATCTGGGTTTGGTGTGATTATTTCTCATCGTTCAGGCGAAACCGAAGATCATTTTATTGCTGATCTGGCGGTGGCAACAAATGCCGGACAGATCAAGACGGGGTCATTGTCGCGGTCAGACCGGCTGGCAAAATATAACCAGCTATTGCGTATCGAGGAAGAACTTGATCGTACTGGCCTTTATGCTGGTACATCTATCCTTAGACGCTAAAAACTGAACATTTCCGGCGATTCGCTTTTTACTTGACGGTGCGAATCGTCTCTGATTCACTGGGTCTATTCTGGATGTCAGGCGCATATTCGCGTCATAATCCAACGGGGAGACGAGTGATGACGGCAAATACACGCAAACCGATGACATTTTTTGGCAGTTTTGTGCTGTTGTCTGCGATTGTTAGTTTTTTTGGATTTCATATTGTCAGCGGTGAGCGCGGGTTGCTGGCCCGCCCGGGGCTTGAATTAAAAATCGTCCAAGCTGAAGAACAACTGTCGTTGTTACATAAACATCAGCGGTTTTTACAACAACGTATCGCTTTATTACATAGCGGGTCGGTCGATGCCGATATATTGGCAGAAACAGCCAGGTCCGAACTGGGTCTGTATGGGCCGAATGATGTGATTGTTTCAATTGATATGTCTGATTTGAAATTTTAGATAATAAATCGCGTTTGGTAATATTAACTGAAATTTGGTTTATATTTAATTTATATAATAAAAACAATTAAATAAAATTGTTGCAAAAATAAAAAATTCTCTCAATTCTATAACCGGTGATGGTAATCAGCGATGATTTGCGTGCTGTGATGCACCGGGCCATGGTGGGTTTTGGCAAAACCACTGGCAACATGCTGTGTAGCCAGAGATGTAGCGGGCTGATGGCATTAGATAGGAAATGAGGGAACAGCGCATGGTTGCGAAAACCGAGACCAAACGCAAAAAAGGGCCGGGGCGGCCACCAAAATCTGCGGCGAGCAAGATAAATGATATGCCAGCCACCGATGATTTGCTCGCCATGTACAAAGACATGTTGCTGATCAGGCGTTTTGAAGAAAAGGCCGGGCAGCTCTATGGCATGGGGCAGATCGGCGGTTTCTGTCATCTTTATATCGGGCAAGAAGCGGTCGTAGTTGGGCTTCAGTCGGCGTCAAAGCCCGGTGATACGGTGGTGACATCATACCGTGATCACGGTCACATGCTGGCTTGCGGTATGGCGGCTGATGGGGTGATGGCCGAATTGACCGGTCGTGCGGGTGGCTATTCGCGTGGCAAGGGCGGGTCGATGCATATGTTCAGCCGTGAAAAAAAGTTTTTTGGTGGGCATGGCATTGTTGGCGCGCAGGTGCCGATAGGCGTCGGTTTGGCTTTTTCGCACAAATATAAAAGCGAACCAAATGTGTGTTTAACCTATCTTGGGGATGGCGCGGTCAATCAAGGACAGGTGTATGAAAGTTTCAATATGGCGGCACTATGGCACCTGCCATGCTTGTTCATAATTGAAAACAATCAATATGGCATGGGTACCGCGGTGACCCGCGCGGCGGCTGGCCGGGCGCTTGCAGATCGCGGCCTTGCTTATGGCATCCCCGGCAAACAGGTCGACGGTATGGATGTGTTGGCTGTACGAAGTGCCGCGCTTGAGGCGCTGGCCCATTGCCGAGATGGCAATGGCCCCTATATTTTGGAAATGAAAACCTATCGCTATCGCGGTCATTCCATGTCGGACCCGGCAAAATACCGCACCCGCGAAGAAGTTGATGCGATGCGTAAACAGCATGACCCAATCGACCAGATGCGGGATCTGCTTAAAAACCAAAATATCACCGACGAACAGCTCAAATCCATCGATTCTGACGTCAAGGTCACAGTGACCAAAGCCACTGAATTTGCGCAGACAAGTCCAGAACCGGATGTGTCTGAATTATTTACCGATATTTTATTGCCTGTCGATGATGGCGGCCAAACGGCAAAGGTATAACCCATGGCGAGTGAGATCAAAATGCCGGCATTATCGCCGACAATGGAAAGTGGCACTTTATCCAAATGGCTTGTCGCAGAAGGAGACCAAGTGCGGTCTGGCGACATAATCGCCGAGATAGAAACCGATAAAACGACAATGGAAGTGGAAACCATTGAAGATGGCATTATTGGGAAATTACTGGTGCCAGAGGGGGCTGAAAATGTTCAGGTCAATGCCGCCATCGCGATTTTGATTGATAATGCTGGCGACACAATCCCCGAAGTTGCCGCAGCCGACACATCGGCATCAAATACGGCGGCACCAAATAAGGTGGCACCAAATAAGGCGGTACCAACAAATCAACCTGCCGCCAGCGCGCCGGCCGTTCAGCCAGCTGTAACAGCCGATAGCACTGGATCAACATCGCTAACGGTACGCGAATCATTGCGCGATGCGATGGCGGAAGAAATGCGGCGCGATGACCGTGTCTTTGTGATGGGCGAAGAAGTTGCCGAATACCAAGGCGCCTATAAAGTGACCCAAGGTCTGCTTGATGAATTTGGCGCCAAGCGCGTGATCGACACGCCGATTACCGAACAGGGCTTTGCCGGGTTGGGGGTTGGCGCGGCCTTTGGTGAATTGCGGCCAGTAATCGAATTTATGACCTTTAACTTTGCGATGCAGGCCATTGACCAGATCATCAATTCGGCGGCCAAAACGCTATATATGTCGGGCGGGCAAATGGGTTGTCCTATTGTGTTTCGCGGCCCAAACGGGGCGGCAAGCCGGGTTGGGGCGCAACATTCGCAATGCTATGCTAGCTGGTACGCACATTGCCCCGGGTTAAAAGTTGTATCGCCTTATTCTGCGGCTGATGCCAAAGGGTTGCTGAAATCGGCGATCCGTGATCCTAATCCAGTAATTTTCCTCGAAAATGAAGTGATATATGGGCAAAGCTTTGACGTGCCGGATGATGATGATTGGCTGGTACCAATTGGCAAAGCAAATATTGTGCGTAGTGGTACCGATATCACCATCACCGCATTTTCCATCATGGTGGGACGGGCCTTGCAGGCGGCTGATTTGCTGGCTGAACACGGCATCAGTGCAGAAGTCATTGATTTACGGACAATTCGGCCACTTGATTCTGACACCATTGTTGAATCAGTGAAAAAAACCTCGCGGCTGATTACCTGTGAAGAAGGGTTTCCCTTTGCCGGGGTCGGCGCCGAGATTGCTATGCAGGTTATGGAACAGGCGTTTGACTGGCTGGATGCCCCAATCGCCCGCGTCACTGGCAAGGATGTGCCGATGCCATATGCCGAAAATTTGGAAAAGCTGGCACTGCCGCAGGTTGAAGATATTGTTGCGTCAGCCCAAGCTGTTTGTGACGGGTTCAGGGGGTAAGCCATGTCAGTAAATGTGACCATGCCAGCCCTGTCACCGACCATGACGTCAGGCACTGTTGCTAAATGGACGATTGCGATTGGTGATAGGGTGCATTCTGGCGATGTGATTGCCGAAATAGAAACTGACAAAGCAACCATGGAGGTTGAGGCCATCGAAGATGGTGTTGTCGCAAAGATATTTGTCGAGGCAGGCACCCAAAATGTGGCGGTAGGCACCGTTATTGCGGTACTGGCAGAAGACGGTGAGGTGATTGACGAGGTGGCTTTGGCGGCGGTGGTGCCGACGCAAGGCGAAAATGCCGTCCAATCTGCCACCCCAACAGCGACACCACCTGCGCCAGCGGCTTTGGCGAGCAATGCTGAAGAAAAACCCGCTGAAACACCGGAAGAAAAATCATCTGGAACAGGGGTGCCGCCAGAAAAGAAGCCGCGTATTTTTGCAACACCGCTGGCGCGGCGTATCGCGGCTGATCGCGGTATTGCGCTTGAACATATCACCGGCAGTGGGCCACATGGTCGTATTTTAAAACGTGACGTTGAAGCTGTAGCGGCCCCGGCAAATGGGGCTGGGCTATTATCTGCCAACAGCATGCATGTGCCAGCGGCCGGTGGGGCCAGTGAATTGGTGGCGAACAGCCAGATGCGAAAATCAATCGCATCGCGGCTTCAAGAATCAAAGCAACAGGCCCCACATTTTTATCTTACAATTGACTGCCATATCGACGATTTACTGGCGGCGCGGCGCAGGCTGAATGAAAAAGCCCCTGAGGGCGTGAAAATTTCCCTGAACGATCTTGTGATCCGGGCCGCGGCTATGGCGTTGATAGATGTGCCTGATGCCAATGTATCTTGGGAAGCTGAACATACGCGGCGTTTTCAGCATGCCGACATCGCCATGGCCGTGGCCATTGATGGTGGGCTGGTAACACCAATTATCTGGGCCGCGGAAACAATGGGTCTTGCCGCATTGTCCCAGACCACAGCAGATTTGGCTGAACGAGCTAGGCAAGGCCAGTTGCGGGCCGCCGATTATAGTGGCGGCAGTTTTACCATTTCTAATCTTGGCATGTTTGGGATCCGCGAATTTGCCGCGGTCATTAATCCGCCGCAAGCCGCCATTCTGGCCGTTGGTACGGGTGAGCAACGCCCAGTTGTTGTTGACGGGGCGCTGGGCGTGGCCACCGTAATGACGGTCACCTTATCGGCTGATCATCGGGCGGTAGATGGTGCTGTTGGTGCGCGCTGGCTACAATCATTTAAAGGCTTTATTGAACATCCAGTAACGATGCTTTTGTAAATTTTTCAATAGGATATAGCAAAATTTTAAATTGGCATTTGACCAAATTAGGAGACCCTATATGACCACAACGCATTTTGATATCGCTGTGATTGGCGGCGGTCCAGGCGGGTATGTGGCGGCTATTCGCGCGGCCCAGCTTGGTCTGAATGCCGTGGTGGTAGAGCGTGAGCATCTTGGGGGTATTTGCCTGAATTGGGGGTGTATTCCGACAAAGGCGTTACTGCGCGCCGCTGAATTACGCCATTCGATTGATGAGATGAAATCTTTTGGTATTTCGGTTGGTGATGTCACGGTTGACGTGCCAGCATTGGTCAAAAGATCACGCAAGGTCGCGGCGCGTCTGTCATCAGGGGTAACGCATCTTCTCAAAAAAAATAAAGTACCGGTTATTGAAGCCACCGCCACGATCGGTAAAAAATTGAAAAATGGCCGTGAAGTGCTGTTATCAGATGGCACCACCATCAGTGCGGGCCATGTCATCATTGCCACTGGCGCGCGTGCCAGATCATTGCCGGGAATCGAACCGGATGGCACCGCGATCCTGACTTATCGTGAAGCGATGGTGCCGCAGGATATGCCAAAATCACTGATCATTGTTGGGTCTGGGGCCATTGGCGCTGAATTTGCCTCATTTTATAATGATATGGGTGTTGCGGTGACGTTGATCGAAGCGCTTGACCGTATTTTGCCTGTTGAGGATGAAGAGGTTTCTGCCTTTGTTGCCAAATCATTTGAAAAGCGCGGCATGAAGATCATGACAAATGTGAAATTGCAATCGGTATCAGCCGGGCCAAA
>Ga0181607_10005480_pt1 | contig 10729 bp, 8 predicted proteins | sample 041ome_9_FD_132420 | JGI IMG/M metagenome (GOLD analysis project Ga0181607, IMG submission 132420) | Coastal salt marsh microbial communities from the Groves Creek Marsh, Skidaway Island, Georgia - 041413US metaG (megahit assembly) | ecosystem: Environmental > Aquatic > Marine > Intertidal zone...
GAATGGCGATATGCCGCCGCCCGGGCTATATGGGCGTGTCTTGCGTGAAGTTGAAGAACCATTAATCGTCGCGACCCTGGCCATTACCCGCGGTAACCAGTTGCGGGCGGCCGATATTTTGGGACTGAACCGCAATACGCTGCGTAAAAAAATCAAAGAACTCGACATTAAGGCGGGGCGTTAAGATGCGTGTGAACACATCCCATTTCCCGCTATCTTTTAACCGGCTGCGCAGCTGGATCAGCAGTGACCGTCTGGCCTATCTGCTGATTTTATTCACTCTGGCGATGGGTGCGATAACGGCTTATGTGCTGGCCAATGCCGATTATGTATCGGATGACACTGATTTGCTGATGGTTTTGCTTGGCGTTGATGTGTTGGCTCTGGCGGTGCTGGCACTGCTTGTGGGGCGGCAATTTTTGCGGCTGTGGGTTGAGCGTCGTCGCCGGCTGGCCGGGCATCAGCTGCATTGGCGGCTGGCGTTGCTGTTTGGCGGATTGACCACATTGCCGGCCATTATTGTCACATTATTTGCGCTTTTCGTTGTCGATTTTTCCCTGCGCGGATGGTTTGCCGAACGCATTTCCACGGCGGTCAATGAATCGGTGACCGTGGCAGAATCCTATTTTGACGAGCATGCGCGGTCAATTTCGGGCGAGTCTTTGGCTATGGCCAACGACATTAACCGTGAGGCCTATCGCTTGTCCGGCAATCGCAATTTGATGGATCGCTATTTAACCGATCAGGCAAATTTGCGGAATCTCTCTGATGCCATTATTTTTGACGGCACCAGTCAGGTGCTTGCCAAGTCACGATTTGCGTTTGCCGTCACCTTTGCCAATTTGGATAACGCCTGGCTTGAACAGGCGCGAGGCGGCGAAGTGGTTATTTTGCGGGCAGATGAAACCAATAAATTGCGCGCTATTATCAAGCTCAACAGCTTTGTTGACGCCTATCTTCTTGTGGGTCGTTTTATCGACACGAAAGTTTTGCAAGCCATGGACAGCACGCGGCTTGCCGCGTCGGACTATCAACAGCTCGGCTTTAAACAGCTTGATCTTCAGGTCAGTTTTGCCGCGCTTTTTGGCTTTATTTTGTTGTTGCTGCTGATTACCGCTCTGTGGATTGGGCTGAGTCTTGCGAATGCCATTGTCGGGCCGCTTGGCGCGGTCATTCAGGTGGCTGAACAGGTGCGCGGGGGGAATTTATCGCAGCGTGTTCCCGACAATCTGAACGTCGAGGAAATTGCCCAGCTTGGCGGGTCATTTAACCGCATGCTGGATGAACTGGCGCGCAGCCGGCAGCAGCTGGTTCAGGCAAACCTGCAGCTTGACCAGCGCCGTGAATTTACCGAGGCGGTTCTTGGCGGCGTCTCATCAGGTGTTATCGGGCTTGATGCAGACGGCAAAGTGACGCTGCCAAACGCATCAGCACGTGCTTTGCTTGGCAAAACTGACCAACAGCTGATCGGCCGCATTCTTGTCGAAGTTGTTCCGGAATTTGCCCAGCTCATGGCAATGAGCAGCAAGCCGGCACGGCGTTTTGCCGAGGATCAGGTGACCATTGTGCGTGGCTCGCGGCGGACAATTTTGCGGGCCAGACTGGTCAGTGAGCGTATTGAGGGGCGGGTCATCGGTTTTGTTGTGACTTTTGATGATGTCACCGATTTGCTGAGCGCACAGCGCAAAGCCGCATGGTCGGATATCGCCAGACGTATCGCGCATGAAATTAAAAACCCACTCACCCCCATTCAACTGGCGTCTGATAGGTTGCGCAAGAAATTCAAGCCACAATCGGCGGCTGACTTGGAACGGTTCGAGGAATATGTCGATATTATTTCACGACAGGTCGATGATATTGGCCGGATGGTCGATGAATTTTCAGCCTTTGCGCGGATGCCGCAGCCGGTGATGGAGCGCCAGTCACTCTATGATCTTGCGGCCGGTCAAATCACCCTTTTTGAGTCGAAAAAGCTGGAACTATCGCTGGAAGTCGATAATGGCAAAAGTGATTACGTGATTTTGTGCGATGCCGGATTGTTGCGGCAAGCTGTCACGAATTTATTGCAGAATGCGCAGGAAAGCTTGTTCGAGCATCAGATCAAATCACCGAAAATCAACCTGTTTCTCGAAGAAAATGATGATGAGACGACGTTGACGATCAGCGATAATGGCCCGGGCTTTCCGGAGATGGATGTGGCGCAGCTTCTGGAACCGTATGTGACAACCCGGCAAAAGGGCACTGGTTTGGGTCTTGCTATTGTCAGTAAAATCATGGATGACCATGCCGGGCGTATGGAGCTTGGCGCGCGCGACGAGGGCGGTGCCAGTGTCAAGCTATGGTTCAAGCGTCCACAATCGGGCAAGGGTTAGATCATGACTGCTGATATTCTTGTTGTCGATGATGAGCGTGACATCCGGTCATTGATCAGCATGACGCTCACAGATGAGGGCTATGTGACCAAGCAGGCAGCCGGCGCTGCCGAGGCGCGTAACCTGCTGTTGTCACAACCGCCAAAACTGGCCATTTTAGATATCTGGATGCGTGACTCGGATATGGACGGGCTGGAATTGCTCGAATGGTCAAAATCGATTTATCCGGATCTGCCTATTTTGATGATTTCCGGGCATGGCACTATTGAAACCGCGGTGCAGGCAATCCGCAATGGTGCCTATGATTTTATCGAAAAGCCATTTAAGGAAGAACGGCTGTTGATGATGGTTGAGCGCGCCATTTCCAGCGCGAAATTATCCCAGGAAAATAGTGAATTAAAATCCATGGTGGCTGATGCTGTGGCCCCCGAACTTATTGGAAATTCTGCGGTTATGCGGGGGATTCGCCAATCAATTGAGAAAATTGCACTGACCTCCAGCCGGGTGCTGGTGAGTGGGCCTATTGGCAGCGGTAAAGAATTGGCGGCACGTTGCATCCACAGCAAATCGACCCGGAAAGACGAACGGTTTGTGGTGGCGAATTGTGCGCGACTTGCGTCTGAACGTGTCGATGCTGAATTATTTGGTTCGGAAAGCCTGCAAAGCCACCGCCGTGTCGTCGGGCTTTTTGAACAGGCGCATCAGGGCACCTTATATTTCGATGAAATTTGTGATCTGCCAGTGGATACGCAGGGCAAAATTGTCCGGGCAGTGAATGAACAGCGGTTTCGCCGGGTTGGCGGCAGTACCGAGGTTGTTGTCGATGTGCGGGTGATTTCCGCATCAAGCCGTGATCTGGCCGCCGAGATGAGCGCCGGACGATTGCGTGAAGATTTATATTACCGGCTTGGTGTTGTGCCGCTGACCATGCCACCATTGGTGCAGCGCCGCGAAGATATACCGCTGCTTGCCAAACATTTCACCGCAGTGGTGGCAAAGCGGCTCGGCGTTTTGCCATTTAAGCTCGGTGACGAGGTTTTGGCAGCGCTACAGGGCTATGACTGGCCCGGTAATGTGCGGCAAATGCATAATGTGATTGAAACCATGTTAATTCTCGCCCCAAATGACAGAAATGAGCCGGTTGATCTGAATTTACTGCCAGCAGAAATTCATCAGGTGGTGCGATCGAGTAATGATTCTGAAATGGACACGCTGATGGGGTTGCCATTGCGGCGCGCGCGCGAAGAGTTTGAACGGGCATATCTGGTCACACAATTGCATAGATTTGATGGTAACATATCGCGTGCAGCCAGCTTTATCGGCATGGAGCGTTCGGCGCTTCACCGCAAGTTAAAAGCCTTGGATATTGCCTCGGATAATCAGGACGGAGGACGTTCGGAATGAAAATTGTGATTTGTGGTGCCGGGCTGGTGGGCAGTGCGATTGCCTCGCACCTGTCCGAAGAGCAAAATGATGTCACAGTTATCGATGCCTCGGCTGAAAATATTCAACGCATTACCGATCATTATGATGTGCATGGTGTTGTCGGGGTGGCATCGCACCCGGATCGACTGGCCGAGGCTGGTGTGCGCGATGCTGAATTATTGATCGCCGTTACCGAGTCAGATGAAGTGAATATGGTGGCATGTCAAATCAGCCACACGATTTTTAACACGCCGGTAAAAATTGCACGAATTCGCAGCACAGCCTATCTGGATCCTGCCTATGCGGGCCTTTATGGCAATGGCAATCTGCCGATCGATCATATCATTTCGCCGGAAGCCGAAGTGTCGGCATCGATCAGCAACCAGCTGCGCGTGCCCGGGGCATTTGACATCAAGAATTTATGTGACGGGAAAATGAATCTTGTCGGGGTGTTATGCACGGCTGACAGCCCAACCGTGGGGACACCACTGCGTCATCTGACAAGCCTGTTTCCTGATTTGGCGCTCACCGTATTGGCGATTATTCGTGATGGTGCGGTGATTCTGCCGCGCTCTGGTGCGGATGCTATGCAGATTGGCGACCGCGTCTATTTTGTCTGTGACAGTGCGCATCTCGATCGCGCTATGGCCAGCTTTGGGCATGAAGAAAGCGAAGCGCGTTCGGTTGTCATCGCCGGTGGGGGCAGCATCGGCATGATGCTCTCGCGAGAGATTGAGGCGCATTTCTCAAATACACATAATCAGATTATCGAGCTTGATCCGGTGCGCGCGCGGCTTCTGGCACAAGAGCTGGAAAATACGGATATCATTAACGGTGATGCACTGGACAGCGCGATCCTGCGTGAAGCTGGTGTGCATAAAACCGAAACATTCGTTGCGGTGACCGAGGATGATGAAGTCAATATTCTATCAGCGTTGCTGGCCAAGCGAACCGGCGCACAACATGCGGTGGCGTTGGTCAATATCCCGGGATTTATTTCGCTTGTCGGAACGCTGGGTGTTGATGCGGTGATTAACCCGTCACAAATCACCGTTTCGTCGATTCTCGAACATGTGCGGCGCGGCCGCATTCGTGATGTGCATCCGATTGTCGAGGATCTTGGCGAGGTGCTGGAAGCCGAAGCGCTGCCGTCATCTTTGCTGGTTGGCAAGCCCTTGCGGACTGCAAAAATTCCAAAAGGGGTAGCAATTGGCGGCATTTTGCGTGATGGTGTTGTCATGGCTGTGCGCGGCGATACAGTGATTGAAGCTGGCGACACAGTGATTATTTTTGTGATGCGCGGAAAAATTGCGCAGGTTGAAAAACTATTGTCAGTGCGGCTTGATTTTTTCTAGTCAGGAACAGAATGGTGTCTCTTTCGGATTGAGACGCGCCGCAGTGATAAGTGGGGGGACAAAATGGCCAGTGAGAAGAGCCGTAATCTGCAGGAAGTGTTTTTAAACAGTGTCAGAAAATCGCATGTAGCTGTCACAGTTTTTTTGGTGAATGGTGTCAAATTACAAGGCAATATCACCTGGTTTGATAATTTTTCGATTCTGCTCAAACGCGATCAGCATGTGCAGCTTGTTTACAAACATGCTATCTCCACAATTATGCCTGTGTCATCAGTCCAGCTTCAGGAATTTGATGAAGAGGATTTAGCCGCAGATAGTGACTGACATGACCAACGGTAAATCGATGCAGTTGCCGGCGGTCAATGATGCCTTGCGGCCAGTTGTTGCTGACTATCTGAAAGCTGCCTCTGAGATGTTTGTTTTGCCAAAATTTGGCAATTTGCAAGCCACCGAAATTGATACCAAAACTGGCCCGCAAGATCTTGTGACGGTCGCCGACAAAGCGGCCGAAAATTGGTTGGCCCCCCGATTGCTGGAATTGCAACCCGGCCATTGTATTGGCGAAGAGGCTGTCGCTGAAACACCGGCGCTGCGGCAACATGCCGGTGATGGCTATGCCTGGTCGATTGACCCGATTGACGGCACCAACAATTTTGTCAAAGGGGTGAGTGATTTTTGCAGCATGGTGGCGCTGACGTGGAATGGCGTGCCGGTGCAATGCTGGATCTGGTTGCCGGTCACGCAGATATTATATTATGCGGCGGCTGGCGACGGGGCGCATCGCTATCATGATAATATGTCATCGGCGCTGCGCATTGGCCCGCGGCCGGTTAATCCGCTTGATATGAGCGGGTCTGGCAACACCAAAGGCCTCATAGAACCGCAAAAAAGTCAGGTATTAAACCGTATGCGGACGATTTCCGGACGGCATTATATAGGCAGTGCTGGTGTGTTGGCGACACGCATTGCCGATGGCACCGAAGATTTTTTGATTCATAGCCGGGCAACACCCTGGGATCATGCGCCGGTTGATCTGTTGTGCCGCGAGGCCGGGGGGCACGCAGCGATGGTCGCCGATGCCAAACCATTTAATGCGGTTGATGATGGGGCTATTATGGCCGCCTCCAGCCTGACTGGTTGGCAGCATCTGCACCAGCATGTGTGGCGTGATGATCAATAGCTGGCCTGTTGACCTGGTATCAGCGGCGGGCTGTTTTTGCCTCCTGCCATAGCTGTTCCATCTCTTCCAAGTCACACTCATTGATAGATTTTTGTTTTTTGTCAATGTTTTGTTCAATATAGTTAAATCTGTTTTCGAACTTTTTATTGCATCCAATCAAAGCTGTTTCCGGATCAACACCAGCTTTGCGCGCTAAATTCACCGCGACAAACAGCAGATCGCCCACCTCATCAGTGATGCGTTGATTGTCGCGCGGCGTTGCCTCTAACTCGGCGGTCAGCTCGCCAGCTTCTTCCTGCATTTTATCGATAAGCTGTTCAATGTCCGGCCAGTCAAAGCCAACACCGGCTGCCCGCTTTTGTAATTTAAGGGCGCGCTGCATGGGCGGCAGGCCTGCCGGGATGCCATCCAAAACGCCATTTTGACCTTTGGCGGCGCGTTCGGCCTGTTTGATATCTTCCCATTGCTGTCGTTGCTGGGCCACATCAGGTTTGCTGTCATCGCCAAAAACATGCGGGTGACGGTTGATCATCTTGTTGGAAACCGATCTGGCGACGTCGGCAAGGGTAAAACTGCCTTCCTCTTCGGCGATACGGGCGTGAAACACCACCTGTAACAATAAATCGCCAAGCTCATCACACAAAGCAGCACGATCACCGCTTTCAATGGCATCGGCAACCTCATAGGCTTCTTCAATGGTATAGGGGGCGATGCTGGCAAAATCCTGTTTGACGTCCCACGGGCATCCGGTTGCCGGGTCACGCAGCTTTGCCATTATGGAGATGATTTTTTGGAGTTGTTCAAGCGTATCTGACATGCTGGCGAGGCTAGCAAAACTGATCGACGCTGAAAACGAAATTCGGCATCACCGCGTTTTGCCGAACATTGCCAAGCATGACCGCGCATTTCCACACATTGTGCGAAATATCGTCAGCCGGCGTTGGCGCATATTGAAAGCCATTGCTAATCTGTTATATAAAGCGCAGACAAGAATGCGCTGGATCAATGGCCAGCCGAAGTCGCATCAGCACAAACGGGATTGCCAACAGATGAAACAGACAGACAGCGCAGCAGAAATAAGCAAACCTAGCGGGTTTGCGCGGATCCGCGGTTGGTTTTTTACCGGCTTGCTTGTTACTGCGCCGGTTTTGCTGACAGTCTATATCACATGGGCAGCGATCAAGCTGATCGATTCACAAGTTAGCAATTTATTGCCCGGATTTGAAACCAGCATTTTAGGCAATGTGCCGGGTGTGGGGCTGGTTACCGGTGCCGTTCTGATCACCTTTATTGGTGCTATTGCGGCGGGGTTTTTGGGGCGCTACATCATCCGGCTTGGCGAGGGGCTGTTGAACCGCATGCCCGTTGTGCGGTCGATTTACGGTGCCACCAAGCAAATATTGGAAACCGTCATTTCGACCCAATCTGATGCGTTTCGTGAAGTCGTGCTGGTCGAATATCCGCGCAAAGAACTGTGGGTTATCGGTTTTGTGACCGGCAATACCAAAGGTGAGGTGGCGAATCGCATCCCGAAAACAATGGTCAATGTGTTCGTGCCGACAACGCCAAACCCAACATCCGGGTTTTTGCTGTTCTGTCCGCGCAAAGACGTCATTTTTCTGAAAATGACCGTTGAAGAAGCGGTAAAGCTGGTGGTCTCTGGTGGTATTGTGACACCGCCCGACCGCAGCGTGACAACGCCACCAGCCAAGGCTGTTGCGTCTAAAAAAACCACCACGCAGCGGGCGGCAACTAAAAAAGCGGCCGCTAAAAAAGCTGTCGTTAAAAAAGCGGTTGCCAAAAAAGCTGTCGCCAAAAAGGCGGGGGCAAAGACTCCAAAAAAAGCCGCCCCAAAAAAAGCGGCGCCAAAAAAAGCCGCGTCAAAAAAATAATTAAATAAAATGACCGTCGGGCGGGGTTAACCTGCCGCCAGAAATTTGACCGCACTGTCGCGCTCAAACAGGCATAGCAACAGATTTATATCGCTGCTGGCGTTTGCCGCAAGCATTGTGTGGGCTTCAGTGCGCGCCATGGCCAGAAGGTCGCGATGAACGGCGAGGTCTGCCAAAACAAATTCCGGCACACCAGACTGGCGTTGCCCCAAAAATTCACCCGGCCCGCGCAAACTCAGATCTTCTTCAGCAATCACAAACCCGTTATTCGTCTCGCGCATAACAGATAGCCGTTTACTGGCTGTCTCGCTGAGTGGGGGGTAATAGACAAGCAGACAACTGCTCTGCGTGCTGCTGCGGCCAACGCGCCCCCGCAACTGATGCAGCTGCGCCAGACCAAAACGTTCGGCATGTTCAATTACAATGATACTGGCCTCAGGAACATCGACGCCCACTTCAACAACGGTTGTGGCGACCAACAGCTGCGCCCGGCCTGTGCGGAAATCCTGCATCGCGCTGTCACGCTCAGCGGCTTTCATTTTGCCGTGCGCCAGCGCGACGCTGATGCCGGGCAGGGCATGACTTAAACTGGCGAACCGAGCCTCGGCAGCGGCAATATCCAGCTGGTCCGACTCATCAACAAGCGGACAAATCCAATAGGCGCGTTTGCCATCGCCAAGTGCCCGCCGCAAACCATCAACAATGTCGTCAAGCCGCTCACCAGCGATAACACGTGTATCAATTGGCAGGCGTCCGACAGGCTTTTCGTCAAGTTGTGAATGGTCAAGATCACCATAGGCGGTCATCGCCAGACTGCGCGGGATAGGCGTTGCCGTCATCACCATGACATCAACATTACGGCCTTTCTCGCCAAGCAAAATGCGTTGCCGCACACCAAATCTGTGTTGCTCGTCAATCACCGCCACCCCCAGATCTTTAAAAACGGCGGTGTCCGACAACAGCGCATGCGTTCCCACAACCAGTGACAGCGTGCCATCGGCCATGGCTGCCAATGTGGCTTTGCGGCTGCGCTGTGTTGGCGGCGGTTCAGCTTGGTTTTGCTGGCTGGCGTCCGGTTTTTGCGCGCTGGTGCGCCCCTGACCCAACAATAGGCCAACCTCTATTTGTAAGGGCTGCAACAGCGCGCTAAGGCTGGCATGATGCTGCCGCGCCAATACTTCGGTTGGCGCCAGAAGCGCTGCCTGTGCGCCAGATTCAACAGCGGTGAGCATGGCGGCGAGTGCGACCAGGGTTTTGCCCGAGCCGACGTCGCCCTGTAACATTCGGAGCATGCGTTTTGGTGCCGCCTGATCGGCGGTAATTTCACTTATGGCGCGGTGTTGCGCAGCTGTCATATCAAATGCAAGCGAGTCTTTTAAAGCGCCGACTAACTTGCCGCTTGTGGTAAAACTGCGTCCGGGTGCGCTGTCACCTGCCTGTTGGCGCACCATGATCAGTGCCAGTTGATTGGCCAGCAATTCATCAAAGGCAAGCCGTGCCCGTGCCGGGCTGGTTGGCAGCAGGTCGGCTTCGGATTGCGGCGCATGGACGGCGCGCATGGCATCGGCAAAGCCGGGCCATTTCTGGGTGGATAGAATAGCCTCGGGAATCCATTCAGGCAGATCCGGAAGCCGCGTCAGCGCATCGGTGAGTGTGCGCCGCAAAATTTTCGGGGTCAGCCCGGCTGTTAACGGATAGATCGGCTCAAGCAATGGCATGCTGTCACTGTTTTCGGGGGCGACGATATGGTCAGGGTGCGCCATTTGCACACGCCCCTGAAATAAATCGACACGGCCGCTGACAATACGGCGGGCCCCGACCGGCAATTGTTTGGCGACATAGTCGCTATGCGCGTGAAAGAAAACCAGTTCCAGTTCCCCGGTCTCATTTTGACAGAACACCCGGTACGGGCGGCGCACCCCGCGTGCTGGCCGGTCATGTTTCATCACCAGAATTTCGAATGTGGCGATACTGCCATCAACAACCGCCGAAAGTGCCGGACGTTGACGTCGGTCAGTCAGACCAATGGGAAGATGTCGCAAAACGTCAATGACATGGCTTCCAACACGCTTTTCCAAAACCGCGGCAAGTTTTGCGCCAACCCCGGACAAACTTGTCGTGGCAGCAAATAGCTGAAAAATTTCGGGTGGGCGTTTGGGATGCACAGCGTTGTTTTTCACTCCTGCTTTGGGCTGTTATGAGCGCGTATGCCCGAACCGATAGCCTAGCAAATATTTACCGGAATTGACGTTAAAAATTTCTTTCAAAGCGGATTACGGTCAAAACTGTTTTCCCGCTATATCGCTAGGCATGCTGGCCGGTTTCTGCTATGTGATGCGGCATAATTCGCCATACACACGGGCAATCATCCCCGGGCAATTATCCGCGGGCGATCATTAAAGGGCTATTTGTGATGTCATCTTCATCAACGGGCGCAACAGCGGTTCATTCCGACCGGGTGAGGCGGCTGATTTATCAGGCAAGCTACACCGGTATGAAGGAAAC
>Ga0181607_10005482_pt1 | contig 10725 bp, 9 predicted proteins | sample 041ome_9_FD_132420 | JGI IMG/M metagenome (GOLD analysis project Ga0181607, IMG submission 132420) | Coastal salt marsh microbial communities from the Groves Creek Marsh, Skidaway Island, Georgia - 041413US metaG (megahit assembly) | ecosystem: Environmental > Aquatic > Marine > Intertidal zone...
AATGCATCCTGACCCTAGCATTACAGTTGCAATTTTGTCGGACCTCTGGATCAATGGGTTACCATGATTCAGATGAGGTCATGGATGACTGGATTGTCGATCGAGAGCACGGTTGAGCTTTGGGCGTCGTCACTACGTGATGTGAAGTCGCGAATGCGGCCCTTGTTCACGCAGGACCGTGTTGCTGTATCTGCCGGGAGCTTTCTTGATGGTCTTCTGGGTGATGAGCGGCGCAAGACCGGTTGGATGCGGGCTGAAGCCGCCGGCGATAGTGGCCCCTGGCGTCAGCAGGCAATTCTTGGCCGTGGAAACTGGGACGCCAAGGCGTTGCGCGACATCGTGCGCGATTATGCGTTGGAAACCCTGGCAGATCCCGATGCGGTTCTGGTGATTGATGAAACTGGCTTTCTGAAACAAGGTCACGCGTCTTGCGGCGTGGCGCGGCAGTATACTGGTTCTGCTGGTAAGATCACCAACTGCCAGATCGGGGTCTTTGCCTCCTATGTTTCGCGTCACGGCCATGCGTTCATTGATCGATCCTTGTATCTGCCAAAGGCATGGGCCGATGATCCGATACGGCGGAACAAAACCCATGTGCCCGAGACTGTTGAATTTGCCACAAAACCCTCTCTTGCCTGCGCTATGATTCAGCGCGCGCTCTCGACCGATGTCCCTTTCTCTTGGGTGGCGGCCGACAGCGTTTACGGGGTGGGGAGCATCGAAATGACGTTGCGCCGTGCGGCAAAGGGCTATGTTCTTGGCGTCAGTTCCAGTCATGGATTCACGTCTTGGGGCAAATCTTATGCCGTATCTGGCACGGCAAAGGAGATCGCCGCCGCTCTGCCCGAGGATGCCTGGAAACGCCTCTCGCCCGGGGATGGCACAAAAGGCACAAGGTTGCATGACTGGGCCTATCTCGACCTCGCAGATCTCGATGCAGGTGATTTTGGCGCTGACTTCACCGGCACATGGACCCGCGGCCTTCTGATCCGCCGCAACATTGCCGATGGCGATACTTCTTACTTCACAACCTGGTGCCCACAGGGAACCTCGATCGAAACCCTCGCTCGGATCGAGGGCCACCGGTGGGCGATCGAAGACAGTTTTGAAACGGCGAAGAATGAACTCGGCCTCGACCATAACGAAACGCGTTCTTGGCATGGTTGGCACCGTCATGTCTCACTGGTCATGCTTGCCTTCGCAATGACCGCTGTGACCCGCCATCACGCAAACGTCGCGCCACACCCAAAAACGCTGAGAAAGATCAATCAGATGCATTACCGGCACTGATCCGCTGGTCGATACAGGAAATTCGCCGCATCGCGAACAAAATGACGCAACGCCAGATCGAACCCTCCGACATCATCGCGTGGTCAGTCTGGAGACGCGCCCATCAAGCCGTAGCAAGGCAGTGCCACATCAAATCAAAATTGCAACTGTAATGCTAATCCCAACTGGTACGAAAAGGGTCTGGAAGCCAAACCGCTCAGGACAAAATTGCAGAGCAACACAGGACCAAGAACTACTACGTCGTCATGTCGACACGAGACCTTAGAGAGGAGTGCCAAAACTGCGGCTCTCGCGGCCTTCCGCTTTGCGGCGGTCGTCGACCTCGCGGATTTCCTTGTCGATGCCACCGCGCTCCAGCCAACCATGTGGGTTCTGCACCGTCGGCAGTGCCTTGACGACAATCGTGAAGCGCTCATGGGCAACATCGTAGAGACGGCGCAATTCGGCCAGCGGGTCGGGATGATCGTCGGCGCGCAGATCAAGCCACGGATACGGCTGGTCCCGATGAACAATCAGTGCTGCGGATTGCGTGCCGCGCTTGTCACCGCCTGCAGCTTCTCCAGCCTCCATCGCCGTCATCAACCGCTCGGCCAGCGGCAAGTCCGCACTGTCAAGATAGCAGGCCAACGTATCGGCGATAACAGCTTCGCCCACCAGCATGTTGCCAGCCACTGAGACACCCAAAGCCGCCCTGTGTCCGCACCAATCTACGCAGTCCACCCCCGTATGCGCTGCGGTGCGGCCCTGCACATCGACCATGTGAAGTTGCCGATTGGCCTGGCCTTTATCGGCTGCAACAAGCGCGTTCACCACGTCCACTGGTGCATATCCAGCGGCAAGATGATCTGCGGCGTCGATGCCCCACAAAGGATTGACAAACGCTTGCGTCGCAACTGCGCCTCGCCCGATGCGGATATGTGGAACCAGCATTCCCACCGCAAAGAAGCGGCTGGCGACAGCGACGCCCAACTCTCCGGTTTTCTCGTCAAACGCACAGATCGAATAGGTCATGGTTTTCTCCTCAGCGTCCTACGGCATAGGCCTGCATCAGGCGCGGTGTTGCGGCGGCCTTGAGCATCCCGTGGGGTGTGCGGCATGCGGCGGTCAGGCGGCCAACGGTCCACGGCTCGGCAACTTCAAGATCGTGGCCGCGCGCCCGCAAATCAGCGATGACGGCTTCGCCAAAAGCCGGCTCCACCATCAGGTGGCCGGGCCGCACCGGGCGCGGATCGAACGACCCCTGGAAATGGGCGGTGTTGAAGAGCGGAGCGTCGATGGATTCCTGCAGGTTCATGCCGGAATGAACCAAGCGCAGGAACAGCATCAGCTGCCATTGATCCTGTTGATCGCCGCCCGGCGTGCCGAACGCATGGCGTGTACCATCGGGTGCCTGCGCCATCGACGGTGACAGCGTTGTGCGCGGACGGCGTCCGGGGGCGAGCGACGTGGGCAGCCCCTCTTGCAGCCAGAACATCTGGGCGCGGGAATTGAGAGGCATGCCAAGAGCGGGCACCACAGGCGAGCTTTGCAGCCAGCCCCCCGAAGGTGTCGCCGAAACGGAATTGCCCCATTGGTCGATCACGTCGATATGCACGGTGTCGCCGCGCTTTTCCGACAGATGCGCCATGGTCGGCTCGCCTGCGCCCACGCCTCCCCCGGAGGCTTCTTCGCTTGCCTTGGCGCGGGCGATGGCGGCGTCCGCCTGTTGGGCGAAGCCGTCGATCCGGCCCGGCCGCTGGTCGAGCGAGGCTTTCGACCCCAACAGCCCTCGACGGGTGTCGGCATAAGCGCGCGACAAGAGCGTTTCAGTTGGGATGTCACTGTGCAGGGGATCGCCGTAATAGGCTTCGCGGTCTGCAAAGGCGAGCTTCATCGCCTCGGTGACCGTGTGCACAAAGTCCGCACCTCGGCTGTCCATGTCGGCGATGCCGGATCCATCAAGAAGACGTAAAGCCTGCAAGAGGCTTGGCCCCTGGCTCCACATACCAGCTTTACAGACTGTCCAGCCTTCGTAGTCCACGGACAGCGGCGTTTCCCACGTCTCTGTCCAGCTTGCCATGTCCTGACCGGTCAGCAACCCCTTATGACGCGCGCCGGACGCATCCATCACACAGGCATCCCGCATCCATGTGTCGATCGCCTCCGCGATAAAGCCTTCGTAGAACGCGCGCCGCGCGGCGTCAATCTGCGCCTCACGGCCCGAGACGGTCTCGGCTTCGGCCAGCAACCGGTCCCATGTGTCGGCCAAGTCGGGATTGCGCATGAGCGACCACGCCTGGGGTGCGCTCCCCCCCGGCATCCAAGTCGCGGCAGAGGTCGGCCATTCGTCACGGAAGAAGTCGGACAGCCCGTCAATGGTCGCGGCGACGCGTGGCAGCACGGGGTGGCCATGGCGGGCGTAATAGATCGCCGGCTCCAAGATTGCGCGCAGCGGCAGTTTGCCGTGGTCCCGCAACAGCGCCATCCACGCCCCGAACGCACCGGGGATCACCGTCGCCAGAAGTCCCGAACCGGGCACGCTGTCCAACCCTTCGGCGCGGTAATGCGCGATGGTCGCCCCTGCCGGTGCCGTCCCCTGCCCGCAGAGCACCTGCGGCGCGTCATCCCCGGCACCGCGCCACAGAAGCGGCATGTCGCCCAACGGCCCGTTCAGATGCGGCTCGACCACATGCAGCGTAAAGCCCATGGCCGCCGCAGCATCGGCGGCGCTGCCACCCACCTCAAGGATCTTCATCCCGACGGCAGAAGCAATCCAATGGGTCGAGGCAACGACGCCGAAAGTGCCCTTGATCTCGGGTCTGGTGGTAAATTGCATGTCCGTCCCTTTGTCTTACGTATCGCGCGGGTCAAGCGCATCGCGCAGCCCGTCACCCAGCAGGTTGAAGCCCAGCACCACGAGAAAAATCGCAATGCCCGGGTAAAGCGCCATCCACGGCGCCTGTTCGAGAAAATTCTTGGCGATGTTCAGCATCGCACCCCAGCTAGGCGCTGGCGGTTGCTGACCGAGCCCCAGAAAGCTGAGCGACGCCTCGGCGATGATCGCAGTGGCGATGGTCAGCGTTGATTGCACGATGATTGGCGGCAGGATGTTGGGCAGAATGTAGCGCCTGATCAGGCCAAGATGCCCGATCCCGACCGCTCGGGCACTTTCCACGTAATCCTCGGTCATCACGCTGAGGGTCTGCGCTCGGGCCAGCCGGATGAAGATCGGCATGGCCGAGAGGCCAATGGCAATCATCGCATTTTGCAACGACGGGCCAAGGAAGGCGGCTAGCGCGATCGCAAGGATCAAGAACGGTGCAGCCAGCAGCGCTTCGGTGAAGCGCGAGATCACGGCATCGGTCCAGCCGCGCAGGTAACCAGCCAACATCCCGAGTGGCACGCCCAGCAACACGGCGATCGCGACAGAAACGACCCCCGCAAGCAGAGACGCTTGCGCCCCCCAGATCATGCGAGACAGCACATCGCGGCCGATTTCGTCCGTGCCGAACGGATGTGCGGCCGATGGCGCCTTGCGCACGGCGGACCAGTCAGTTTCAGCGGGTCCCGGCACGGGCAGAATGGGTGCCAGCAGCGCAACGATCAGAAAGAAGGCAACAACAGCTCCGCCCAGCAGCGCATAAGGATTGCGCCGGAACTTTTCCCATGCGCGGTTGCGGCGGCGGGGAGGCAGCGGGTCGGCTAAGACCTGCGGATCGACGACAGCAGTCATTGGTCAGACATCCTTGGGTTCAGGACGCGATACGCCGCGTCGGCCAGAATGTTCATGGCGATGAAGCCGATTCCGGTGCACAGAACGATACCCTGGACCACCGCGTAATCCCGATTGAATACGGCATCCACCACCAGTTTGCCGAAGCCGGGAATGGTGAAGATTTGCTCGGTCAGGACTGCACCAGCCAACAGTTCGCCAAACAGAAGCGTGATAACGGTCACCACCGGCACCAGTGCATTGCGCAGCGCGTGTTTCACCAGCACGACGCGCTCCCGCAGACCCTTGGCGCGCGCTGTGCGAACATAATCGGATTTCAGCACCGACAGCATAGCCGAACGTGTATGGCGCATGAGCGTCGCGGCGATGCCAGTGCCCAGAACGAAGGCTGGCATGAGCATGACCTTGATCGACTGCATGGGGTCTTCAGACAGCGGCATGTATCCCGAAGCGGGTAGCCAGCCGAGTTTGACCGACACCAGCAGGATCAACATGATGCCAAGCCAGAAATTCGGAACGGACAGGCCCGACAGCGCCACGATATTGGCCAGCCAGTCAATCCACGTGCCTTTCCTATAGGCCGACAGAACCCCGGCGGGAATGCCGATCAGGATGGCGATGATCAGCGCCATGACGGCAAGCTGGATCGTCACAGGCAGTTTTCCCCCGATCAGTTCAAGAACAGGTTGCTGCGTGCGCAGGGAAATCCCCAGATCGCCCTGCAGCGCAGCGCCCGCCCAGGCAAGGTATTGCACCGGGATGGGATCGTTCATCCGGTATTTCTCGCGCAAAGCCTCGATCACCGCGGGATCGCGCTCTTCGCCCGCCATCACGAGGATGGGGTCGCCTGGCAGCAGGTGCTGCAGCGTGAAGACAAAGATTGAGATCAGGATGACGGTTGGGATCGCGATAAGGATGCGGCGACCGATGAAAGCAAGCATAGCTGTTCCTGCTGCGGCAAGGGAAGATTGCCGCCCCGGTGCATGACCGGGACAGCGATTGGCATTACTCGGTCATCGACACGCCATGCAAGCGGATCATGCCGTCCGGATAGGGAACAAAGCCCAACACGTTGTTGTCGAGCGCCCAGATCCACACCTGATGGTAGAGGTAGACGATCGGGCTGTCCTCCTGCAGGATCGCCAGCGCCGCATCATACTTTTCTTTCCGGTCGGCGGTGTCGTTGGACAGGCGCGCCTCGTTCAAGAGCGTGTCGACCTCAGGGTTGGAATACTTGGAATCGTTGATCCCGCCGCCAGTGGTCATGAACTGGTGAATGTTCCCATCCGGATCGACCCGGCCCGACCAGCCGATCTGGCTCGCCATGTAATCGCCCGCGGACTGATCACTCAGCAGCGTCGCGAATTCCTTGGCGGTCAGGCTGATATTGATGCCCGCCTGAGCGGCCATCGCCTGCACCACCTGCATCACCTGCGTCTGCACCGGGTTGTTGGCGACCTGCACCTCAACGTCGACGCCATCGGCGAAACCGGCATCGGCAAGCAGTGCCTTGGCGGCCTCGACATCGCGCTCGGGCACGGGGAAGGCGGTGTTGAACCACGGCGAATCCGGCGGATAAGGCTGGTTACCAGCCGCGAACGCGCCTTCGAACACAACCTGGTTCAGCGCGGCACGATCAATTGCCAGCGAAAGTGCCCGACGAACGCGGCTGTCGGTGCCGATAGGCGTGTTCGCCCGGTCGCCATTGCCGACATTGACCGTGATCCCCTGGTAGCCGAGCGAGGTCGCTTTTTCCATCGTCAGGCCATCATCGGACATGACAGACGGCACGTCCGTCGCCGCCAAACGTTCGAGCATGTCAAGGTCACCAGCCCTCAGGTTCGCAAGACGCACGGTGGTGTCCGGGATCGGCAGGAAGGTCACGCTGTCGAAGTTGATCTCGTCCGCGCGGTAGTAGTCTGCGAACTTCTCAAGCACTATGCGATCCTGTTGGATGCGCTCCTTGAAAGTGAAGGGCCCCGCGCAGACTGGGTTTAGGCCGAACTCTTCGCCCGCTTCCTCAGCAGCCTTCGGCGACAGCATCATGCCCGCCCGGTCGGCAAACTGCGCGATGAGCGTCGCATCGGGAGCTGCGAGGCTGATCTTGATCGTGGTGTCGTCTACGACCTCCCAGCTTTCGACCGAAGACACCTCGGACTTGCGGCGGCTCAGCTCGAAATTCTTTGAGCGGTTGAGGTTATAGGCCACTGCCTCGGCGTTGAACGGCTCGCCATCGTGAAACACCACGCCATCTCGCAGCGTCATCGTCAGCTCGGTGCCGTCAGCATTCCATTCCCAGCCAGTCGCCAGCATTGGGATGATTTCCAGTTGCGGCGTAATATCGACCAGCTTGTCGCAGAGCGAAGCATAGACGATGCGCCCTACGAAGGTGCGCGACTGGTCGGGATCGAGAACGTCGGGGTCTTCCTGAAGCCCAATGCGCAGGTCCTGCGCGTGGACCAGACCACTTGAGGCGGCAAGCAACGCCGCAAGGCCCAATGTCTTTAAGGTTTGCATGAGATCACTCCTCTGTCAGTTGGCTTGTAGTTATTCGTTACGTCGTGATGGTCATCCCTTGGCTACGCCGTCCATGGCAGCCCGCGCAGCGCTGTAACGGGCAAACCGAGCCTGCGCGGCAGCGGCTCTTGGTTTTTCTTCGGAGGCGATTCCTTGGAGCGACAGGGTTTCGGCGAAATGACAGGCGACGCTGTGGTGTTCATCGGTCCCAAGCAGAACAGGACGTTCGGTGCGGCACCGGTCCTGTGCATGTGGGCAGCGGGTGTGGAACTTGCAGCCGGGCGGCGGTGCGATCGGGTTCGGCGGATCGCCCTCAAGCGTCGTGCGCAGGCGCCTGGCGCCAGTGGATGGGATCGGGATCGCCGACAACAGTGCCCCAGTATAAGGGTGCTTGGGTGCTGCGAACAGCTCTTCCGCAGGGGCCAGTTCAACGATTTCGCCGAGATACATCACCGCCACCCGATCCGCGATATGGCGGATCACAGCCAGATCATGCGCGATGATGACAAGGGTCAGCCCGAATTCGGCCTTTAGGTCCTCAAGGATATTGATCACCTGCGCCTGGATCGACACGTCGAGCGCCGACACCGGCTCATCACCAATGACAATCTGCGGCCCGGTCGCCAAAGCCCGAGCGATGCCGATGCGCTGGCGCTGTCCGCCTGAAAACTCGTGCGGGTAGCGGTCTGCATGTTCCGGCCGCAGCCCAACTTTGCGCAGTAGATCAACCACCTTGGCGCGCTGCTCAGCCGCGGTGCCGATGCTGTGAATATTCAAGGGTTCACCGATCAGCGCGCCCACTGTCATGCGGGGATTGAGCGAGGAGAACGGGTCCTGAAAGATGAATTGCATGTGCTGGCGAAGCGCCCGCAATTCGGAAGCGCTAAGCGCCGATATGTCCCTTCCGGCATAAGTGACGCTACCCTCGGAAGGTGCAATCAGATGCGACAGAAGTCGTGCCAGTGTGGACTTGCCGCAGCCGGACTCGCCCACGATAGCAAAGGTTTCGCCCTCTTCGATGTCCAGATCGACGCCATTGACTGCCTGCACCACCGTTGGCGCGACAAAGAGCGGCTTCTTCGTCACGAAACGGCGGGTCAGCCCGCGCGCTGTTAGGATCGCGCTCATGCCGACACCCGCGAGGGCATAGGCTGTTCCGCCTCAAGCGGAGCGTGCCAGCAGGCAACGCGATGCCCGCCACCGAAATCCGTCAGCGATGGCGCTTTGGTGCACTCATCTGACGCGAAGGGACACCGCGCGGCAAAGCGACAGCCCACCGGCATGTCGAGCGCGCCGGGCACGGTTCCCGGAATCGTAACCAGTCGCTCCGAACGCCCCGTCAGCGATGGCATGGAGGACATAAGGCCCAGTGTATAGGGATGCTGCGGATCGTCGAAGATCTGCTCGGTTTTGCCAGCCTCGACAATGCGGCCAGCATACATGACCGCGACTGCATCGGCCATTTCCGCCACCACACCCAGATCATGCGTGATCATTATCATCGCAGCACCTGTTTCCTGTCCAAGATTGCGCATCAGGTCGAGAATCTGCGCTTGGATCGTCACATCGAGCGCGGTGGTTGGTTCATCCGCAACCAGCAGTGCCGGGTCATTGGCCAGCGCCATGGCGATCATCACCCGTTGCCGCATCCCGCCTGACAACTGGTGCGGATACTCGTCCAGCCGCTTTGCCGCCGCCGGGATGCGCACCCGTTCCAACATCTCAAGTGCCCGAGCCCGGCCTTCTCCGCGCGAGACGCCGCGATGTTCGCAGACTGCCTCTGCAATCTGGTCGCCAATCCGGAGCGCCGGGTTAAGAGAGGTCATCGGTTCCTGAAAGATCATCGCGATGCGGTCACCTCTCATGGCGCGCAACGTCTCTCTTGGTGCCAACAACAGGTCGGCCCCCTGAAACCGCGCGGTCCCGCCCTCGATCCTGAGCGGCGTGCCATCCAAGAGCCCCATCAACGCGAGGGCGGTCAGGCTCTTGCCGCAACCGGACTCTCCCACGATGCAAAGCGTTTCGCCGGGGTTCAGCTCAAAGCTCACGCCATCGACCAAGGGCTGCGGCGCGGTCCCGACGCGGATCGTCAGGCCGTCCACCTGCAAAAGCGGCCCTAGCTCGGTCATGGCCGACCCTCCATCGACTTGCGGAGATTGTCGAACAATGTCTCAAGATGTTCGCGCATGGCGTTTGCAGCGGCTGTCCCGTCGCGCGCATGAATGGCGTCGATGATCTTTTGGTGTTGAGCGTCGTAAAATGCCCGGGTTTCTGGCGTTCGGGCACGGTGCCGTTTTTCCTGCCAATCGTCCCCCATGCGCACTTCGTCGATCAACGTAAAGGCAGTCAGCATCAAACGGTTGCCCGCGATCCGAGCGATGGCGCGGTGCAGCGCACCGTCCCAAAGCTCAGCTGAATCCGAACCTTCCGCGTCGTGCGTTCGTTCCGCTAGTTTCCGAAGCCGCGCAACATCATCCGCAGTCGCGCGACGTGCGCAAAGATCGGCCAATGCAGGCTCGATGCAAAGCCGTGCCTCCATTGCCGAGAGCGGATCAACATCTGACGCGATCTGAGCGGCTAGCTCTTCGGTCGGATCGGGCGGCTGTCCAGCAAAAGTGCCCTTCCCTTGCTTACGCCAGATCAGGCCTTCCGCTTCAAGCGTGTCAAGCGCCCGGCGGACCGATGCTCGCCCAGCCTCGAGCTCGGCTGCAAGATGACGCTCCGTCGGCAATCGCCCGTCCGAGGGAAGAAGCCCTTCACTTACGATCTGTCGGATCGCCTGAAGCACGCGGCTGGCCTCGGACGTTTCCTGCAGGTCTTTTGGACGGTTGTGTAGCATTCTGCCCCAGAGGAATTTCTCATTGGATCAAACCAATCGTTCATTGGTTTAGCCAATCTGTCAATCCTTGACTGCTTGCGGGGAGCCAAAGCTCAGATCGCCGGGACCAAAGAGCTCCAAAACAGTTCCGCAAGTATCTATTTTTGAAGCAGAAAGGTGTTTCGCTTAAAGATTCAGCGCCAACCCGGCCAGTATGACTGCATGACGTCCATCCTGTCTCGGGTGCGCTTGTTGATGTCGGGTCCGCACTTGGTCATAGCGAGGTAACACCTGAGGGATGTCCCGATTGATGTTGAACTTTGCGTAAAGGGTGGCGTTGCATTCCCTCAGCCTTAGGCTCGGGGTGATCAAACCGAAAGGAAAGCAA
>Ga0181607_10005485_pt1 | contig 10722 bp, 16 predicted proteins | sample 041ome_9_FD_132420 | JGI IMG/M metagenome (GOLD analysis project Ga0181607, IMG submission 132420) | Coastal salt marsh microbial communities from the Groves Creek Marsh, Skidaway Island, Georgia - 041413US metaG (megahit assembly) | ecosystem: Environmental > Aquatic > Marine > Intertidal zone...
ACACCTTCGCAGTCCACTCGATGTTATCGCTACCGATAAAATACTCGAAAACAATCAATTTAATGATAAATCAAAATCATAGCTTTAAACTTTATAAACACAATACTGACTTTATATAAAGTTATGGGCAAGTTAAACAGACATAGCGGTCAAATTAGAGAACCACCAAAGGGCAGCTTTGATAGTTCCTAAATAATATTTTGTAAATTTAACAAATAAAAGTGGAGACCAGCGACCACTATAAAAACGGGGCGACACCGAAAAGCCAAACGAGTAGGAAAATAAAAAATAACAAAATGAAAAAATTATTAATTGTATCAATTCTATTGATTACGTTTGGTTCTATCAATGCACAATGCCCAGTTTACAGTGGCACAGGATATTCCGCAAAACAAATAGGTTACTTTGATGGCGGTAAAATATACAGCGGCACTGGGTACTCAGCTAAACAGATAGGTTACATAGAAGGAGAGAAAATCTTTAGTGGCACTGGATATTCCGCAAAACAAGTTGGTTATTTCGAAGCTGGTAAGATTTATAGCGGAACAGGCTATTCTGCAAAACAAGTTGGTTATTTCGAAGCTGGTAAGATTTATAGCGGAACAGGTTATTCAGCAAAGCAAGTCGGCTACATAGAAAGTGGTGGCGGTGGTTGTTCCGCTGCAGCTTCATTCTTACTTCTTTTATAACCAACCCATAACAGCGCATTAGCAATAGCAGGGCGGAAGTTCTTAATTATACTTCTGCCCTTTCTCATAAATTCGTTCTAGCAAGAAACTTTGGTTACATAAATCCCTGCCATCGCCAATGCGCAAACCGTTATGAGCAAGTTTAACAACGATAAAACGGTTTAAAGCAGGCTGACCACCTATAGTGACAGACAAAAAAGTGGAGACAAGAAAACCACTTTAAAAACAGGGAGTATTCTGAAAATCCATAAGAGTAGGAACAAAATAAAAAAATAACAAAATGAAAAAATTATTGATTTTAGCAACGATTTTGCTTTCGTTTGGATTTGCGAATGCACAGTGTAAGATCTACAATCGAGCTTACGGAGGTGATGCCATTGGTAGATTTGAAGATGGTAAGATCTACAATCGAGCTTACGGAGGTGATGCCATTGGTAGAATTGAAGGTGGTAAGATCTACAATCGAGCTTACGGAGGTGATGCCATTGGTAGAATTGAAGGTGATAAAATCTATAATCGTGCATATGGAGGTGATGCCATTGGTAGAATTGAAGGTGGGGGGGCAATGTGCGGTGCAGCAGCTGCATATCTACTACTGCTTTAATACCAGCCCATAACAGCACCTAAAAAAAATGGCGGGGAAGTGCGTCTATAAACAGTTGTGCAATTAATAAACATTGTGCGTTAAGACAGTTTAGTGCATCTAATCCGCCACTTCTTTTAGCTGCAAACCGTTATGGGCAAGTTTACAAAAATTAGCGGTTCAAGGAAGGCTGACCACCTGTAGTGACAGACAAAAAAGTGGAGACAAGAAAACCACTTAAAAAAAAGGGAGTATCCCGAAAATCCATAAGAGTAGGGGAAAATTTAAATCAATTTAAAATGGCAAAAATTTTTAACAAAGAATACGGTGGATCCTGTATCGGAAGAGTTGACGGAAGTAAAATCTACAACAAAGAATACGGTGGATCCTGTATCGGAAGAGTTGATGGAAGTAAAATCTACAACAAAGAATACGGTGGTTCTTGTATCGGGAGAATTGATGGCGGTGGTCAAATGTCTGCAGGTTCGGCTATGTTACTATTAATGTAAAACCAGCCCATAACAAAAGCTATACGCAATGTCCTGCGGGACACTGCGCATAGCCAGAACGTTATGGGCAATTAAAAAAAATAATTATATATTCAGATAATGTGGAGTCCAGAACCCACAAAAATAAACGGGGCGTATTCCGAAAAGCCATATGAGTAGGAGAAAACAAAATCAATAATATTATGGGACTATTTAATCCATCATGCTCAAAATGTAGCTCTAGAATGAAAAAACATAAACAATGTGGAGGGGTTGGTTGTGATTCACATGGAAATTGTGATAATGCTCTTCGTAAAAACGGTAGATGTCGCCACTGTGATAAACCAATTTACATAGGTGACACTAAAGATCAAAACGAATAACCTAACTCAATTGAAACCCTTTTCAATTTTGATGCATCTATAAAAAGTTTAAATTCATCCAGTGTAGCAGTTAGTAGTATAGTTTTCGCTTCAAAATTTTATCAAAGCACATAACAAAACCTAAACTGCATTAAAACGCAGCTTAGCTTAATCGTTGGCAACAATTAAAAATTAAATAATAGAAAAAATATGGTAATTTTAAATGTACAACACGAAGGATCATGGATAAAGGTCTATGACGAAAAAGGTAAAAAATCTTCTCAAATGTCTGGTAGTGGAAAATCTCTAGTAGGTATTGCTTCCGATTTTTTTGTTACCGAAGAAGGTTCTTGGATTAAGGTTTACGATGGAAACTGTAAGAAAATCAGTCAAATGTCAGGAAGTAGTAAAAATGTAATAAATGCTTCGGGAAACACTTTTACAACAAAAGAAGGAAGTTGGTTAAAGGTATATGATGAAAAATGTAAAAAAATAAGCCAACGTTCTGCGTAAAATATGAAGAAAAAACTTTACGACCTTTTAGAAAATGATGAATTAAATAATGGTAAGAAGTTCTTATTTGATATATTTCTTGCCATTATTATTCTGACTTCAATTGTTTTCATTTTTCTTGAAAACGAAAAAGGCGAGTTAACTCCTGTCCTTGATATTACGGATAAAGGAATAACTTTCTTCTTTATTGTTGAATTTCTTTTGCGTTTTTATGTTTCAAGCAATTTTCGAAAAGATGTAAAAGAACAAAATTTAAGATATGCTGTGATGCAGAAAATAAAGTGGTTTTTCCAATTAACCACTTTAATAGATTTTCTATCCATAATACCTAGTATTAAATTCTTTAGAGTTTTCAGAACTCTAAGATTTTTAAGACTTTTTAGAATTCTAAAGGCCTACAGGTCAATAAAAACTTTCAGGGAACTTGATAAGATTTTCACAATCTTAAAAGGAATGAAAGAAGAAAGTAGAATATTTTATGTATTCTTCAGTTTCACAGTCTTTTTCATGATAATCATATCGTTTGCTCTTTATATTTCTGAAAGTGGAGAACCTGATAGTGAATTTAACAACTTTAAAGATTCAATATGGTATTCAATCCAAGTAATTGGATTTGGAGATAATACTCCTAAAACAATAGCTGGTAAAGTATTCGCAGGTTTACTTTTACTTATTAATATGGCTGTTTTTGGCTTTTTCGTTTCAATTATTTTAAATAAAATACAAAATATTATGGATGCAGTAACCTCTGGAAAAATAGGGAAAATAAAACTTGAAAACCATATTGTTCTTTGTGGTTATACCAAATCTTCACAAAATGTAATTGAGGATTTATTAAAGGACAAATCCAATATCAATAATATCGTTTTAATTTCTCAAAAGAAAATAGAAGATGATTTAAACGGAGTAATATATGTTAATGCTGATTTTACAGAACTGAAATCTTTGACTGATGTGAATATTGACAAAGCAAAGTTTGCAATTGTTTTTGCAGAATCAAAAGAACATGACTCAAGTAGAGATATCGATTTAAGAACTGTTATAACGATTTATCATATCGAAACAATTAACCCAGAAGTTCATACTATAGCAGAAATTAACGATGAAGAAAATGCTGAAATAATCAAGGACAAAATCCAAGGAGATGAAATTCTGTATAAAGAAAAAATTGATTCAAGAATAATTTTAAATTGCATAAAACACAAAAACATTTCTCCAATGATTTATGAACTTTTTGGAGAATCCAACAAAGAAAGATTGGCAGAATCAAATTTGGAACAGTTAAAATTAAACCCTCCTGTTTCGGTCAAAGAAGTTAAATCGTTTTTCAATAATCAAGACGCAACATTTCTTGGATTTATTAACGATAAAAACGAATCTTTTTTATCTCCTAAAAATGACATCAACGTTGAAAATTCCTATCGTTTAATATATATAAAAAACTAGCATGAGTTTTTCAATTAATGCCAATACTTATACTCTGAAAAATAAAAGCAGAGTGAATGACAAAACCATTTTAGGTAACGATGTCAAATACACTATTCCAATTTACCAACGTCCTTATTCTTGGACGGAGCATCAAATAAAAAAATTTATTAGCGATATATTTATATCCTTTTGGGGTACGATAAGAATAGTGCCTCAGAACCAATGTTTATTGGTACAATGCAACTTTCTGGATTAAATAATAGTAACGAAAAACCGCTCAATAAGCAATAATGAAAGTAAAAAACTTGAGAACTATAAAAAAAGTAAATTTAAGATTGTTAATTCGAAATTAATCGAGCAGTATAAAGATTGGGATTTAGATAAATGCTTATCTCGAAAAGAATATGAGATAAACAAGGTTATAAATTTTATAAATGAATAAAAAATAAAAGTTGCCAACAATCTGTATAGTGCATAGCACCCTACGGGATGCTACGACACCATACAGTAACCGTTGGCGATAATTCGAGATTCAATAATAATCGAAAAAAGGAACGTTAATAAGTCACTTAATAAGCAGCCTATGCTTCAGAAATGACAAGACCTAGCTCCTTGGCCTTTCTTTTAAGATCAGAAATCTCCTGTTTTTTCTTTTTTCTTAGATCGGACTTCGCTTTCTCTTCTTCCAAAAATGTAGCATACGCTTTTGAAATATTCTTTGCTACTAATCGCTTTTGAGAAGGCGAAAGCCTGCTAAAAAAAGATTGAACTTTTATTCCTTTCGCAGTCGTACCTTCTTCTAAATACTTTGAAAAAATCTGCGCTATTTCATTTGGTTTCATGGCTCGAAGTTAAAATCATTTTTGTAAATTAGCTGATAAAAACAAAAAAAGAACAACTATCGCCAACAACACCTATACGCAATACCCTGCGGTATACTGCGCATACCCAAACCGTTGTACTTAATTAAAATCAAAATAAATGAAAAAAATTACTTTCCTCTTAGCAATTATGCCATCAATGGTGTTTGCTCAATTCAATTTTTACGGACCACAACCATTTGACCAAATTTTGGACAATAGTTTTTCAACTTCTTGGACACCTGCTCCTATTTCAACAATTGAAAACAGGAAATATATAGTTATTCTTGATCAGGCAACAATGTCTAATGTTGTTAATCTTAACGCTTCAAATATTGAAACAATTGAATATAGTCTAATATCAAATATTACGGGAGCATCGGCAACGTATTCATCTGTTATGAATTCTATTTTTCAAATAGTTGATGAAAACACCCATTTCGAAAATGATGCTGGAGGAGGAAGTGGAACTTATACACCTTTGAGTGGTTTATATAAAGTTAATCCATTAATACACAGTTATTATAATTTAAATGCAGATGCTAATTTTGAAGCAAATGCTACCGATGGAGGCTCTGTTTATATAACTGAACCAACAAATACAGGTTATTTGTTAATTGAGTTTGATGGAACTGCTTCTTCAACTACTATTAAGGCTGTTGAACAATGGGTTTACAACTCAACTACCGAAGCATTGGAAGAGGTAACATCATGGGTTGATAGATATTTAATGATTGATAACGGAACATTGGTCTGGACAACAAACAGTGCTAATGCTTCTAACTTCTATTTAGCAGATGCTACTGATTTAATTGATATTGAAATTACCAGTGGTTCTGATTATAACCCACTAAATGTTTCGTATCAACCAAATGCAACCGCAGCGATACCGTCAAATATTCAAACTATGGAAGATAGCAGAATTATAACATCTCTGCCAAATGATATAGCAACAGTACTTACAGGACAATTAGGGAACTCTACAAACGCAACATCAGTTGCCACACAAGTTTTGGACATAATTGAAACTACCCTAACAAATAATGGAGAATCTTTAAGGTATCCTAAAGCATTTTATTTGGCTTTTAGAGAAAATATGCTTTCACATATCATTAGCAGTTCTGATGTATATAATGGAAGACTGGGAAATAATACAGTTGAACACGTTTACTTTACTAATGAATCTGATGTAAATGGAAATTTACACCCCTTCATGGTTATTGCATGTCATGCTACTTCTACAAGACCTAATCTATTGGTAGATGTTAATAGGCCTCCAGGAGCACAAATGGGAGTGGGCTATGCGCAATCAACTGTAACAAGAAATGGAAAATTGGGAGAGTTTTTAATAAAAATTCCTTTAAAAGATTATGGTCTTATTTCCACTTTATTAGATAATGATTTATCAGCATATGGTGATTTAGCTACAGATTTTGATGCTTCTCATGGAACAAATACTACTAAAGATGAATATAATTATACTGGTTTAGCTTCTATTGGTGTTGCTGTAGATGGAGTAACAATTTACCCAGCACAAAATAATAATTTACGTTTTGCAGTTGAAGATGCCGAAGTAACAAGCTCTGGAATTCACGTTGGTGGAGGACTAGAGCTGCATTATCATGCAGACGGACATGCGTTTAATGGAAATGGTATTAACCTATATAACCTTTTTGATTACCAGAGCAATAATCACCCACCAGTTATAGGAATCTCTTACGATGGTATTGCATTATTCGGCAAATATGAAGCCTCTTTTTCATCAATGGTTGGGTATGGTATTGCTCTTGATGATTTTGGCGGTCACGACCATGGTGATGGGTTTGGATATCATTATCATGCTCACACACAAAGCATTACTTCGTCATCAGCTCCAAATCCTACTTTTGATGAACATATTTTACTTGTTGGCGCTTGGAAAGGTAATATAAATAATATCCCTGGGTTTTTAGAAGTGAAGGATAATCAACTTATGGATAGTGACATAGGAAAATATGCTGGGGCAACGAGTTCTATAGTGTTGGATGTAGAAGATGTTGATGTTCAAAACTCCATTAAGATATTCCCTAATCCTGCAAAGTCATTTGTTAAAATTATTGTAGAAGAAAAATCCAATGTCATAGTATTTAATAATGAAGGTAAGAAAATAATGGAAAATAATATAAAGGCGGGGATTTCTGAAATAAATATAAATGATTTCACTACAGGGTTTTATTATATTAAAGTCAGTAATAAAAAAGGAACAACTACAAAAAAAGTGATTGTTAATTAAGGATTGAATTAAAATAAACTAAGTACAACAAAGTATAAAAATAATAGCGGTTTAATCGCTAAAACGAAAGTAAGTAAATATAAAAAAGGTCTGTGTTTAACCGAAAAGTTAGTGCATTTTAATCCGCTACTATTCTTATACTAACCGTAAGGCATTAAAATAAACTGCGATTAATGACGTTAAACTCCAAAATAATCAAGCAATTAATATGAAACAATTATCATTTCTATTTCTGATAGTAATTTTCTTAAGTTCTTGTGAAAAGGAAACTTACGTTGATTACTATATCGACAACCAATCCTCAAGTATTATATCAATTGACGGTGAGAACATTATCGCCTCAAGCCAAATCGACAAAATGATTAACCCGAGAGAAAAAAAAGATGTTGCAGCTTGGAGTAAGCGCGGCAAGGAAACTGATTATTTTGAACCAATTTCTATGTTTGGAAATGACTTGTTAATTACAAATGCCACAGGAGACACTTTGACAAAAGATTACAAATTATTATCCAATTGGACTTCGGATGTTGATGACCAAAGGGCCGTAGCAAGTCACGAATACGTTTTAGTTATTACGGACGCTGACTTTTAAAAGAAAAACGCCTTACAACAACGCATATAGCTTATGGCGGGAAAGTTGGTTATCTTGCGTTGCGGCTTTTACCCTTTTTAGTCACGGTTGGACAGGAAAGTACTTCGAAACCGCCACAAGCCATAAGCAAAACGTTGGCGTCAATTTAAAAATGAAGAATACCAAATTTTGGTACATTTGAACAAACACTATTAAAATGGCAAGAAACACATCAATATCCCTTGGAGATCATTTTGAGAAATTCATCCAACATGAAGTTACATCGGGGAGATACGGATCTGTAAGTGAGGTGATCCGGACAGCTTTAAGACTTTTGGAAAGCGAGGAGCAAAAGCTTGAGGCCTTAAGATTAGCTTTAGATGAAGGAGAGCAAAGTGAGTTCATACAAAACTTTGACCCAGAACAGCACTTAAAGTCACTCCATTTAAAGGTTAAATGACAAAACCTAAATATCACATCACCTCTAAAGCTGTTGAAGACTTAGAGAACATTTGGCTTTATACTTTCAATAAGTGGTCGATAGAACAAGCTGACAGATATTACAAACTTCTAATCGATGAATTTAGATTTCTCAGTGAGAATCCTAATACTGGAAAATCAGCTGAGCACATTAGAATCGGTTACAAAACTAGCATAGTAAAATCTCACCTGATTTTTTACAAGAAATTATCAGAGGACACTATTGAGATCATTAGAATCTTGCATCAAAAGATGGATATTGATCAGCATGTGAAAAAATAAAACTGACGCCAACAGCGGCTAAGCAAACATGCACGGTAAACAGTAAACATTCACATTGTATCTTTCAAACCAAATTCATCTTGGCGATGAAATTCTCGGTTTGAAAGCCGCACGTTTCTTAGCCAAACCGTTGGCACCATTTAAAAATAAAAAAAGAAGATCATCAAAGTTTAAACTTTTGTAATAACTTTGTAATTACATTTTTAAAGTCATGGAAATCTCAGTTATTAAAATTGGAAACTCTAAAGGACTCAGACTCTCAAAAGATATTCTGACCCGATACAACATCAAAGACACTGTTGAGTTGGTGCTTGAAAAAGGATATATCATTTTAAAACCTACAGCACAGCCTCGAAAAGGATGGGAAAAAGCATTCAAACAAATGCACGATCGTCAGGACGACCATCTTTTAATGGATGATGTTTTCGAAGATGAAAACTTTGAAGAATGGACATAAAGCAATACGACATTATTCTTGTTAACCTCGACCCTACCAAAGGAAGCGAGATTAAAAAAACAAGACCATGTCTCGTAATTTCTCCTAACGAGATGAATAAGTATTTAAGAACTGTTGTGGTCGCACCGATGACAACAGCTGAGAAAAGCTACCCGACTAGAATTGTAATTAATCATAATAACAAAATTGGAGCTGCAGCAATAGATCAAATTAGAACTATAGACAAAAGTCGCGTGATTAAATCTCTTGGAAAAATATCGAGAGACGAGATTGAAAAGTGCAAATCCGTAATTCAAGAAACATTCGTGAATTAAAAAAACGGTGCCCAACATCGGCTATAGCCAATGCTGCATTGAAACTAAAAAATGATACTTTTCCCTTTCAATAACCATCCGCCTAAGACGGACGTAAACGTTTCCATATACCGCACTAGCCATAGCGAAAACCGTTGGCACACATTAAAAAAACATTTTCGATTGGTGCGTATTTGGTGTACTTTTACATCAAATGAATTAACATGGCAAGACAAAGTATTTCGCTCACCGAACCGAACGATCAATGGCTTAAAAACCAAATTGACACTAAAGAGTACACTAGTAAAAGCGAACTTGTAAACGACCTAATACGACAGGCGCGAAATCAACAAAAACAAGTTGATTGGGTAAGATCGAAGTTAGAAACGGCAGAGAAAAGCGGTTTTACTAATGATAGTAAAGAGGATATTCTGAAGTCTTCTAAAGAAAGTCTGAATGACTAATTATAGAATAAGCAATCAGGCTAGAGAAGATTTAATCAGAATACACCAATTTGGGGTTCTAAAGTTTGGTGAGAAGCAAGCTGACAAATACTACAACAGCTTTTTTACCTACTCTACTCGTTGCTGTTTTTATTGCGATTGTATTGTCAGCCATCATGTCCACAATCGATTCTCTTCTAATACTAGCGTCAAGCGCGATTACACGTGATTTCTATCAGAAAATATTCCGTCCCGACATAAAGGATCAAGACCTTACCAAAATCTCACGTGTTGCCACCGTAATCATGGCAATCACGGCCCTTGTCATAGCTATAATAATGAACTACGTATCACCAGACAGGCAAATATTTTGGGTAATCATTTTTGGTTGGTCTGGCATTGCCGCTACATTTTGCCCAGTGGTCATACTATCCCTCTTTTGGAAAGGATATTCAGAAAAAGGGGCCATTGCATCAATGATCTCTGGATTTGTAAGCGTGATTCTATTCAACTTCGTATTCAAAGAAATGGAGAATGTTGGCGAATACTTTATGGCATTGGACGTCTTAGCTCCATCCTTTGCAGTAGCCATGATGATTGGTTTTATTGTGTCTAAACTATCTCCTCCAAGTGCAGAGGCAGTCAAAATGATCGAGGAAATTGACACTTAGTTTTTTGGACAATATTGAAGACCTAGATTATCAACATTAATCTAAAAATCAGACAAAGCTGAATCTCAGCCATGTGAATTAAATTTGAAGCAATGACAAAGGCAGAATTATCCAAGCTCAGCGATGAAGAATTACTGGCCGAGGCAAAAAAAATGAAGTCCAACGAGGTCCTTCATGCCCTTCTCATAGGAGTTATGATTGGTGTTATCGTTTTTAGCATTTGGAAAGAAACAATAGGCCTGTTCACTTTGATTCCTTTGTTTTTCATTTACAGAATGCTGCACAAACCAGATCACAACATCGCGTTGAAAGAAACTCTGAAAGAAAGGA
>Ga0181607_10005486_pt1 | contig 10721 bp, 9 predicted proteins | sample 041ome_9_FD_132420 | JGI IMG/M metagenome (GOLD analysis project Ga0181607, IMG submission 132420) | Coastal salt marsh microbial communities from the Groves Creek Marsh, Skidaway Island, Georgia - 041413US metaG (megahit assembly) | ecosystem: Environmental > Aquatic > Marine > Intertidal zone...
TCAAAGATCACCTGATCCAAGTTTAAGATTGTGTGACCTTGTTCCAGCAGGTACCTGATACTGTATTGTCCCGCCTTACCGGATCCTCCCGTAAAGAGTATTCTCATCTCTGACCTCTACACATGGTGCGGTTTCGTTTGCAATTTATCTATGAAGCCAGAGTATCAACATTTTTCCCCCAATTTCAAAGCTATAAGATTTTACCATAAAAAAACGCTCTAGCTGGCACTTTTAAGGTTTTGGACGAATAAAAGGAGAGTAGGATTTTGCATTCTCCTTTAGTTGCCCTTCCTCGTTAAAATCCGCATCAGAATTGAATTTCAAAACCTCTTTGTTTTGGAAATTTTGGATGAGGGATTTTTGTTTTTTGATTTCCCTACTCAGATATTTTTCAAGACCTTTTTTATGTTCGTCCGAATGGTAGCTGTGAACAGAATTCAAGATTTTATATGGCAGAATATCCATTCCAATATATCGTAAGGTGTAGGCCATGGGCCAGAGCAACATGTTAATGTCGCCTTCCTTTCCATTGTGAGAACTTTCTTGGCCAGAGGCCCCCATGGTCACACAAAACTGCGCGCGCTTTCCTTTGAAAAGTCCCTTGTCAAACCGGTTGTGCGTGTCATGCATGCGGCCATTCACAAGAACTCTTTCCATCCATCCCCTCAAGGCGGCGGGTGGTGCAAACCACCAAATTGGAAAGTGAAAAATAGCAAGCTCGCATTCTCGGAATTTGGAAATTTCTTCTTCGATATCTGCGGGCAGAGTGTTCTGGCGTGAATGAAATTCTTGCGTTTTAAGAATATCAAACTGGTTTTCAGGGTATGTCTTGTTGTAATGGACCGCCTTCTCTATCGGATCAAAGCCCATTTGGTAAATGTCGGAGATCAAAACTTGATGACCGAGCATTTTTGCGGCTTTAATACTCTCGTTTGCCCAGCTATGGGTAAATGAAGTCTTTTCCGGATGCGCGATAACCACCAAAACTGCCATAGATTCCCTCATCGAATTTACAGGTTTTTATTCATAGCGAATGAAGGACAACTTTTCCATTCATTTGCCCTGCGTACTGTGATGTCATTTTTTGCATCAAATTGCTTCCCTACATTAAAATTAAGAGTACTGTGACCTACACTCGGTTCAGAAGGGTTAAGCAGAGTTTCAAGTGGATAACAGCGACATAAAGCAATGGTTCATCTTGATTGGCCTCCTTCTTGGAGTGACCGTTACAAATGGTTTTGCGCGATTTGCCTATGGGTTACTCTTGCCTGCGATGCAGGCTGAAATGGGATGGAATTACGGCGAAGCGGGCTGGTTAAGTACGATAAATGCGTTTGGTTATATTCTAGGTGCCATTCTCACAATGGTCATGGTGAGAAATATTTCCTCTCAAAAACTATTTGCCTTCGGGTTGGTCACCACATCCGCTGTCTTAACCTTGACGGGCTTATTTGCCGATATTGTGATGCAGTATCTCCTGCGGTTTTTGGCTGGGATCTTCGGTGCAATTTCATTTTCAACTGCTGGTGCGCTTGCGTCTGGTTTATTTAAAGATAATCCCAAGCGTAACGCCCTCTCTATTGCCATTCTTTTTGGAACAGGAGGTGGATTGGGCATTGTGTTGGCGGCGTTGGTTATTCCTCTTTTACTGGATTTTCGCGGGAATTCAGCATGGCCGCTTTGCTGGTTGGTTATCGGTCTTGTGAGTATTTTATTTTCCCCGTTCGGTCTTTGGGCAGCACGCAATTTGCATGTGACAACCACTGCCGTATCCACAAAGCAATGTTTGCCTTTTTCTAAAATGTTGCCGGAATTTATCGGTTATGCCTCTTTTGGTGTGGGATATATTGTCTATTTGACGTTTCTCTCCGCGTGGATGGTGTCGCAGTCTATGAGTGCTCTGTCTATGGCATTGATCTGGGTTCTTCTTGGGGTTTGCATATGCCTATCCCCCTTTGTTTGGAAACCTGTCTTTGCGAAGTTTGATAATGGTGTACCGCTTTCTGTCATTTTGACCTGCATAGCGATCGGGTCAAGTATCCCGATGGTGTCATCTGGGTTAGGGGGGCTGATCGTTTCCGCGACAATATTTGGCATTTCGGTATTTATGGCGCCCGGGGCCATCACGAATTTCACACGAAAAAACCTGCCAGAGCGTCTGTGGGCTTTTTCTATAAGCTTATTTACAGTGGTTTTTGCGATTGCACAGACAGTTGGCCCATACCTCGCAGGAGTTGTCGGCGATATATTTGACAACATCGGCGTTGGCTTACTTATGGCCTCTTTTATCTTACTGTTTGGCGCAGTAATCTCATTGCGTCAAAAGCGGCTAGATGAATGAATGAAGGGCCCTAAGCCTCCAAAACAGCGCTTAAAATAAGCATGGTCCACGCCCTTTCACAACGTGGACCACAACGTTAATTCATCCTTTGTCAGCCGACAGCTTCGCTCTCATCAGGTGCGCGTTTTGCGTAAAACGCGAAGGCGATGATTAGGAATACCACACTTTGAAAGAAAAACGGATTTTGCATGAGTGCAACACCCGATGTGAGTGTCAAATACAACCCGCCAACGGCAAAGATTCCCCATCCTCCGGTGTGGGTCACCATGAATTCAGAGCAGTTATCGGGCGTAATATGAGGGGCTGTTCGGTAAATCCACCAAACAATCGCAAAAAGCGCCAAGCCAAGTTGCTGTGTCTGACCTATGCCAAGCTCATTGACCATTTCTTCTGGGACAAGCATTAAAGAAAAATATGAGCTAGGCGCTAAGAAAAACCAAAGTCCATAAATTATTCCAGCTGCTCTGGTGAACATCATCATATTACTTTGTAGTGTCATTTATAACTCCTGCGTTGGCTACACATTCGCCACATATCTAGCGTGCCGATGTCAGGCGATTACCATATTTTGTGCTAAAAGGCCAATTTTCTTTCAAAAAAATACTCAATACGATAAAGATATATCCATGGTTCAGCGGATAGCGGAAATTGGTGTCCTGCGACATCGGATAACATAATGTGTTATTTGCTTCGTGGGTTAAGAGATCTTTATCCCGTATAAAGTTACATAACATTTTGAAGTTAATAAGAATAAATGAAGTTATTTGTTTCGAACTTGCCTTCGGTTGAAGAATTATTGGATTAACTGTCCTTAAATTATTTTGTCCCGACAGATGTATCGTTTTTTAATAACTTCTCAAATTCTTTTTCAATTTCTTTCAATTCAATAATTGCTGCATTGATGTCGGATGTATCAAAGATATCAATAGAAACGCGATTGCCAAATTTCTTATAATTTGACTGTTGCCTAAGCAAACTGGATGTGGCGTCTTTTGAAACGGTATAGGTGTTGATCGGTCTAGAAAAACCCTTGGGGGTGACGGTTTTAAAGGGCGTGCACTCTATGTCACTTGAAATAAGCTCAAAGCATTGTTCTGAAACGACGATCTCGCCTGGTGAGGCTAAAGACTCAAGGCGTGCCGCCAGATTTACCGGACTCCCAAAGGCGGTGTAATCAAGACGTTGCTGTGAACCAAAATCTCCGACCGTACAATAACCCGTGGATATTCCCATCCGTACCTGTATCTCTTCTCCTATTCCTAGGTTTTTCCAATAATCCTGAAGTTCGCCCACACGTTGTTGCATACGAATAGCCATTTTTGCGCAGTTCAGCGCATCTTGTCGATCTCCTTCAGATTTTGGATCTCCAAAAAATACCATCACCGCATCCCCAATAAACTTATCGATGGTTCCACCAAATTCTATTGCGATATTTGTCATTTCGGAGAGGTAATTGTTGACAAGCTTTGCCAAGAGTTCTGGTTCAAGCGTGTCGCTCATATCGGTGAAGCGCACGATGTCAGAAAAGAAAACAGTAAGGTTTTTGCGCTTATGTTTTTTGCTGCCCTCATCGGCGTCTTCGAAAATACTACTGTAAACCTGCGGTGAGAGATAGCTTGCAAGCCTCTTTGAGATTGCCTCCAGACGTTCGCTTTTCTGCTTTATCAATTCTTGATTTCGAAGCTGTTCCTCAATTAACTTTTCTTTTTCTTTCCTAAGGGTATCTTCGTTTGTTCGATCAACAAATTGCCCTTGAATGCCATGTAGAAAAGAAAAATCAGAACTTTGCGTGATCGTGGATAAAAGTGAGTAGACTTTTATTTCACCGTTTTGCTCAATCTCAAGCCTTGGCAATAAGACTTGACCATTTTCCTTAATGGTTTTCGTGAATTCTTGCTGAACTTCGTCAGGCAATCCCAATGCTTTCAATATGTCTGGAAAATATACGCCCTGTAAATTACCCAATGCAGGGAAGAAGTTTCGAAAATTCTTATTCACTCGTACGACGTTAAAGTCTTTATCAGCAAAATATGCTGCGGTAATGGCATTTTCAAAGTTGAAAAAGCTCAGGTCGATAACCTTTTTTGAATTAAAAAATTCTTCTAATACCATTGGATTTCCTCCGAAGGTTTTTTTTAAGAACGCCACATTGGCGACCGTGCCTGGTGCCAAACCATCCTCTGAGTGAGGCCTATCATATTATTCGCATAATAAATATCATTCTGCAATTTTTTGATCTGTTTCACGCATCATGGATATCACCCTGCGACTTAAAAAAATATGGAATATTTGCAGTGAATGACGTTGTAAGTTTGGAAGTTTATGTTCTGGATAACTTTCCCAAAACCGATCCCCAAGTCGTCACGACATAAGGCACGCAATATGTGAGAATGACCTTTGTTATGGGCGGGTATTCTCCGATTAAAAGGGTCTCCCAGTGATTTATTGCCGTCAAAATCGTGCCAACCACACATGCTGTCAAAAACGCCTTCCGTGGCGTTCCATCAGTAATTGAAAGTTCAATGTACTCTTTCGCAGTGCGGAACTTCATATCGTTTTGCCCGGTTTTAATGAAACATGCAGAGTATACCGGTCTACCCCCATTGAGTCGAGCCGCCTTCCGTCGTCAAATTTTATGTTAAAGATCATTTGTGAAAAGTAACTTACAGAAATATTTATCATTTTTCTGCGCAGTGCAGCTTGGAGTATATTTTGAATAACAGGGGATACCCCAGCTCCGAATTTTGCGCAGGCATATTTGAACACATCCTGTTGGTGGCTACCTAGACGGGTAAACCGATCTCATTCTTTGGTGCCTCGTATCAGGTATCTGCCACTACAGAGACCCAGTGATCAAAGCAGCCTGTCTGATCACTGGTGATTTTAGGTTCGCTCGGAATGACCCGTTAGAACCAACCGAAAATTTCGCCCAATTGTGTTAATGCGGTTGCACCAAAAATAAGCGTAACGACACTTTTGAACATACCCCAGGGCGCACTTAGGAATTTGCTACCAAAATTTGTCGCAGCTTCTTCTTCGTCCATGTCATCGGCGTTGGCCTTTAGATCGTCCATGCAGTCGAATGAGTTAATCATAACAAACACAAACGTTCCAACGACGATCGCCGCGACAGCCAAGCGTGGGTAATGGCCCCCTTGGGATAAAATGTATAAGGTGGCTAAATTGCTGAATATAGCCAAGGTAAAACCCCAATATAGATCGCGTCCACGCATCGCTCCAAATTGTTGTCTGCGATCTCTGTCAGCGGGTGTATTCATTTTATTTGACATTTTTTCTCTCCGTTTTTCGGTCTTTATGCTCGACTATCAAATATTAATTCCGGCAATGGCGGGGGTGGGGCGTGAACATCCAATCCGTGAACATCCAATGCAAACTCAGCAAAATCTGGTGGCATTGAAGAGGTGATCTTTGCCCAACTCTCTGCCGGATTGTCCCCTTCAAGCGTGATAATCAAAAAGTCCCCTGCTGGCGTGTTTTGAACAAAGGTCCTTTCGTGCACTCCTGCCAACTCTCTTGACTGGGCAAAGTCCGGAGTGGACTTAACTTGATTTATCATTGCCTGCCATTTTTCCATCTTCCCTGGCAAAATAGGCATACAGAGCGCGAGAATCGCCATGTGGTTTCTCTTAAATTAATTGTGTGAGGTCTGTCTTCGCATGAGCGGAAAAGACTGACCTCACGATTATGATTGACGTGATTTAGGTTTAGCCTTCGCCACGTGTCCAAGCGGCAAATTCTTTGCCAGACGTGGAAAACTCTACGCCAATGACTGGTTCATTCCCGACAACCCAGGCATCATGCCCCGGGGCAAAACGATAGGCGTCACCAGCGCTCACCGTGATTTCGGATCCGTCGTCAGAGACAACATGAAGTGTTCCCTGAAGGACCATGCCAATATGTCCAGCTTGACAGCTATGCGTTTCAACATGCGGTTTGATGCACTCTGACCATTTCCAGCCGGGTTGAAGGTTAACTTTTGTCAGGCTCACGGCGCCAAAATTTATCGTCGCGCCGTGCGTTTTGTCTGGCGTTTGCGATCCATCCGGACTGGACCATGATTTTTTCTCTAAAGTAGACATTTAACTTCTCCCTGTTGTTTTGTTTTGCCTGAACACGCAGAAATTAAATAAAGCTATATCAGGGAAAAACGTGTGCCCAAGACATTTGGGCCAGAGCGTGTTTAAGACATCAAAGCGGGTATCGAATCACATTGATACCGATTCACCGGACCGGTCGCTTTCGGCCCTTCCTCATATAGCGAATTGTAATCTTCCCATGTTGGCTTCGTGGACGATAACACAGTCTCGTAAAATTACCAAATTGATATAAAATACGGGGTGTGCCGTTGGGTGATTGCAGCAAAAATTGATATACCCACGGCGACCTTTATCCGCGTCTGGTTTTTGCAAAGGCAGTGCGCTAGGCTTTGAAAGAATTAGTTCGCTTTTTGACAATTGGAGAAACACATGTTCATCGAAAAAGAGTTTTTTTCTGAAGGTGCAACGCTGAAAGGCCGGTGGTACGGTGCAGAAAATGGCCCTAAAGGCCATGCATTGCGATGTGCCACGGAACCTCTGCCACAATCACGATGTGTTTGTCTGACTATGCATCAGAATTTCAAAAAAACGGCTTTAACGTCTTCTTATTTGATCACGCTGGATTTGGCGCAAGTGGTGGAGCAGTGCGCCAAACGATCAATCCTTGGGTTCAAGCCAAAGGTATTTCGGATGCCGTAGATTTTGTGCGCACTTTAGATCAGCATCACAATGGAAGAATTGTCCTTTGGGGCGACAGTTTTGCGGGGATGCTTGTCCTGACGGTTGGCGCGGTTGTGAAAGATCTGGCTGGCATCGTGTCCTTCACGGCGTCGTGTGGTTTAACGATATTAGACTTTGACGATCCGGAAAAAGATTTTGAAACATTCAAAACGATATTTGAGGCGGGGGAGTTTGAAAGGTTCAAGGATTTTTCCCGAGAAGGTCCAATGCCTGTTGTGTCAGCGGATCAAATGAACATACCCTCGCTGCTGACCCCGATCCAAGCATTCAGGTGGTTCATCGACCAAGGTGGTAAATTCAACACCGGTTGGGAAAATCATGTAACACGGGTTATCCCACAAACGGATGTCCCGTTGACACCTTTGCTCACGGCCCCGTTCATAAAGGCGCCTGTTTTGATGATGTTAGGCAAGGATGACGAAATGCCTTTGATCAGTCGGGATGTGCAATTGGAGGTTTTTGAACGCATCGGCGGCAAAAAGGAGTTTTATGAAATAGACGGTGGGCATTTTGGGGCAATTTATCCGCATAAACCGCTCTTTTACGAAGCGATTGCGCGCCAAAGCGTATTCATAAGGTCATTGCCGTGACGGCTTTTTTCCAGAAATATAGCCCGAATGGTTCCGCCGGTTCTTAAAATTCATCCAATTTGGAAAACAGGACTTGCGCACGCTACGATATATTCCACAGGCGCCACGCCTGCTTGGTGCGCCATGCTCAAAAGCATAAAATCATTTTGGAATGTACAAGTGGCAGCCCGTAGGGGAATCGAACCCCTCTTTCCAGGTTGAAAACCTGGCGTCCTAACCGATAGACGAACGGGCCATGGTCATGCCATGCGCGGTCTTTAGGCAAACGACCGAGCGCTTGCAAGAGGAAATTGGTGATTTCAGATAAGTTTTTTGGAAGAAACCCGAATAGCGGGCGCTTCTCGCTTAATTCGTTGTGGCTGGTGCGGCGTCTTGCAGGCGCATCTGTACCGAACGTCGCCCCTGCCATTCATTCAATTCAAGCCGACCCACCAGATGAAATCGCCGCCCGTCATGATTTGAAATGGCCTGACCGAGGGGGCTGTCGAATGTGTCAAAGGCAATAGCGTCGATTTGTGTGCCCAGCCCATCGCCAAATCTGACTTTTAGATGATTTTGACCGACTTGTTTTGCAAAGGTTATCATCACATCCGCAAAGGCAAAGCGCGGAGCAGGAGAGCCGGCGCCAAACGGGCCGGCTTTATCCAATATTTCCACAAACTCCACAGTTGCGGCAGAGGGCATCAGTACTGTGTCGATGCGCAGGCTGGTGCGGCTTTTCTCGTCAAGTCCTTGCCGTTTTATCAGGGCTGCCAGCTTTTCCATAGCCGTTTCGATGCTGCCTTCGGCCACGCTAAGGCCTGCAGCCATTTTATGTCCCCCTCCTTTAATCAGCACACCCTGCGCGGCGAGGTTTTGTATTGCTGCACCAAGGTCGATGCCGCTCACTGATCTGCCTGATCCTTTTCCTTCCCCGTCTTCTATACCGATGACCACGGCTGGCCGCCCTGCGGCTTCTTTAAGACGGGATGCCACAATGCCCACAACGCCCGGATGCCATCCTTCCCCTGCAGCCCAGACCAGAGGCGCGTCAAAACCGCGTGCTTCGGCTTGAGCCAAAGCTTGGGCGCGCACCTCTTCTTCGATCTGGCGGCGCTCTGCGTTCAATGCGTCGAGCCTTGCAGCAAGAATGTCAGCCTCTTGGGGGTCATCGCTGCTCAAGAGGCGCGCTCCAAGATCGGCCTGCCCAACGCGACCACCTGCATTGATCCTCGGTCCTAAAAGAAAGCCAAGATGGTATGGCTTTGGCGCACTGTCCATCTTTGCAATATCGCATAATGCAACCAATCCGGGGCGGGCACGTCGTGCCATAACTTTTAACCCTTGATTGACAAAGGCTCTGTTCACCCCAATCAAAGGGGCCACATCTGCGACTGTTGCCAAAGCGACAAGATCCAGAGCGTTCATCAAATCGGGCGATTGTGCCCCTTTTTCCCTAAGCAATCTGCCACATTCCACGAGGCATAGAAACACCACTGCTGCGGCGCATAAATGGGACAGAGCGCCAGTTTCATCCTGCCGGTTTGGGTTCACGACTGCAACACAATCGGGAAGCGTTTCCGCAGCAAGATGGTGATCAAGCACGATCACATCTGCCGGGCGCGCCGCTGCGATTGGCGCATGGCTCAAGGTGCCGCAATCAACGCAAATAATGAGCTCATGGTTTTCAGCAAGTTGGCGCATGGCCGGCTCATTTGGCCCATAGCCTTCGTCGATGCGGTCTGGAACATAAAGCGTTGCGGGCCTACCCATCGCCTTCAGCCATGTTAAAAGCAATGCTGCAGAGCTCGCCCCATCCACATCGTAATCGGCAAACACTGCGATGCGATCATTGTTGGCAACAGCACGCAAGATCCGCTCCGCCGCCTTGCTCATATCAAGAACTCCGCGTGGATCTGGTAGAAGGCTTTTGATGAGCGGATCAAGATATGTTTCCACGTCATCAGATGGAATGCCAAGGCGTGCCAAAACGAAACACATCGCAAGCGGGAGCTCGGTGTTTTGCATCAAAGCCTGTGCTGCCAGATCCACGGCGTTTTCTGGTCCAATCCAGCGTTTTTCGCTCAGCGACTGTGAAACACCCAGATAATCCAATGGATCTCCTGCACTTAATCTGCGGCCCGATTTTTAGGGGTGCGGTAACTCATTCGGCGCACGGAGCCTGTTTTGGAACGCATCAAAACGGTTTCGGTTGTGAAATACCCTACTTCCCGTTTGATTCCCGGCAAGAGCGATCCGCTCGTCACGCCAGTGGCGGCAAAAATAACATCGCCCCTCACCATATCGTCGCGAGTGTAAATCCGGTTTAGGTCTGTGATCCCCGCCGAGGCCGCACGGGCCCGTTCGTCGTCATTGCGAAACAAAAGCCGTCCGTAAATTTGCCCACCCATACATTTCAGCGCGCTTGCGGCCAAAACGCCTTCAGGGGCGCCACCTGATCCCATGTAGATGTCAATGCCTGTGATGTCAGGTTCTGCACAATGCATCACGCCCGCCACATCGCCGTCTGTGATCAAGCGAATGGAGGCACCAGTTTCTCGCAGTTCGTCCACCATCTTTTCGTGGCGCGGACGGTCGAGAACACATACCGTAATTTCTCTTTGAGAACATCCTTTTGCTTTTGCCAAAGCTTCAATGCGCTCTGACGGAGACATATCCAGCGTGACTGTGTCAGGTGCAAAGCCCGGGCCGATGGCAAGCTTGTCCATATAGACATCTGGCGCATGTAACATCGATCCCCGCGGCCCGATGGAAATTACAGTTAGCGCGTTGGGCATGTCCTTAGCGGTCAGCGTTGTGCCTTCGAGCGGATCAAGCGCGATATCAACAGCTGGACCATGCCCTGTTCCGACTTCTTCGCCAATATACAGCATCGGGGCTTCGTCGCGCTCGCCCTCACCAATAACGACCACACCGGCAATATCCAATTTGTTCAACTGGCTGCGCATCGCATTCACAGCGGCCTGATCGGCGGCCTTTTCATCTCCCCGA
>Ga0181607_10005494_pt1 | contig 10717 bp, 9 predicted proteins | sample 041ome_9_FD_132420 | JGI IMG/M metagenome (GOLD analysis project Ga0181607, IMG submission 132420) | Coastal salt marsh microbial communities from the Groves Creek Marsh, Skidaway Island, Georgia - 041413US metaG (megahit assembly) | ecosystem: Environmental > Aquatic > Marine > Intertidal zone...
GAATAATTTGTATAGACTAAAGATACGAGTGCTATCTGCCATCTAATATCATTATATGAAAACCATAATCCACTATATAAATTTTCGAGATTTTCAACTACATTTGAAAATGAACTATAGCTTTCAAAAAAATCTTGAACTATATCTAAATCACCAGCACTATAGAAATAATATTTATAGTAAAATTCTAAATCAACTCTTATTTCTCTATCTGGATTAACTTCATATTCAGGTGTTTCATCAAAAGGTCTTACTATGCTATCACATTTTTTTATACATTTGAAATTATAAATATCTGGAATCTCTATACTTTCGGAAAGATTAATACTAGCTATATATTTAAAATTATTAACAAAATCTGGTATTAACTCATTTATTTCTGGATGTCTTGTAACACTTTTAATCTCTCTTTGAAATAAATGCAGTCTTGTGCTATTTTCCTTATTATATGCTATTATACAAAAATGTCCCCTAATTTTTTCATTTATTTTCTTTAACATAGAAATCAGTTTTAATTCTGATAAAAATTTTAAAAGTTCTACATTTTTTAACATACATTCACTTGTGTTTTCTTCACAAGGTAATTGTATAAAGAAAAGTTTTGTTAGACACATAAATTAATTATAAAATAAATTATATTTTTTTCTTTAAGTAAGACTTAGAAAACACTACCCTAGCACTATTTTATTTACTAAGAGTGATTTTGTAGAATCAACTACTAAATTATTTTTTGTATTTTCAGTATTAGTTATTTTTAAAGGTTTATAAAATTTTGATAATACATCCTTAAAATCTCTTGGAGTTTTAGGTATCAAAGAATCCGATAATACATTTATATCTAAACTAACTGCATTTTTATCAAAATCTCTAGTAAATGGAGAATCAATAAAAATACTATGTTCTAATAATTCATTTGTATCTGGTCTTTCTTTTTCAACTAATTTGATACAATTTTTTACAATTTCTATCAATTCACTAGCATAAAAATTGGCTTTACTAAATTTATTATATTTTCCACTATGAATTTTTATTAATAATTTACCAATATGACTACAATCAAAAGCAATTCTTAACTCCATTAATTCGTATAATATGCATCCTAATGACCAAATATCGGTTTTAAAACTATACTTACGATTATCTACACATTCTGGACTCATATAAAATGGAGTCCCTATTTGTGTATGAAGTGCGCTTTTTTTAAAAATTGGTTCATTCAATATTTTACAAGTATTGAAATCACATATTTTTAAATTATGTCTATCTGTTATTAATAAGTTACTAGGTTTAAGATCACGATGTATAATGTTATTAGTATGTAAATAATTTAATCCTAATGTAATTTGATGAAAATATTTTACTATAGTGCTTTGATAATAGTAACTGCGAGTATCATGCCTTCTATTTATTTCTGTAGCTAAATCACCATTTCTAAAATATGGCATAATAAGATATAACTTATCATTCTTTTTTCTATTTATTATTTGTAAATCAGAACATTCTAGTATGTATTTACATTTGTTCTTTACTAGAATCTGAATTTCTGTTAAAAGCAAAGCATAATCTTCAATATGTTTATTTAAATCAATTACTTTTATAGCATTTTCACGTTTTGTCCTTTTATTCTCTCCTAGGTATATTTCTCCAAATGAGCCCCTACCTATAAGAAAAATTATTTTATAATCCATAATAATATCCTTTTATTTTTTTTCTATACTTTTTAAGTATTCTTTAGATTTATCCACAACAGTTTTAACATCAGGTAATTTATAGGTTTGTTCTAAATATATACCTACTATTATACCCATTGAAAATGCTGAAAAATAGCTCATTATTTTTTTATTAAATATTAAATATATTATTAGTTTATTATCTAAAAACAATTTGTTTGTATATTATATATTCATTATGAAAAATTTAACATGCTCTTTTAAGAAAAAACATAGTCTTGAAAAAAGAAAAATCGAATCAAAAAGAATATTAGGTAAATATCAGGATAAAATTCCTATTATTGTATCTAAAGACGAAAAAAGTCAAATTGCAAGCATTGATAAGTGCAAATATTTAGCACCAGAAGATATTACATTAGCACAATTTGCTGTTATTATACGTAAAAGAATCGAATTATCTGAAAGCGAAGCCTTTTTCTTTTTTACAGGTAATAATACTATGCCTACATCAAGTAGCAGTCTTAAAGAACTCTACAACACTCACAAAGATGAAGATGGATTTTTATATCTTTACTACTGTGGAGAAAGTGTTTTTGGATAATTATTATCAGTCGTGAGAACAAACATAAATTACTTCATTACTAGGCGTTTGTTTTAAATTTTCTATATGGAATTCACCATGAATATGAAATCCTTGTAGTCTAATTCTATTATCTAATCTTTCAATCAGATCTTGAAGATTTTCTCTTTCTAAAAAAGTTCTTAGCTCGTTTAAAATAAAACTTACTATCTCTTCTCTAGTATGTATGTTTTGAATATTTAATTCTCTTGTAAAACCCCAAAAGTAGGGACTAGAAATGCATACTTTTCTTGGATTCATAACTAACTAAATATAGGTTTATTTATACATTAATTTTTAAGTAATATTAATTACTATTATAAGATACTCTTGACATAGATGACTGTGTCCTTCTTTTTCTAGTTAATTTTTTAGTTCTTGATTTTTTTACATTAGGTCTAGCTCTTTTTCTCTTTAAAGATTTTAATACTTTTTTCTTTTTTTCCTTTCTAGAATTAGGACTTTTTAAATTATTTGATGCAACTGTATTATTATTACCTTGATAATTGTTTTCACTAGCAGCGGAATTATTATTATTATTATTAGAATTATTATTATTATTATTAGAATTATTGGCTCTAGCAGCTGCTACTGTAGCTCTTGTAGTTCTAGGTTCTATACCTGTTTGATATGTCATTTCAAACATTTTTTCATCAGATTGTCTAGCATAAACTTGATTTAATTTATTTGAACGCAAACGTCTTCTTTCCATACCTTTACAATCAGTGCCTGCGTCTTCTCCAGAAAATTCATATTCAAATTTTGGACCATAAAATTTACAAGCTAATTCTATAGTTGCTGCGTCTAATTTTATAGATTTCATTCCATAATGTTTAGCGTATTTTCTAATATAACTCATTAAAAGAGTTCCTAGTCCTCTGTATGCTGCACATACTAAATCTACTTTCATTTCTCTCGCTTCCTCAGAAATGGTGCATGTCATAAATCCTTTTAAATTGTCTAGGTATTTTACTCCTTGTTTTGTAGTTCTTTCTCCTACATTTTCAAATACTACAATACTAAAATCACAACTTCTTAAGGAGTCTATAGCATATGTTTTACCTATACTTTTTTGACATACATTAAATGTTTGGCTTAACATTCTTAACATTCTATTACGCATATCAAGTTCTTCTTTTCCTGTGATTAATTTCTTATTTAAAATAGATTTTCCTGCGTAAAAATCACCAATTAATACGCTAAATGTATCTGGCATTTTTTTTAAAATTTCAGTAGGTTTTACTGGCATTCTATATTATAAATAAAATAAATTAATTTTTATAATGAGTTTTCTTCACCCTTTTTAGTTCTATAAGTTTGAGCTACTTTCGTATATAAATAAATTACTCCTCCAAGAGTAACCCAAAATCCTCCTAATGCAAAAATAACTAAATAAAGTGATGTTTTTATACAAAACCATAAGTACTTCCATAAATTTCCTTCACCTTCTGGAACACCTGGACTAAATCGTTTTTTATAAATAAGTTCTCCTTCAGCATCTCTTAAAGGATGACCATCTTCATCTGTCTTAAGTTCATCAGTTTTAATAAAAATATGCCCATTCACTAACCAAGGTATTAAAGAATATAAACCTTTACCTATAGCTTTAGCTACATCTTTAAAAACATCAAGAGCATATGAAATTAAACTAAATACAAAACCTCCCCTTTGATTATAATCTATCTTATCACTGTTTTTTTTTATTTCATTTAGTATTTCTGTTGCTAATAAAAAATTTTCTTGATTACCTATACTCATTTAAATATAACAAATAATAAAAAAATATAAAAAATGCGTAATTATTTATGAACGACAAGAATCTATTCTTGCAACGACTGCTTGATTTCCTATAGGTTTTTCTTTTAAATCTAATCTATAAGATGGGCAAGCCATTTCTTTAGATGAGCCTCCTATTTTAACACTTCTTTTTTTGTTACTTTTATTTTTCTTGCTTACTCTTTTACTTTTTTTTGTCTTTTTACCACCACCACATTTACTTTTGCAACTGCTAGAATTTGGATGAGTTACTAATGTTGGGATAGCATCAAGTTCTTTTTTATTATCTCCTGGAAATGGTGATGAAAATCCACCTTTTAATTTTCCATATCCTCCTCCCATATGATTTTTAGAGCATTTTCCACCTGACATATTGTTTTTATGGTGAGCTCCTCCCATATGATTTTTAGAACATTTTCCACCTACCATATGATTTTTGCTGTAACCTGCACCATGTTGAGAATGGTTCATATGCTTACCACCTCCCATATGGTTTTTGTGCATAGAACCGCCTCCTGAGTGTTTTCTACCGCACCCAGATCCGCCAGCTGATTGTGTTTTTCTTCCACATGAACAACTTGAACATTTTCCACCTTTCATTGTATATATATATATAAGTTAGATTTTTTATCTGTATAAATTATATATTTATTAAATGGTAAATATTAGACCTACATTTTTGAAAAGTGGCGGAGGAAATACTAATCAATCATCACAACCGCAATCGAATAATACAGGAAATATTAACTCACATCCAGAAATGATGCCTGGAATGATGCCTATGCCTATGTCTGGTAAAATACAACCAGGATTAATAAGAAGAGGTAGTCTAGTAAATAGAATGAAAAAATTAGGACTAGATAATAATGCAAATAGAGTTGCAAGACAACAAGCTATGAGAAATCAACAATTATCAAAACAAGCAACACAACCAACAGCAGTATCAAACCCACCACCACCACCAGCAGTATTAAAACCACCACCACCACCAGCAGTATTAAAACCACCACCACCAGTATCAAAACCACCATCAGCACCATTACCAGCACCAGTATCAAAACCACCATCAGCACCAGCACCAGTATCAAAACCAACACCAGCACCAGTATCAAAACCAACACCAGCACCAGTATCAAAACCAACACCAGCACCACCACAACAACCACAACCAAAACCAGCCCCAACTGCAAAACCTAATGCACAATCAATAAAAAATATGAAAAATGCCTTAGTTGAAAAAACTAGAGCAGAAAAGGCTGCTCAAAGAAATCTTGAAGCAGCAAAACAAGTTTCAAAAAGTAACGCTGAATCTGCTATTAAAAGTGCAACACAACGACAAAAAGAACTATTAAGAAACGCTAAAATATTCAAAAATTCAAGTATATCTAGAGCTAAAAGCGCGCTTGAACAAAAACAAGAAACTGCTAAAGACACAGTCAAACAAGCAAAAAATGAAGCAAAAGCAGCATCAGATAAGAGAGAAGCTGCAAAAAAAGCTGCTGCTGATACAAAAAAAGAAGCTAAAACCAAAGCTAGAGAAGAACAAACAGCAAAAAGACAAGCTTCTAGAAATGAAAAAAGAACAAAGAAAAATATAGCAAAACAAATGAAAGAATCTGATAAAGCAAGTAGAAAAGCAGAAAAAGCATATGCTAAAACAGAAGAGGGTAAGGCTGAACAAAAAATAAAAAAAGAAAATGAAAAATTAAAAAAAGAACGACAAAAGGTTGATAAGGAAGCGCAAAAAAAAACAAAAAAAATAGAAGCTAAGGGACAAAAAGTTCAACAAAAAGCAGAAAAAGAAGCATCTAAAATAAGAAAAGCTACTAAAAAAGCAGAGCAAAAAGCATATGCTAAAACTGAAGAAGGTAAAAAAGAGGCAGCAGAAAAAAAAGCAGCTGCTAAACAAGCTAAAACAGAAGCAAAGACTAAAGCTAAGGAAGAAAAGACTAAAGCTAAGGAAGCAAAAGCTACTGAAAAAAGAGAAGCACAAAAAAAAGCAATACAGGAAAAACGTGCTTCAACAAAAGATGCTAGAAAAGATTATGAAAAAAAGCAATCTGCAAAGAAAAGTGCTCCATCTAAACAGGTACCAAAACCAGCAACTAGTAAAGCACCTATGAGAGGACAACCTGGTATGAGAGGACAACCTGGTATGAGAGGACAACCTGGTATGGAAAAGCAAAATAATGATGATAATGATGATTTTCAAGTATGTAATCCAGATAAATACATGTCAGCAGACCCTAAAAATAAATTAAAAATGAAACCAGTATGTATTTCTTATTGTGAAGATAAAGAAACTGCTTGTGGTGGTTTTGATGAAGATAATGTTGAAATACCTATAGAACCTATCTGCAAGGAATTAGATGTATGTTACAAAACTGGTTCATTTTGGCAAATTCCAAAGGATGTTAAACGCTATAGTGAAATGCTTATGGGATTATTAAAAAATTTAGATCCAGGTGCTGCTCTATCAGAATTTAAACCTAAAAGCACACCTGTTGACATTGCTGATTTAAATGATAAAAAACTTAGATTAACTGAAATTAAGATTGAAGTTGAAGAAATTATTGCTGGAAATGATAATTGTAAGGTTTTCTTAAAAGATTTCAGCACTGCAAAATCATTATATAAAGAATATAAAGACTGTCTTGAAAGTCCAGAACCTGATGAAAAAGACCAAGTAATAAAATGCTTCAATGAAATTGATAAATTAAAGGATTTATTAAAAGAATATATGTCACTTAAAAATGAAACAGTTAAAATGGAACCTGGTGCTTCTGGAACATTCAAAAGATTTAAAGCTTTGGCATCTAAATATAAGAATAAAGAAAAAGATGCATTAAAATCTATTGCTGGAAAAACCAAAAAATGTAAAAAAAAATAAATTAATTTAGTGCATTTTTGCCATTAATTCAAATCCATGATATCCTAACGTAAGAACAGCTAATGCTCCAATAATAGGATAAGTCATTTTACTTACTTTTTTTTTATAAACAGCAATATAAATTAATAATGGTACAATGAGAAGTATATGAGATAAGTATATCATTAATGCTTGTCTATTTATAGCTTTTCTGGGTCTTTTTCCAGTTTTTTGTTCTTCCATATAAACTGGTGGTTTTAATACACCAGTTACACTACGTTCTCCTCTTTTAAGTGGTAAGATTCTACAGTCAAAATAGTAATCATACCAAGCCATAGCTACATAAGATGCTACAAATATACCAAATAATGTTGCATATAATATATATCCGTTCTTTATTTCTGGTTTATACAAAAATATTACCATAATCATTAATGAAAAAATAATGCATTTAATATTTAACGCAAAAGGTTTTCCGAACAATCCTCCAGCCATTTTATTTATAATTTAATAATAGATATTTATTTACTTACCTAATTCTAATTTTTTTGATTTAAACATTGAACTTGGTCTCATTATACTTTTTTTTGAATGTTTTACAAATGATTTTTCTCCCTTGTTTTCTTTTAATGTAACACCATCTCTCATTTCATATTTCATTTTTTTTCTAAATGGTTTTTCAGTTACACCATTACATATTTCTGCTTTCAAACATTCTCTTAGTGCCTTTTCAAACTCATAATTATTTTCTTTATTACTTTTGAAATTAAAGTGTTTTTGTATTTTTTTACTTCCTTCAATAAAATGATCTTTTTCAATATAATAATGAAATTTTAATTCATCTAAACTCATTTTATCGATATCTTCACTTGAAAGATGTTTTACGTGTTTTAATTTTAGTGATGGTTTATTATTCATTGCGTTAGCTGAAGCAGAATTAGAATTAGAATTATTGGCAGCTGCTGCTACAGTTGCAGTACCAGAAGAGACAGGAATATCTAAACCTGATATTTTCTTTACATAAGATGGACCTTCACCAGCACTCTGTTCTAATTTCCCTGTTTCTGCCTTTCTTAAACTCCATTTTTTACTACTGGTTAATGTTATTCCTTTACATTCATCTTCTTCTAAACATCTACTCATCATTTCTAACTTATCTGTTCCAGATTTAGGTTTACCCTCTTTACTAGTTGTTATCTGTTTTTTTAATATATGATTTTCTACTGGTCCTACAAACTGTTCTTCTACACCACTATAATCTTTTGTTTTCTTTTTCTTTTTCATTATTGTTACTTTAGGTTTAGGTTTAGTTTCAGGTTCAGGTTCTTCTCTAGGTACATTAACAGCAGCATCTTCTCCATTATCTTCAGGTTTAATTCCAGATGATTTCTTTACATAAGATGGTCCCTCGCCAGCACTAGGTTCTAATTTCCCTGTTTCTGCCTTTCTTAAACTCCATTTTTTACTACTTGTTAATGTTATTCCTTTACATTCATCTTCTTCTAAACATCTACTCATCATTTTTAACTTATCCGTTCCAGATTTAGGTCGTCCTTCTTTACTAGTTGTTATTTGTTTTTTTAATATATAATCATTGAATGGTCCATCAAAGTATTGTTCTGCTTCACTATAATCTTTCTTTTTCATTATTTTTACCTTAGGTTTTGCTGGTTGTTCTCTTCTAGCAGGTTCAGGTGTTGCTTCAGCTTCATCTTGTCTATATAAAAATTTATCTTGAATATCTATTACTTCTCCTGGTGAATCAAATAATTCTTCTGTTAAAATGTAAGGATATCTAATTGATGAAAAAATATTCTTATGTCTAGAAAAGAAGTCATTCTTAAATTGTTCGAATTCATCATCTGGAATTATAGTATTGGGAGTTAATTTAGCATCAAGTGGATTTTCAACAAGACCATATAAAATTTGTTCTCTTTGGAATTCGCTTTGAACTATAAAGTCAGTTAATTTAAATGCTTGTTCTTCTAAATATGTTTCTATAAATTTACTGTTTGCCTTTTCGCAATCTCTTGAATATTTCTCAATTTCTATCTTTCCTGAAAATTTTAAAGGTTCTGTTGATTCTAATTTATAGAAATTATAATTAAAATCAGTTTCACATTCTTCGAGCTCTAATATTTCTGCCGGAAATTTAAGAAGTTTAATTATTTCCATTATAATAATTATTATAACATCTCCTTTATCGTCAGTTTCTAATTCTTCAGTCTCTAAAATATCGAATATAAGCTTAATTAATCGACTTTTTCCAACTACATTATTAAAGAATTTAGATACCTCATATTTAAAACTATCATCTACTAATTTTTCTCTTAATTCATTTCTTACAAAATCTGCACGAGCATCTGTCTCCGCACTACCTAAAAGTAAGGCATCACTTAATCTATATTTAGGAACATCAAACTTAACTGAATTTTGAATACATGTTTCTAAGAGAGTGTTAAATAATACTCTTAAATGTTCAGGTAATAAATCATTTTCTAAATTAAACATTGAAAGTTTAAGGTGACCATTTCCATCAGTATCATCTGTATCTCTAAAATCAAAGTGTAATGGTTCAAAATATTCATCACCAGTAAATGTATCTTTAAATTTAAGTAGAACTGTTAAATATTCATAATCTCTCGATAATGAATCAGAATACATAGGGGTTAATAATTTTACAGAATCATTAGCATCATCTAATTCTAATATTAAAATATTAGTCCTTTCTGTTTTTAAAATCTTTTTAATATTTCCCCTTTTCATTTCTTCCTTATCTAACTCATTACTTATAGGACATTTAATAGCAAATAAATTCCATAATAATTTGTAATCTTTGTAAATATTTTGATCACCCAAATATTTTTTAAAGAATTCAAATGCGTGGAATACTAGGAAAATCTCTCTTATTTTCTTATTCTTTTTGGTTATTTTTTTATTCTTATTAGGATTACTATTATCTAAATCTTCTAATAAATCTTCTCTCTTATATTTTCTTGCCTGAACAGTTGATGGTGTTCTAAACAATGACTTGTGCTTTTCTGAAAATTTTATAAATAAATCAAAATTCTTTTCTACTAATTCATTTCTTAATTCTATATTTTCAATATTTGGTGCAAATTGCTGTACTAGGTCACCATTATTAACCTCTAAAAATTCTTCTAATTTTAAATCCTCAATATAGACTTTTAGGAAATCTGTTAAAGTTAAATTTGTCCCATTTAAAATATATTTATTTATAATTGCACATATGAATGAATTTTTATTATTATTATTTACTCCTTCTCTTAAAACAATACTTCTTAATCCTGGTATTAAATAACCTTTTTTCATATCACGTTCTAAATTATTTTTAAAGAGTCTATCTAACAAAATAGGTAATTTACCTAATCTTCTACTAGGAATAGGTCTTCTATTCCAAGTAATTATATATCTAGAGTCGTCTGTTAATGACCGTTGTTGAACAAGTTCATTTTCTTCGGTGTATTTAACTGCACTCCAACTCTTGTATGAATCTTTATCGATAATAAATAATGTATTAGGAAGTAATCTAGTTAATTCTCTTATTGTAAATTTTTTTACTGGTATTGCAGCTTTTTCATTAATTTGAAATACACCCATAAATTGACTATTTCCTGAAATTAAAATTTGTTCTCCTATCTTTAATGTATAGTCTGTATCATTTACTCTTATTGTTTCTCCTACTTTTAATGTTGATACAAAAGATGCTATTAATTCTGGAATTTTTTCAAAATTACCTTCAATTATTTTTACATAATAATC
>Ga0181607_10005495_pt1 | contig 10716 bp, 7 predicted proteins | sample 041ome_9_FD_132420 | JGI IMG/M metagenome (GOLD analysis project Ga0181607, IMG submission 132420) | Coastal salt marsh microbial communities from the Groves Creek Marsh, Skidaway Island, Georgia - 041413US metaG (megahit assembly) | ecosystem: Environmental > Aquatic > Marine > Intertidal zone...
TAAAGACTTATATGAATTGTTTCGATAACCCATGATATCGTCATGTTTATGGTGTTCCCACTCCATAAATGTTTTGTTAACAGCTTCAATATCAAATGTTGGGTAATCAGTAGCTTCGATTAGCTCTTTAGTATAGTCACCTTGGAACCAAATCATATCTTCATCAGTCTCTAGCTTTTCTTCACGATCTTTCCAGTCTTGATTATTTTTTATCATTTCATCTTTAGTAGGAAGAGATATCTTACCCATGATCACATCACGAGCATACCATCCCTGAGCATCAAACATGTTAAATGTATAGAATTGGTCCTGCATCCCGATATACATCATTTTAGGATTATCTACCCAGAAAATTCCTTTGTAGATCCCAAGAGGCCATAGACAGTTATTAGTTTTAAGTTTTAATTCATCTTCTAAGAATGGAAAATAATGGAGATAGCCTGTACATAAAACTATTGCATCCACGACTTTGCTAGTTCCATCAATAAAATGAACTTTATTTCCTTCTTCGATATGATCGATTAACGGAACTTGTGAGAAGTTCTCCGGCCAATGAAAACCAGTAGGGTTAGTTCTATAACTAATAGTTACAGATTTACAACCATACTTCCAACATTGTGAAGAAATATCTTCAGCTGAATAGCTAGTGCCAACTATTAAGATGTCTTTATCTTTAAATTCTAGAGCATCTCTGAAATCATGAGCATGCATTACTCTTCCACCAAATTTATCTAAGCCTTTAAAGTTTGGTACATTAGGAGTGGAGAAATGTCCGGAAGCACAAGCTACATAATCAAATTCCTCTGTTGTTTTTGTATCATCTACTAAATTATGTGCTGTAACACTAAAGTTGTCTTTATCTTTATTGTAAACAACACTTCTCACTGGTGTTCTGAATCTAATTTTATCTCGAAAGTTTGATTTTTTTAATCTGCCTTGAATATAATCAAGCATCACAGCTCTTGGAGGATAAGATGCGATTGGCTTTCCAAAATGTTCTTCAAAGGTGTAATCAGCAAACTCTAAACACTCTTTTGGTCCATTAGACCATAAGTAACGATACATGCTGCAATGGACAGGCTCACCGTATTCATCTGTTCCAGTTCTCCACGTGTAATTCCATAGTCCTCCCCAATCGTCCTGTTTTTCGTAACAAACAATTTCAGGGATTTTTTCGCCTTTTCGTTCTGCTGACTCAAATGCTCTTAGTTGAGCGAGACCGCTAGGGCCTGCTCCAATTATACAAACTCTCATTTGATTTAAATCCTCCTAATAAAATAAATCTAAATTTTAGTCATAATAGAAGATTAATTTTGTATTAAAAAATATTTTTTTGACCTATTTTGTCATATCTTTTGACCATTATTTTTAGAAAAACTAAAAACGTAAATATATCATAATTATTAAATTTGTTTCATAATTTGAAACAATATTTTTTGTATGGCTTTTTCAAAATGTATATTCAATTTTGTTAGGAATCATAAATGCAAAAATATTCTATATTTAGTTTAGTTAAAAATGCCTTTTCCAATCATGAAAATTGGGAGGTGGCTTGGAAAGATCCAGAGCCAAAATCAGAGTATGATGTTGTTATAGTCGGTGGCGGTGGTCACGGACTAGCTACAGCTTACTATCTTGCCAAAGAGCATGGCATCACCAATGTTGCAATTTTAGAAAAAGGTTGGATTGGTGGTGGAAATGTCGGAAGAAATACAACCATCCTTCGTTCTAATTATATGTTTGATGCTAATTCTCATTTTTATGAATTTGGTATGAAGCAATGGGAAACCCTAAGTCAAGAACTAAACTATAACGTTATGTACTCACCTCGAGGTATCATTAATTTAGCTCACTCTGATGCTCAAATGAATGCTTACGCTCGTCGAGGTAACGCAATGCGCTTAAATGGTATCGATGCTGTATTGCTTGGTAGAGAAGATCTAAAAAAAATGATTCCTTTCGCAGACTTCTCTGATACATGCCGATTTCCAATTCACGGTGGATTAATGCAACCTCGAGGAGGAACTGCAAGACACGACGCAGTAGCCTGGGGTTATGCTCGACAAGCAGATGCAATGGGCGTCGATATAATTCAAAATTGTGAAGTAACTGGTTTCGATGTTCAAAATGGTAAAGTTCAAGGTGTTCAAACCTCTAGAGGAAATATTAAAGCTAAAAAAGTTGGACTATGTGTTGCGGGTAGTACTACTTTATTAGCAGATATGTTGAATATGAGATTGCCGATTGAAGCTCATGTTCTTCAAGCTTGTGTTTCTGAACCTGTTAAGCCAATTCTTGATCATGTTGTCACTTTTGGTGCTGGTCACTTCTATTGTAGCCAGTCTGACAAAGGTGAAATGGTAATGGGCGGCGACTTGGATGGATATAATAGTTACGCTCAAAGAGGTAACATGCCGATGATCCAACACGTTTTAACTGGAGGTCTAGCTGTTTTTCCTAACTTCAGTCGCTTGAAAATGTTAAGAACCTGGGGCGGTATTATGGACATGTCGATGGATGGTTCACCAATTATTGATAAGACTCATATTGATGGAGTCTACTTAAATTGTGGCTGGTGTTATGGTGGATTTAAGGCAACGCCTTGTTCTGGTTGGGTATTTGCACATACGATTGCTAAAAATGAAGTTCATCAGCTTAATGCGGAATTCAATTTAGATCGTTTCCATACAGGAAACATTATTGATGAAAAAGGTGTTGGTCCAAAGCCTTGGATCGGGTAAGTCATGCTAGAAATTAAATGCCCTTTTTGCGGGAAGAGATCCCAAAATGAATTTTCTTATGGCGGTGACGGTAATATTAAAAGACCAGCTTTAGAGAAAGAAATTTCTACTAAGGATTGGGATGACTTTGTTTACTTTAGAGATAATCCAAGAGGAAAACACACAGAATTATGGCAACACGTTTCTGGATGTCGTCAATGGTTCAAAGCTTCTAGAGATACAGCAACACATGAAATTTTTTCAACATGTAAAATGAATGAGGATTTTAATGAGTAATCAATATAGAACTTCAAACTCCAAAGGTATAATCAATAAAGAAAAAATAATTAACTTCAATTTTAATGGAGATTCTTATCAAGGTTATGAAGGAGATACTCTCGCATCTGCTTTAATAGCTAACGGCATACATTTAGTCGGTAGAAGTTTTAAATATCATCGACCTCGTGGTTTTCTAGGCGCAGGTGTAGAAGAGCCAAATGCAATGGTTCAATTGCATGAAGGTGATCGTTCTGAGCCAAACATCATGGCTACTGAGGTTGAATTAGTGGAAGGCTTAAAAGCTAAAAGCCAAAACTGTTGGCCATCTGTCAAATTTGATATTGGTGAGATAAATAATATTTTAAACCGTTTTTTCCCAGCTGGTTTTTATTACAAAACTTTTATGTGGCCAAAAAGTTTTTGGTTTAAAGTTTATGAACCGTTTATCCGTAAAGCTGCAGGGATGGGCGTAGCCCCTTTGTCACCTGACCCAGATAGATACGAACATAACTATGAGCATTGTGATGTTTTAGTGGTTGGTTCTGGACCTTCAGGATTATCAAGTGCCCTAGCGGCTGCTAAAAATGGCGCAAGAGTTATTCTTGCAGAAGACAAAGCTCATTTTGGGGGATCACTTTTAAATGATGATGTAACCATCGGTAATATGTCTGGAAGAGAGTGGGCAAGCGATGTGATCTCTCAACTCAAAAATATGCCAAATGTTGTTGTAAAAAATCGATCGCAAGTATTTGGATACTATGACCATAACATGACTGTAATGTTTGAAAGAGTTAGCGATCACGTGGAAAACCCATCTAAATATACACCTCGCCAAAGATTGCATTATATAAGAGCAGGTGAAGTAATTGTTTCTACAGGCTCAATTGAAAGGCCTATCTCTTTTGGTAATAACGACAGACCGGGAATATTTCTATCATCTGCTGCAAGAGAATACATGAAAGTTTATGAAACTCTTGTTGGTAAAAAACCAATAATCTTTACAAACAATGACTCAGCTTATGCTACTGCATTAGAGTTTTTGAGAAACGATATTAAACCTATTATTGTAGACACTAGAGATAGTTCTGACGGTCAACTTGTCAAAGAAGTCCAAGAGCAAGGTATCAAAATTAGATTTAATTCAGGAATAGCGAATACCAAGGGTCATCTTAAAATTAAGTCCGCTACTATTGGAACATTAGATAGTCAGAAAGAAAGCTTTATTTCTCTTGAGGAAGTTGATTGCGATTGTATTTGTATGTCAGGTGGATGGACACCTACCGTTCATCTTTCCTCACAAGCTGGAAATAAATTAAAATTTAATGAAGATATCGATGCTTTTGTTCCTGATAAAAAAAGACAAAAAGAAACTGCCGTTGGTTCAGCAAACGGAGCTTTTACTTTAAACCAATCTCTAGCAGAGGGTTTTCAAGTAGGATTTGAGCTATCCAATAAGTTTACCTCGAATGGAGTAAAGACCGATACACCAACCTCGAATGAACCCGATCAAAAACCTCATGAAAAACTTTGGTGTATGCCATTACCAAATGGGCAAAAACCAAAAAGGTTTATTGATTTTCAAAATGACGTTGCGGTTTCAGATGTAGAGTTAGCTTTAAGAGAAGGTTTTAGATCTATTGAGCATGTTAAGCGTTATACCACTTTAGGTATGGCTGGTGATCAAGGTAAAACTAGTAACTTGAATGGTCTTCAGTATGTGTCTAATATCGAAAAAAAGATCGTTCCTGAAGTAGGGCATACAACTTTCCGTCCACCTTACACTCCAGTTACGATTGGTACAATCGTTGGTCGTGAAGTAGGAAATCACTATCTTCCAACACGCAAATCTCCAATTCATACTTGGCATGAAGAAAATAATGCAGTTTTTGTAGCTGCAGGTTTGTGGGTTAGACCTCGATATTACCCAATAGGAACAGAAACTATGAATGATGCTGTAAATAGAGAAGCAGCTAATGTCAGAAAAAATGTTGGTATTTGTGATGTTACCACACTTGGAAAAATAGATATTAAAGGTCCAGATGCACCAGAATTTTTAAACCGAGTTTATACTAATGCTTGGCTTAAGCTTCCTGTCGGTAAGGCTCGTTATGGAGTAATGTTAAGAGAAGATGGTATGGTTTTTGACGACGGAACCACATCTCGTCTTTCAGAAAATCATTTTCATATGACTACTACTACTGCACAAGCAGCAAACGTTCTTTCTCATTTGGAGCACTACCTTCAAGTTGTTTGGCCGGATCTTGATGTTAATGTTTTGTCCACTACAGAACAGTGGGCAGGAGTTGCGGTAGCAGGTCCTAAGTCCAGAGAGCTTTTATCACAATTATTCCCTGATGTTGATTTATCCAACGAAGGTCTTCCTTTTATGGGTCTCGTTGATACCAAGTTAGGCGATATTCCAGCTAGAATTTATCGAATTTCATTTTCAGGTGAGCTTGCTTATGAAGTAAATGTTGAGTCAAATTACGGTCTTCATTTATGGAAAAAAATTATGGATGTAGGATCTGAGTTTGGTGTGCAACCCTATGGAACTGAAGCCTTATCGACTTTGAGAATAGAGATGGGTCATGTCGCGGGTCCTGAATTAGATGGAAGAAGTATTCCTTATGATGTCGGTTTAAATGGAATGGTTAGTCAGAAAAAAGATTTCATTGGCAAAAGATCATTATCAAAAGATGCTTATGTCAGTGAAGATAGACAAACAATTGTTGGATTAGTTCCGGTTGATAAAAAAAGTAAAATACCTGAAGGTTCACACTTGGTTGCTGATGACAAAGCACCGACTCCTATTCCGAAACTAGGACATGTATCTTCATCGTGTTGGAGTGTGGAGTATAATAACCCATTCTCAATTGCAATTTTAAAAGATGGAAAGAAACAAATTGGAAAACAATTGATTGCTGTCTCTCCACTTAAAGATATTTCGATTCCTGTTGAGGTGGTCTCTTCCCATTATGTCGATCCTAAAGGAGAAAGGGTGAGGTCATAAAATGAGTGATACTAATATTTCTGCTTTAAAATTTGACCATAAAATTGGTGTATTTGGAGATTATGAAGGCAAGCAAGATCTTCTAAAGATTTCTGAAATCAAGAATTTATCTATTTATCAAGTAGCTAAGTTCAGAAAAAGTGAAGCTCAATCAAATCAAATTAAAATTGATGGTTTGTCATTACCACAACAAAACCCTTTAGTTTCTGCAAATGAGAACTTAAGAATATTGTGGATTGGCCCGGAGACTTGGATTTGTATTTCGACCAACATTAATTTAAAAGACCTTATTTCTTCAACATGTAGTGACAATGATTTTGCAATCACTGATCTTTCTCATTCTAGAGCTGCCGTTGAAATTAAGGGCGCCCATACGTTGGACGTTATTAAAAAAGGTTCCCCTTTAAATGTTAATGAAAATGTTTTTAAAGAGAGCAATTGTGCTAACACCACTTACAATGGAATTAATATTTTAATTGATTTCATTAGCAATAACCCTAAAACTATTCGCTTATATGCACTTCGCAGTTTTGGTGGTTCTTTTTATCATAGTATCACCGATGCTGCTCTAGAATTTGGCTACGAAGGAGTTTAATTAAATGTGTGGCATTGTTGGGATTTATCTCAAGAATAAAAAATATAATAAGCAACTTGGAAAGTTGTTAACGGGCATGATGAATAATATGGCCTCTCGCGGTCCCGATAGTGCTGGTTTTGCAATCTATAACAAGTCAAGCAAATTTAAATATACAGTCTGTCTGCAAGATAACTTAGAGTTAAAGAATTTAAAAAAATTACTCAAAAATAAAATAGCTAATGCTAAGTATAAAGTAATATCCGACCATGTTGTAATTGAGAGTTCATCTAAACCTGAAAAAACAATTCCTTTTTTGAAGAGCATTAAGCAGGTTGATTTAGTGGGCTATGGAAAATCTATTGAAATTTTTAAACAAGTTGGAAATCCAAAAGATGTTGTCAAAAAATTTTCATTAGACAAATTTTCGGGTTCTCATGCTATTGGGCACACCAGAATGGCAACTGAAAGTGCGATTACCACAGATGGATCACACCCTTACTCTACTGGAGAGGATGAGTGCCTGGTTCATAATGGCTCTCTATCAAATCACAATAATCTTCGACGCACTCTCGTTAAAAATGGAATAGAATTTAAATCACAAAATGATACTGAAGTGGCAGCAGGATATATTTCAAATAGTTTAAAAAATAAAGCATCTTTAAAAGATACTCTTACTAATGGTTTAAAAGATTTAGATGGCTTTTATACCTTCATCACAGGTACTCAAAAAGGTTTTGCTGTTTTGCGTGATGAAATTGCATGTAAACCAGCGGTAATAGCAGAAACAAAAGATTACGTAGCTATAGCTTCTGAATTTCAAGCAATGGCACATTTACCTGATGTTAATAAAGCTAATATTTACGAACCTAAGCCAGGTGTTGTTTATTCTTGGGGTAGCTAATGAATTTTGATCTTTCAAAAAAATCACTTACTGAGGTCAACTCTTTTTTACAAAAAATAGACCCAAAATCTAATCAAAGAGAATTTGTCATTAAAAACCCACAAGGTAATCATGCTTTATGTGCGGGCCTTCAAGATGAAGTTCAAGTAACCATTAAAGGCCATGTAGGCTACTACTGTGCAGGCATGAATAAGAATGCAAACATAATCATAGAAGGAAATGTCGGAACAGGCGTGGCTGAAAATATGATGTCGGGCTTGGTTCATGTTAAAGGTAATGCTTCTCAATCGGCTGGCGCAACAGCACATGGAGGTACCTTAGTTATCGATGGTGATGCCAGTTCTCGATGTGGTATTTCGATGAAAGGGATTGATATTATTGTAAAAGGTTCTGTGGGCCATATGTCTGCTTTTATGGCACAAAGTGGAAACTTAATAATTTTGGGCGATGCAGATGAATATCTCGGAGACTCAATTTATGAGGCTAAGATTTATTGTCTAGGCAAAGTAAAAAGTCTTGGTGCAGACTGTATTGAAAAAGAAATGAATGAAAAAGAAATCAAACATCTAAGTTCAATTTTAAAGGCTCAAAATATTAAAGCTGATCCTAAGAAATTTAAAAGGTATGGTTCAGCAAGAAATTTATATAATTTTAAAATTGATAATGTGAGTAGTTATTAATGAGTGATAATAAAAAAAATTTAAAAGGTTTCAGTACTTTTCCTCACGATACCATTGCAGAAATTCAAAGATCAGCTAGAGAAGGAATTTATCAAATTCGTGGATTGGGAGCTAAAAGAAAAGTTCCTAACTTTGATGATTTAGTTTTTTTAGGTGCTTCAGCTTCAAGATATCCGCTAGAGGGTTATCGAGAAAAATGTAATACATCTGTTGTAATTGGTGATCGATATGCCAAAAAACCGATAACGCTTGATATCCCCATTACAATAGCAGGAATGAGCTTTGGAGCCTTGGGAGCTAATGCTAAAGATGCTTTAGGAAGAGGTGCTTCTGCAATGGGAACTTCTACAACCACAGGAGATGGGGGCATGACACCTGAGGAAAGAAAATCCTCTAAGTATCTAGTCTATCAACTATTACCATCTAGATATGGAATGAACCCAGATGACTTAAGAAAAGCAGATGCAATTGAAGTTGTTGTGGGTCAGGGCGCAAAACCCGGTGGAGGCGGTATGCTTCTTGGACAAAAGATTAACGAACGAGTTGCTATGATGCGAAATTTACCTGAGGGTATTGATCAGAGAAGTGCTTGTCGCCACCCTGATTGGACAGGTCCAGATGATTTAGAAATTAAAATTCAAGAACTAAGAGAAATTACTAATTGGGAAAAACCTATTTATGTAAAAGTTGGTGCAGCGCGTGCTTTCTACGATACAGCATTAGCCGTTAAGGCGGGTGCAGATGTGGTCGTCTTGGATGGTATGCAAGGGGGTACTGCAGCTACACAGGATGTTTTCATCGAGCATGTAGGTATCCCAACTCTTGGTGCTTTAAGAGAAGCGGTTGACTCATTGAAGGAACTAAATATGCACCGAAAAGTTCAATTAATCGTCTCTGGAGGAATTCGATCCGGGGCAGATGTTGCAAAAGCGATGGCGATGGGCGCAGATGCTGTTTCAATCGGGTCGGCTGCAATGATTGCCCTAAATTGTAACGCAGATATGTATCCTAAAGATTATGAGAAACTCGGCACAGCCGCAGGTTACTGTCATCATTGCCATACAGGCAAATGTCCAGTCGGCGTGGCTACTCAAGACCCAGAATTAGAAAAAAGACTAGAACCCGAACTAGCAGGTAAACGTGTTAAGAATTATTTAGCTACTTTGACTCTGGAGTTACAAACTCTTGCAAGAGCTAATGGTAAATCTGACGTTCGAAATCTTGAGCCAGAGGATTTAGCCGCTCTTACAGTTGAAGCTGCTGCCATGGCTCGTGTTCCGTTGGCTGGAACTAATTGGATACCTGGCCACGAACTTTAAGTTTTGAAAACTTATCCTTATTGGTGGGAATTTTATAAACCATATCACTTTCAAAATACTCAAGTTTCAAATTCTTCATACGACCTCGTAGTTGTGGGTGCCGGATATACGGGTGTGAACGCCGCTATCCAAGCTTCTTCAAAAGGTCTAAAAACTCTACTCATTGACCAATTAGCATTAGGAGAAGGCGCAAGTACTAGAAGCGCTGGAATGATTTCAGGTGGTTTGAATTTAGGAAAAAAAATTAATCTTTTTAAAGATTATGGAGAGGAACTTGCTAAGAAGTTTATTCAAGAGTCCATAGGATCATATGAATATTTGGAAGATCAAATTAATCATCACCAAGAGGAAGTATCCTATCAAAAAAAGGGAAGATTAGTTTTAGCACATAGTAAAAAAAAATTAGAAGCATTGAGACAAAAAACAAATCTTCTTAATTCCTTATCAAATTTACAAATTGAAATAATTGAAAACCTAGAAAGCGAAATTATCAATAACTATTATAAAGGAGGGATGCTGGTAAAAAATGCCGCCAGTGTTAATCCTGCCAAGCTATATAATTTTTTTTTAGACAAAGCTCTTTCAAATAAAGTTGATATTTTTAGTCCTTGCAAGTTGTTATCACACCAAAAAATCGATGAATACTATGTGCTAAAAACTTCAGAGGGTAACATTAAAACGCAATATCTTATTATAGCTACGAATGGTTACTCAGAAAAAGATATTGGAAATGAACATTATAACATTATCGGTGTGCCATCTTATATTGCGGCAACAAATATATTAGGGCAAGAGAAGGTCCAAAAACTTTTGCCAAAATTACGAATGTATTCCGATAGTAAAAACGACTTGTATTATTTTCGCCCATCTCCAGATCACAAGAGAATATTATTTGGAGCATTTCCTGTTTGGGCCTATGGAATGGAAAATAGCAATATGGTGAAGTCTTTTTTTTATAAAAAAATACGCTTAATATTACCAAAAATTGAGAATTTTTCGATTGACTACATTTGGGGTGGTAAAGTAGGTGTTACTTTCAATACTCTTCCCATGGTTAAAAAATCAAATAATAAAATTTTTGTTTTGGGATGTAATGGTAGCGGTGTGGCTCTTATGCCTTATCTTGGTTATCAAGCAGCAAATATGCTTACAGCAAATCAAAATAGCGATCTTGTTATTTCAAAAATTAAGAATGATAAAAACTATTTTAAATCTTTGATAGTTAAACTA
>Ga0181607_10005501_pt1 | contig 10713 bp, 7 predicted proteins | sample 041ome_9_FD_132420 | JGI IMG/M metagenome (GOLD analysis project Ga0181607, IMG submission 132420) | Coastal salt marsh microbial communities from the Groves Creek Marsh, Skidaway Island, Georgia - 041413US metaG (megahit assembly) | ecosystem: Environmental > Aquatic > Marine > Intertidal zone...
GCGAATTTCATCGGTTTTACGACCGTCCAAACGAATTCCTTCGTTTAAGATTAGGTCGCGTACCGCTTTTTTCTCTACATCGTGGAAATACTTTCCAACCAATCCGCCAAGCGTTTCCAATTCTTCTTCGGAAAGGGAAGCTTTAAATTCTTCTTTTACAGCGCGGAACGCATCTGAACGCGCACCTTTATCGAGACCGCTTTTCGCAATGTCGAATACTTTTTGGTAGCAGGCATCCTCCACGCGTTGCTTAAAATCGTCGTCGTTTACTTCGTGGGCGTATTCGCGCTTCACTTTAGAGCGCTCAACCTGTGCAGCCAATTTTAACTGGGCCTCACATTGTACTTTAATGGCTTCGTGCGCCTTGGAGATGGCTTGCAACATTTCTTGTTCCGAAACTTCCTCCATCTCGCCTTCAACCATCACCACACTCTCGGCAGATGCACCTACAATCATGTCGATGTCGCTCTCTGCGAGTTGCGATTTGGTTGGGTTTACGATGAGCTCACCGTTCACACGGCCCACGCGAACCTCTGAGATGGGTCCGTGAAATGGAATATCAGAAATGCTGATGGCTGCAGACGCGGCCAATCCCACCAATGAATCCGGCTCAATTTCGGGGTCGTGCGAAATGAGTTGAAGCATCAACTGCACTTCGGCATGGTAATCTTTTGGGAATAATGGACGCAGTACACGGTCCACAATTCGCATAATTAAAATTTCGTGATCCGAAGGACGTGCTTCGCGCTTGAAAAATCCACCTGGAATTTTACCCCCTGCCGCGAATTTTTCGCGGTAATCCACTGTGAGTGGCAAAAAGTCGATACCGTCGTTGGCTTCGTAATTCGATACCACAGTTGCTAAAATCATGGTGCCGCCCATGCGAACCACCACCGAACCGTGTGCTTGTTTGGCTAAAACGCCTGTTTCAATTGTAATTTCTCTGCCGTCTTCCAGCGTAATCGTCTCAATAATGGGAGTAGGTTTCATAGTCTTCGTCTTCGTGAAATCGTAAAATAGTCTAATTGGTATATAAAATAGGGATATAAAGAAAAAGGCAACCTTACATTGCCTTTCCCCGAAATATCAAAAAAAAGTTACTTGCGAATTCCAAGCTCCGCAATGATGGCGCGGTAGCGGTTGATGTCGCGATCTTTGAGGTAGTTCAGTAACTTACGGCGCTTACCTACCATTACAATAAGTGAACGCTGTGTATTGAAGTCTTTCTTGTTGCTCTTCAAGTGCTCAGTGAGCGCCTTGATGCGCGTGCTAAAAAGTGCAATTTGGGCTTCTGTAGATCCGGTATTGGTCTCAGAACCACCGTGTTTTGCAAAAAGTTGTTTTTTGTCGTCAGCAGTTAATGCCATCTTCTTTTTAATTAAATCGATATGCGTCTAAATAGGGCGCAAATATAGCAATATTTTTAATTCAACAACCTACTGAATGAACCAACTTTCACGCGATTTGCTGTAACCCGTGAACAGCCCAATTCCGCCCTCCACCTGATTGTCTATAATGCCCGGTTGTGCAAAAGGGTCAAATCCCGTGTTTTGCTGATCTCTAACGGTGAGCAAATACAGGTAATAATTTCGGGGAATGCATTTAACTTCTACGTAAATCCAAAGTCCTCCGCCAAAGGGAAGCTCCACTTCCAATTGAAGGGGTATCGAAGTCCCATCTCGCCCTGCATCGCTCCACATGGCCCGCCCAAAAAAGGAGGTTTCACCGGCGGGATCGGGGTCTGAGCCATAGAGTAGGTAGGGGTCGTTGGTCGTGAACGAGAGCAGGCGAGGGTCTGCAACCCATCCATCCGTATAAATTTCAAGTACGTAATAATTATCTACATCAGGTTCATCGGCAATGGTCAAATCGATGGGGTAGTGCACTTGGTCAATGGGGTCGTCTAATTCCGCCAAGATAATGTTTGGTGGTGCCGGCAAGCGGAAGGAGGCACTCGCTTCCGGGTAATTGGGGTGCGAGGCTTCCAAACGGTAGGTTATTCCCTGTGCAACCCGTGTGGAATCGGTTTGATAAAGATCATTTTCGGTAAAAGCGAGGGTTTCCAAAAATTCGCCGTTGCCGTACAAATTCAATTCGGCATCTTTAACAATTACGTTTTCCCCAAAATTGGTGAAGAGAATCGGTACGGACTCAGATAGGTGAACGCTAAATAGGTCGCCTTCTTCCTGTATCGAGTTAATTACTAATCGTTTTTCTTGGGCTTCGGGATTGAATGGAATTTCTTCCTCGCAGCTCATCAACCCGAAAATCAATCCGAACATCAACCCGGCAAGCAGAAATGAACTCCACGAAAATCTATAGTTGCCTGAAATCTTCATATTAAAAACGGAGTTGATAGTTCAAATAGGGAATCACTGGGAAGAGCCCCACTTTGATGAGTTCGTTTAAATTGTCGCCGTTGTTGTCTTGCACGTATAAAAAGAACGGGTTTATTCGATTATAGACATTGTATACGCCAAAACTCCACATGGCTTCGTTACCGCCCTTGGTAATTTTCTTTTTGTTGTAACTCAAGTCCAGCCGGTGGTACGCGGGCATTCGATAGCCGTTCCGATTTTCATAATAGGCTAGATTGTTCGAGAATACTTGCGGAATGGGGGTCATGGAATAGTGCTGCACTTCGCCGTAATTGGCCACGGGAAGCGAAGCTGCGGCCCCCGTGCCATAGACCCATACCAGGCCAAAACTCTTCATCTGCGATAATTGATAGATTCCGCTCACACTAATATCGTGCCGGCGATCGAAGCGGTAAGGGAATTTTTCGCCGCTGTTGAGCTCATCGAACTGCCTCCAACTCCATGAGAGCGTGTACCCAATCCATCCCGTGAAATCGCCCACTTTCTTTTCTGCCAAGACTTCCAACCCATAGGACCATCCCAGCCCTTGCTCCACCAACTGCTCCCAATTGGAATTCGCAAAAAACGAGGCGCCATTCTTGTATTCCAAAACGTTGTCCATGTTTTTGTAGTACCCTTCCATGCTCAGCGAATAGCCCTTGGCCGGCTCAAAAACCCAGCCCAGCGCCACCTGTTGCGCCTGCATGGGGGTAACCGATTTGGTCGTGGGAAGCCAGAGGTCGGTAGGGAGTCCGATGCCCACATTGGATAGCAGGTGGATGTATTGCGTCATCCATACGTAGCTCGCCTTCCAACTCCATCGTTCATTGGCAGCCCAACGCATACTTATCCGGGGTTGCGCGCTCACATATTGCGTGCTGTCGAAGCCAAATCCAGACACATGAAACCCCGCATTCACCTTGAAACGCGTTCCAATTTGCCAATCGTCCTCTACGTAGACCGCCCATTCATCGGCATAGCTGATGGCGTTGCCAAATTTAATTTCCAGGGGCGGCGCTCCCGATTCCGTATTATAAAATTGGTTCACGCCCGGGGTAAAGGTGTGGTTTATAAATTGCCCGCCGAATCGCACGTGATGATTGGGGTTTGGCAAGTAGTCTACATCTATTTTCAGGGCCACGTCTTCAATTCCCGAGGAGTAGGCGTACTGTGTTTCGGAGATGTCTCCCGCGTTGTTGTAATAGCTCTCGAATCCGGTGGTCATTCGGTATCGGCTGTAGTTGGCGGTAGTGTTGGCAAAGAGTTTCGGGGTGATGCGCCAGTTCCACCGAAGCGCTCCAGTGAGGTTCCCCCATTTCAGTTCGCTTTGCGTGCGTTCCTCCGCGTAGGTGAACGAGTAGTCGGAGCGAAAGGCGGCTTTGTCGTCTCCCAGATAGCAACTCGCAAAAATGCGGTGGTTCTCGTTAAAGCGGTGATTCACCTTAAAATTAAAATCTTGGAAAAAATAACCTCCCCCTGCTTCGCCGTCGGTTACCAAAGCCGTGAACGGCCGTGTGAGCGCATCAATATAAGTGCGTCGCGCCGAAACCATAAAGGACCCCTTTTCCGATAGTGTGGGCCCTTCCAAGGTAAATTTTCCCGCTACCAATCCCATGGAAAACACGCCTTCAAAATCTTTGGCGTTGCCCTCCTTCATCCGCACATCAATTACCGAAGACAGGCGCCCACCGAACCGCGCCGGAAAACCACCTTTGTAAATATCGACCGATTGAATTGCATCGGGATTGAACACAGAAAAGAATCCAAACAAGTGATTCGCGTTGTACACGGGCACTCCATCCAGTAAAATTAAGTTTTGATCGGGACTCCCACCTCGCACAAACAGCCCGCTCGTTCCCTCGGTACCCGATTGGATTCCCGGCATTAACTGCGCCACTTTTAAAATGTCCTGTTCCCCGAGAAAAAGTGGTATCTCGCCAATATTCTCCACGGGTAGCTGGACCATACTCATCTGGGTAGACTTTAATTGATCTTGCGCATTCCGTTTTTCGCTCACCTCTACTTCGTTGAGGGTGGTCCCCAAAAGCTGTGCATTATAGCTGAGGTTTGCACGTAAATCCATGAGTGTATCCACCGGTGCGAACCCCACAAAACTGAATCTCAAAAGATGAGGCCCAGCGGGTAGGGTGAGGCTGTAGAAGCCATAAACATTGGTTGATGTTCCCGTAGATTCCTCGGGTAAATAGACCGATGCTCCGGGCAGATAGTCCCCCGATGCCTGTTCCAATACGTAGCCGCTAATGGTAAATTTCTCCGATCCCTCCTGAGCCCATGCTCCAGTGGAAAAATAGATTCCCAAGAGCAGTACCTTGGTGATGCGTCGGAGATTCATATTAATTGGCCAATAGCCGAAGGAATTGACTAATTTTTGCCTTGATTTCGGTACGTTCAGCAATAAAATCCAAGAAGCCGTGCTCCAGCACAAATTCAGCGGTTTGGAATCCCTCTGGGAGGTCTTTTCCGATGGTTTCCTTTACTACTCGAGGTCCCGCGAATCCAATAAGTGCTTTAGGCTCTGCAATATTAATGTCTCCCAACATGGCAAAGGACGCCGTAACACCCCCCGTAGTTGGGTCTGTTAAAAGCGATATGTAGGGCAAGCCCGCTTCCGATAATTCATTGAGTTTAGCCGATGTTTTGGCCATTTGCATCAGGGAAAAAGCAGCTTCCATCATGCGTGCGCCACCACTCTTCGATATGCACATAAAGGCCATATTGTGCTTAATGGCGTAGTCCACACCCCGCGCAAATTTTTCACCTACTACCGATCCCATGGATCCACCAATGAACGAGAAATCCATGGCGGTAATCACTAGAGGGTGACCATCGACGGTACCGTGCGCTGTTCGTGCCGCATCTTTCAATTGCGTTTTTGCCACTGTGGCCTTTACGCGATCTGTGTATTTCTTGGTGTCCTCAAAATTCAGTGGATCCGCAGACACCATATCCTTATTTAATTCCTTGTACTTGCCGTTGTCAAAGAAAATCTCGAAATATTCGTTGCTTCCAATGCGCACGTGATGGCCGTCGATAGCACTCACGTAATTATTGGCTTTGAGCTCGTCCGTATCGATGATTACACCACTGGGGGTCTTGTACCACAGCCCTTTAGGGGTGTCTTTCTTTTCTTCGGTGGGCGTGTGAATTCCTTTGTCCTTTCGCTTAAACCAAGCCATAATTTCGGTCTTTGGGGCGAATTTAAGACAAAAAAATTAGGCAAGCGTAATCTCGTCGTTTAGATATACGTCTTGAATGGAATGCAGCAGTTCCACTCCCTCTTCCATGGGGCGTTGGAATGCCTTTCTGCCGGAAATTAAGCCTTGGCCCCCTGCACGCTTGTTAATAATGGCCATTTCAATCGCCTCTGCCAAATCCGATGCGCCCGAAGAGGCACCGCCTGAATTAATGAGCCCGTTACGGCCCATGTAGCAATTGGCTACTTGGTAGCGGCACAAGTCTATGGGATGATCGGTGCTCAATGCATCATACATGGCGGGATGCGTCTTGCCAAAACCAATTGCCGTGAATCCTCCATTATTCATGGGGAGTTTTTGCTTGATGATATCTGCCTGAATGGTAACCCCAAGATGATTGGCCTGGGCGGTGATATCGGTGGCGGTATGATAATCTACTCCGTCTTTTTTGAAATCTGAATTTCGAAGGTAGCACCACAGCACCGTTGCCATGCCTAACTCATGTGCCCGTTCAAATGCTTCAGCAATTTCCACAATTTGCCTGTTGCTTTCGGGAGAGCCAAAATAAATGGTTGCCCCCACTGCACGCGCACCTAAATTCCAAGCTTCCTCCACGCTGCCAAAGGAAATTTGATCGAACGTGTTGGGGTACGTGAGTAATTCGTTGTGGTTTAGCTTAACAATAAACGGAATCTTGTGCGCATATTTTCGGCTCGATGCTGCAAGCACTCCAAAAGTAGAAGCCACCGCATTGCAACCCCCTTCAATTGCCAACTCCACAATGTTTTGCGGATCGAAATAGCTCGGATTCGGAGCAAAAGACGCTCCCGCCGTATGCTCAATTCCTTGATCTACTGGTAAAATGCTCATATAGCCCGTCCCGGCCAGCCTTCCGTTCCCGTAAAGATCTTCCAAACTTCGCAACACTTGAGGAGATCGGTTGGTTAATCCAAATGATCTTTCTACGAAATCGGGACCGGGTTGATGAATATGTTCTTTAGGGATGGTATTGCAGGTGTGATGCAATAGCGAATCAGCTCTGTTTCCGAGCAGAGTGGAAATGTGATCTGTGGGCATGTACTTTCGGATTTTAATCCGGGGGTAAAGGTAATCTTTTGAGGCCATACCTCAAAACGGATAACCCAACCCAAAATTCAAGGTCATATCCCTCAATTGCAGTCTGTCTATGGTAAATCGCTCGCCCTCAGCCCGTGATGGATCCCGCAAAACAAAACCTCCGTCTAGGCGTAAAATAAAAAAGTCGAAATCGTATCGAATACCCACACCTGCCCCCACGGCAAACTCCTTGTAAAATCTGTTCCATTCAAAATCGCCCCCTACAAAAGAGGTATCGGGATTCATTAACCAGATGTTCCCTGCGTCTACAAACAGGGCCCCATCTACATTGCCCAATACGTTAAATCGATAATCTGCACTCATCATCAATTTAATATCCCCTGAATTTACCGATACATCGGGTGCATTGCTCGATCCCGGCCGCATGGAATAGGCAATCCACGCGCGATTATCGTTAGATCCCCCGCCAAAAAACTGTTTCTCAAAAGGGATGGTTGCGGAATTGCCGTATGCAAATGAACTTCCAGCAAAAATTCGCAGCGCCGTCTTCCGCGTCTGGAAGGTGCGGAAATACTTTCTAAAATCGAGCTCGTATTTTACGTATTGGGCATATGGATTTCCAAGGATCATTTCTTGCCCATCATCATTCAAAGGTAACGTCCAAGCCGCACCTATTCCCGAGAGTAAATTCCCTGAAAACTCTAATTTTCCCGAGAAAAACGTGGCGCGTTGGTCGTCTTCCAGATTCTGATCGTTGTAAATATACGTATACGAAAGTGCGGGAATTAGCGTGTTCTCAAAACCGGTTCGGATTCGCTGGGTACTTAAAAATGTACTATCCGATACATCAGAAATGCGTACGTAACTTAAATCCATCAAGTTTACTTGGTGGCTCGCCCGCGAGGTTCGGTTAAATCGGTATCCCAGTAATAATCGAAAAACGTCCCGAGAGAAATCGGTGCGCTGTTGTTGTTTGTATCCAATACTCAATTCGCTCCGCTTCGAGTAGGAAGGCGGGAGCCAATTTTGAACGCCACGCGGTGCCAAAAAATAGGGGAACTGCATTCCCAATTCGGCGCCAAATTCGCGGGTATTAAAAATGGAAGTAGTAGATACCGCTTGTTGGGCTTCAATAGCTGCCCTCAGCCTGAGGTCTAGTTTTTCTCCGCCGTGAAATAGGTTTTGATGCCCAAAAAAGAAGCTTCCACCAATCCCAAGATTGCCACTGGCGTGTGTTCCCTCTCCCTCAATTCCAATTCGCATCTTGTCCTTGGGACTCACCGAAAGAATGGCCAATAATTCCTTGGTATGGGTCGTATCTGAACTCGGAAGGGGTTCAAACTGAATATCGGCGGTTCGAAACACGGCGTAGTCGATGAGGTGGCGGTAAGTCTGGTCCACTTCCTTTTTGCGATAGGGGGTGTTCGTTTTAAAGTTGATGGCTTGCTCGAATATCATGGGCTTGTAGGGGAGTGGTCCATCGGATAAGTAGCGGTGATTATTATGCCAAATGGTGTCGGTAAAGTGTTTTTTTAACACCCGAAACGCACTCGCTTCCCTTATTTCAATAGCTCCAATTTGGTAGGGCTCATAGGGGCGATAAACTAAAGAATCTCCCTTGCTCACGGGTTTATTGTCCAAAAAAACGAACACATCCATTTGATGATTTCCCTTTGCACTGTCCAATTCGAAGCGCACAGAAGTTTTGCTAAAATCATAAAACCCCAAATTCTGTAGCTCCTCTGTAAAGCGCCCGCGCTCCTCGCTAAAATTCTTCACTTGGTATGCATCACCCCGCTTTAACAAACTGCCGACCACCAATGTGTCCAGCCGCGCGGCAATAGCGGGAGAATCGGCAAAGTACTGTATGGAGTCCAGTGTATACGCAATGCCCGGTTCAATGGCATAGGAGACCTCTACATGCTTTTTGCGGAAATGATATTTTATCCGGTGCGTAGTGCGCGCATTAAAGTATCCCTGATTGAAATAATAAAGCTGCAATTGCTCGGTGGTCTCTCGAGTTTTCAGGGTGTCCAGCACCACTGGCGCCTCTCCAATATTGCACAGCCAATGTGCAAACCCCTTTTCCGCCGAGGGATCGCCGAGGTTGTAAATGCCCACGTAAAACGGAATTCCCAAAATGCGTTTATTCGGCCGCTGCTTAATATAGCTATACTCCTTACCGCGTTTAATACCTTGATCCGATACGCTAATCCGATTTTTGCGCACTAAAAACTCGTCCGACCGCAAATCGCGTGAAGCCGAGCAGGCCGATCCGAGCACAAGGGTGCCAATAAGCCCGAGTACCCATGTAATCCGATAATATATTGCTACTTTGCGCACAGGTTAAAATGTAAACAAAATTACGCAATTGTGGAACGCGCAAGTAAACGCGAAATTCAATTTGTTTCTGCTTTAAAACGCCGGAAGGACCGCTGGGAATCCAAAGCTTTTGTGGTAGAGGGGATTAAAATGGTCCTCGAGTTACTGCGGACCGACCTTGAATTGCATCGGGTGTACGTGAATGATACCATCGCACCTGAGCCCCTCCCAATTGAAATTGTTTCATGTGACCCAAAGCTGCTGAGCGATCGCGATTTTAAGCGGGCATCGAGCCTGGTAAATCCAGAGGGAATCTTGGCCGTGTTCACCATCCCTGAATACACGCCGCGGTGGTCGGGCAGTCGGTGGCTCATTGCCGATCGGGTTAATGATCCCGGAAATCTGGGAACGCTTATGCGCTCCGCGGAGTGGTTTGGTGCCGATGCCTTTATTTGCACGCCGCAAACAGTGGACCGCTATCACCCTAAAGTGGTACAGGCTTCCAAGGGTTCTGTGGGGAGGCTGCACCATTTTGAGGCAGATTCATCCGAGGTGATGCGGCAGGCGGAAAAGCATGGTGTTCAGCTTATTGCGCTGGACATGGGCGGCGATTCTATGGCTTCTTCTCGCGTTCCGCGTGCATGCGGGTTGATATTGGGCAACGAAACACACGGAATCTCTAAGGTTTGGAAGGATGCAAACCTACCGTCTTGGACCATTGAAAATTTTTCCAAAGATGATTCCATGGATTCGCTAAATGTAGCCATGGCGGGCACCTTGGCCTTACATTGGGTAGCTACACATCAACCCGAGAATCCCGAGACCGTCTAACCCTCCTGAACCCGGCAGTGCGAACCGCGCGAACCACGCGACCTGTGCCCGTGCAGTCAGTGCGAACCGCGTCAACCCCGCGACTAGCGAAAACGGTGAAATCCCCGCAAGCTGTGCGAACAACGTAAACTGGGAATAACTCCAAACTCCACGGCCAGCGAAAACGGTGCAATCCCCGCCAACTCCCTACTGCTAAAAGAGAGAGGTAGAAAAGCGTAAAAACAAAGTGATGTCTAGTCCGGGAGACGGTGCGTTCATTGCTTCGTGACGCAACTTAAAGGTGGCCATGTAGAGGTCCAAACCAGCATCCACAATAGCCTGTGTGCCCATGGGGATTTGAACCCCGAGCTTTGTGTCGAGACCAGACCCCATAGCCGTTTGAATAACCGGATTAAAGCTTTGTCCGCCGTTAAAGATGGAGTATTGCAAACCGGCAACCTCCACCTCATTGAGCATGGCGCGCTGCCAATTCATCTCCCATCCCAACTCCACAAATGGACGGATCGGGGATTCCATAGAAAAAATCTTGGCCACGCCTACACCGTAGCGCAGCCGTTGCTCCACACCCTTTATGGGCTCAAGTTCCAAGAATGGCTGGGTTGCGCCGCCATTGAATCGAAATACTTCTGTGGTAAACAGCCCCTGAGCAGTAAATTGCCCCCCCTGTAGCGAACCGTAAATCCCCCAGCCGTCCTTAAAATAATAGTAGATGTTTACGAGCCATCCCATCTGATTCTCATAAAACATTTCCCGTGGCAACTGGGCAATTTGCCAATCGTAGTTATTGTAGGCCTGCTGAATCTGCCGGTACGCAATCGTGTTGTTGTAAATTCGGTTTTCCAAATTATTCAAGTAACCCGCTCCGTTGTAATAGGAGGCTGGCGCATCTTGTGCAATGGTGTAGCCCAAAC
>Ga0181607_10005510_pt1 | contig 10707 bp, 7 predicted proteins | sample 041ome_9_FD_132420 | JGI IMG/M metagenome (GOLD analysis project Ga0181607, IMG submission 132420) | Coastal salt marsh microbial communities from the Groves Creek Marsh, Skidaway Island, Georgia - 041413US metaG (megahit assembly) | ecosystem: Environmental > Aquatic > Marine > Intertidal zone...
CGACGTGCACCGCGCGGCGCACGCGGCTCACGCACGCGCACGCCTTGACGTACGCACGCCGCCGAGGACGACGCGATGGAGACTGTTTAAATCTAGCGCACACCGCGCGAAAACGACGACGACGACGACGCGCGCGCGATGATGCAGACGCGGAACTGCGCGCGCGCGCGAGGACGTGGTGCGGGCGAGTGACGCCACCAATGTAAACGTTTTCGCACGTCACACGTCGACGACGACGACGACGACGACGACGACGGCGTCCGCCGCAGTCGTCGCCGACGTCGCCGCGTCGAATGTTCGCGGTCTCGCGCGCGGCGCATCTCGCGCCGCCGGGCGCGCGAACGGCGCCGAAACGCACGACTTCGACGACGACGACGACGACGACGACGACGACGGGCGCAGGGCGTAGGGTCGCGACGCTCGCCCTGCGCGCGGGAAAACGCGCCGTGGCGCGCGCGGCGGCGGCGGATGCGGTCGACGCAGACGATGGGTCGACAAAGGTGGATGTCCGCGCGTGGTTGGATGCGCGCGAAGGGCGACGGGAGGCTGTGGCGGGGGTGTTTGCGATTTACGACGTGGATGGGGTGTGTCAGTACGTGGACTACGCGAGGAACGTCGAGCAGGCGGTGCGTGCGGTGCGTGGGCGTGTGGGCGCGCAGCGCGCGGCGTGGACGAGGGTGATGGCGTTTAGGAACGCTGCGATGGCGACCAAGGATGTTCTGGCGAGTGAGGCGAGACGGTGGAGGGAAGCGTTGGGGACGACGCCGGCGTTGAACGCCGAGTGGGACGCCGAAGACGAGGATGATACAAAGAGCGCACGGGCGTCGGTAGAGACGACTGAGCCATCAAAGGATCCCGTGGTGAGTCCTTTTGCGGCAAACGTCGGTGCTGACGGCGAATCAAAGGTGACTGAAGGGGATGGCGTGGGATCAGAGGACGCCGACGCGCCCAAGCTCGAGCTCACCATGGAAAATGTCGATAAAGCGCTGGACGAGGTACGTCCGTATTTAATCGCCGATGGAGGGAATGTGGAATTGATGAGCATTGAAAATGGTATCGTCGTCGTGCGACTGAATGGCGCGTGTGGGTCGTGCGCGTCGTCTTCAGCCACGATGAAGGGTGGCATTGAAAAGTTGCTCAAGCAAAAGTTTGGCGACGCCGTGGAAGAGGTGTGCAATGTCAGCGGCGAACTCGAAGAAATGTCTGTTGAAACGATTGAAGAGTACCTAGGGAAACTACGCAATTCGATAAAATCATACGGTGGCGAGTGCAAGGTGCTCACGCTTGAACGTGGCGTACTTTTATTAGAGTTTAAAGGTCCGCAAGCGCTCGCGTTTTCCATCGCAGAGTCAATCAAGAAGAAATTTCCTCTCGTTCGCGAGTGTAAAATCAAACAAATCGCATAGTCATAGACGCATTCTTTCTCACAGCACCATTAAATAAATACTTAGTTGTTGGCTATTACAATTCTGTCGAAAGATACGTCAGAGATATTGTCTCTGTCAAAGGATGGTATTAGACGGTGAAGTTTTCGCACACGAACGCCTTGTCGACGCGCTTCATGATACCGCTAATAACCTTGCCTGGCCCAACCTCAGTGGCGGTTTCCAAGCCCTTCTCGAGGAAGGTGACCATAGTCTTTTCCCATTGGACCGGGTTGGTGAGCTGCGTCGCCAAGGTGGCGCGGATGCTCGCCGCATCGGAGTGCGGTTCAACGTTGACATTGGACACGACCGGGATGCGAGTCGCTTGGATGGGCGTCGCTTCAAGGGCAGCCTTGAGCTTGTCCGCAGCCGGAGCCATGAAGTTGGTGTGGAACGCACCGGCGACGGCGAGGCGGACAACCATGCGCGCCTTAAATTCCGGCTTGGCGATTTCCTCAACCTTGTCGATGGCCGGGATGGCGCCAGACACGGCGTAGTTGCCGTTGCACAAGTAGTTTGCCACGCTCACCGGGGCACCAGATTCGGCCGCCGCGCGCGCGCAAAGCTCTTCAGTCTTTTCGGCGGACAAACCAATGACGGACGCCATGCCAGAAGGCGTCGCATCAGCGGCTTCTTGCATGGATTCGCCGCGAATCTTCACGAGCTTCAAGCCGTCCTCAAACGTCAACGCGCCGGCAAACGTCAACGCGGTGTATTCGCCGAGAGACAAACCCGCAGCAACGTCAACGGCGTCGATCGCAGCTTGACCTTCCGGGGTCATCTTCATCTTTTCGAGCGCCGCCAAGGAGGCGACGTAAATCGCTGGCTGGCTCACGGCCGTAGAGTTCAAGCGCTCCGCCGGACCGTTCACGCAGACGTCGAGCAAATCATACCCGAGCACTTCGCTCGCCTTGTCGAACATCGCCTTCGCCGCCGGGCACTCTTCGCACAGCTCTTTAGCCATACCAACGGATTGCGCACCTTGGCCCGGGAAGAAAAACGCCTTTCTCGGCGTGTAGTCGGCGGCGGCACGAACCGCAGTCGCGCGTCTCGCGCGCGTCGTCGTCGACGAACGGCGCGCCCTGTGTGCGATACATCGCTCTCACGAGCGCACATACGGTCAGAATACGGTTGCATAATCGGTATCACTCGCGATCGACGCCATCGCGTGAGTCGTGCACGGCGCACGCGAGAGTAATCCACGTGGATAAGACTTTGTGCGCTTTTTCGAGGTCAATCGGCGTTCGACGTCGCCAGCGACACTGGCGACGATGTCGCGCGCGCGCGATTGCGCGCCGCGCATAGAGTACGTACGTTTGCACGCGGAGCGCTTGGTTGGAAGACACGGAGGTGGACATAGCGAGCGCCATGGTTGTACGAAAGAGTGCGGAAATGCGGATATCCACACTGAAAACCCCCGAGTCGGTTGCTCGTGCGCGACGTCGCGATGAATAAATGAAACACGCTGATTGCTAAGATATGAATTACATGTGAGAGACTATACGAAGTTAAATTCAATACGTGGATTAATTCACCGCGGCGGCGGATGGCGCGGCGGCGATGGCGTTGTCGAGAATCAACGCCGGCCGCGTCTCAAGAGCGACGAGGATCGGAGCTGGAAGCGCTTCTCGCTTGACTGAGGATCGAGCAATCATTTCCGCGGCACTTTTTCTCGCAGCTTCGAGCAAGTATAAGTCAGTGGACATGGATGCATGGAATAGGTTGACTTGTTGTCCGCTTTGCTTGGTGCCAAAGAGCTCGCCGGCGCCGCGAAGTTGTAAATCGCTTTCAGCAATTCTAAAGCCATTGTTTGATTGCTCCAAGACGCGTAGACGATCACGCGCGCGATCTTCCTTGAGTTCTTTGTTTTCTCCCGCGCCTGGGGAGTGCAACAAGTAACATTTAGATTGGCGCGCACCGCGTCCGACGCGACCTCTGAGCTGGTGAAGCGCCGCGAGGCCGAATCCATCGGCATCCTCGATGATGATAACCGAAGCATTCGGCACATCGACACCGACTTCGACGACGGACGTCGCTACGAGCGCTTGTGTTTCGCCGTTGGTGAACTTATCTAGCGCTGCTGCTTTTTCTTCAGCTCCGAGTTGGCCGTGAAGCAAGCCAAAGCGCACATCGGGGTACGCGCTGACGAGACGCGCGTACTCCTCTTCGGCGCCCTTTACTTCAGACATGCGAGACGACCCAGATTCGTTGACAAGACGTAAGATGATGTATGCCTGACCTCCTTGCGCGATTTCCGAACACATCGCCGAGTACGCCTCCTCGTGCTGGTCCACGCCGCACACAGTGGTAATGATAGGTAAACGACCCGCGGGTTTTTCATCGATGACGCTCAACGCCATTTCACCAAACTTTGTCATAGCCAACGTACGAGGAATCGGCGTTGCGCTCATGGTGAGCATGTGTGGCGGGAGCCTACCTTTTGCTAACAACGCCGCGCGTTGTTCAACACCGAAACGATGTTGTTCGTCAACGACTGCAATGCCAAGCGAGTGGAACACAACTTTGTCTTGAATCAACGTCTGCGTGCCGACGAGCATTCCAATCTTGCCATGCTTCAGCTCTTCAAGGATTTGCGCGCGCTCAGCCGCTTTCGTGGATCCCGTGAGCAGGGCTACTTTTGGTGGATTACGCATTGCAGAAAGTAACTCGGTGAGCACGCGATGATGTTGCGTGGCGAGCACCTCCGTCGGCGCCATAAACGCTCCTTGGTGGCCGGCGCCGCACGCCGCGAGAAGCGCCATAGCAGCAACGACAGTCTTGCCGCAACCAACATCTCCCTGTAGAAGACGTAGCATAGGAGCTGGCCCTGCCATATCGCTCAAAATCTCCTCAAGTGAAGACTCTTGCGATCGCGTCAGTGCAAACGGCAATTCACTGCGAAGTTCATCCGTGAGTGCGGTACCGACGATGCAGATGCCTTCTTCAGAACCTGTATTCGGCAAGGATTGCAATCGACTTCGCTCTTGGAGAAGTGCAACTTGCAGAAGCACTAATTCTTCGAACGCTAAACGCTCGCGCGCCTGTGCAACGGATTCAACACTCTGCGGTCTATGAATGCTACGCACGGCGTCAACGTGTGAAAGCAACCCGAGCTCGGTGAGCAAAGGATTGTCGTTCCCCATGGCGACCTCCATGGGATCCGCTGGGATTTTCTGCATGAAAACTTCCAACGATGCGTTAACCGCACGATGCCAATCCATATTCGACATCGCACCTCGCTTGGCGTACGTCGGGACGATTTCAGATCCGTTGGATGGCATTATTGGCGCGTCTGGGGAGATGCCGACGATGCGCCCAGTATCGACAACAAAGTCACAATTGCGGTCGCCATTCGCCAGCGTACCGCGGACATTTACTCGCGAGCCAATTGCCATGTCAACTCGAAGATCTTTAGAGATGTAATCCCAAACCTTTACCTTGCATCGCGGAGCGTCGCCTCCCCACGGTTGATCCGGCGTCGCCGACGCTTCTCGAGTGGCGTCGTCAACGTCGACTTCGATCAATATGGTGTTTGGAATCGCACGTCCACGAGAGTAATCACGTAGTTGCATCGAGCGGACAGTACCCGTGAGCGTCACTGCCGTACCTGGGGCATGTTGTCTGTTCCATACGCTATATTCCTGGTACTTGCGCGGACAGTTGCGCAACACTGCTTCAATTGTGGTAATGCCCTCGGCTTGTAGCGCCTTCATCGTCGCCTTGGGGACCTTATCAGCTAGGACATCAATAGATGTTTCAGTCCACCGCGCCACGTCTAGGCGAAGTTCGGGATTGGGCGTCGCCGGAGCGACTTCGACGAGCTTTTGAAAGTCGATGGTTTCGGGAATAATGCCGTTGATTGGATCCTCGGCGGCCCAGAACGGTTTTTGTAACCCACGCAGAGGCACCGTGTTGGATGAACTCGCGCTATCTTCATCCCCGCGGGAGTTTTCCAAATTTTCTTCCTCTTCAAACCCGTCGACGGCGGCCCAGCCTCCGCCGTATTCAGCTTCTTCGCCGTCGCTCAGATTCACCGTGCCACCGCCACCCCATCCAGGAGCGCCGCCCGAGTACGAATACGATGACTTTTCGCTCTCCGCCTTGGACTCCGCCATGGCGCGCTTGAGACTTCCCGCACCTGGATCACCCAACGAAAACGAAAACTTTTCCAACGAGCCGAGCTCATCCGATTTGGCGCTCGGGTGCTCCAACAGGTGATTTAAAATTTCAGCCAGTACGCGAGCGTCTGTCAACGCGCGGTGCATACCTTCATCGCCATCCGGCATGTCTATTTCATAGTGCTGTCGCAAAAAGTCAAGGTTGAACTTTGTCAACCCTGCTGGACGCAACATCGCGCGCGCCAAGGGAAGAGTATCACAAAATCTCCAACTTGTCGGCAACTCTCGTCCGAGCCGGCGATATTCATGCTGCAAAAACGCCGCATCAAATTGACGCGCGTTGTGTGCGACGAGCAATACTGGCGCACCAGGGCGAGCCTCGCGCGCTCGGTCGATGAACGCCTCCAGTTGCTCAGCAGCCATGGCGAATGAAGGAATATCCGCCGCGCTCACCATACTATTCGTAATTCCAGTGAGCGCCGTCACCGCGGATGGAATAGTAAATCTCCCCGGGTTCACGAGCGTCGTGAACGACGACTTCGGATCACCAAACGTCTGCGCAGCAATTTCCACGATGCGTGACTTTTCCTTGCTCAATCCCGTAGTTTCGAGATCGAACACGATGACGGTTGGAAACTCTGAAGATGCTCGAGTCACCGCCGCTTTCCCAACAGGCGACGTCTTGTCGACCGTCGGCTCCACAGCCTTGCCGCGCGCTGACATCTTCGTCGTCAACACCGATGTTGCAGAACTCGATCGTTCTTTCTTCACCGGCGGTGGCGTCCACCCGCGTGGGGCGCTCGTCGCGTCTGGCGTCGCCGGCGGTTTCGGCACCGTCGATGACGCGCTTGTTGTCGTGGTCGTCGTTGATGACGCCGTTTGCAGCACCGCCGGCAACGCCGCCGCAACATTCTGCAACAAAACTTTCCGCCGTGACGGGTCTAACGACCCATACAACGTCGAATCACTCACCATGCGCGCTAACATTGGCGACGCGTAGCTCGGCTCCAACTCGCGAAGCGACGCCGTAAGAAAGCTCTGAAAGTCATCAAACGCGCGACCCTTGGCGTTCTCGCACCCTTTATTCATCTCATACTCTAACCCAGCTTTAAGTCGATTCTGAAAGCGCGAAAAAACACACGCGCGCTCGTCAGTCGACGTCCGAATGCGACGCTCGCGTTTAAACAAGAAAAACTAACCGCCGAGGATCAGTTGCGCGAAACTGTTCGACCTCAACGCGCACGCGCAAAGACGACGACGTCGCGCGGCGCAATCACGCGCAACAATCACGTACCACCACCTGCTTGCCATCCACAACGCTCATCGGCGCACCATCGCCGCTCAATGCGCGCGACATGACGCGCCAACGAAGATTATGCTGATTACGATGCATCACCAATCCTCGCGGCGCGCCGACGCCGCCGCCGCGCACGGTAGACGACGGCATCATCACTACCGCGCGCATCGCTCTGACCCCGCGCGCGAACCTTCGGAACGCCTTCATGCCCGGCGCCGTTGGTGCGCCGCGTTCAACCGCGCGCATCGCTCTGACGCAACGCCACACTTCGTGTCGCTCGTCCGGTCCGTCGACATGGGCGCCGCGTGCACCAAACGCGGTGCGGCGACGGCGTCGTCATCGGCGCCGTCTGCGACGCCGCACGCGCCGCCCGGGCCCGAAGCCACGCCCGCGCGGTCGATATTAAAGACGAATTCGTACCTCGCGCTCGCGCGCACGAGCGACGGCGGCGCGTCGGTAGCGTCGAGCGCGAGCGCGACGCCGACGAAACGCTCGAGCGAGGACGCGCAAGAGCGAGGTGGGTTTGTTGAGTCGTCGCGCGTGCGGTCGTTCGTCACGTTTGCGGGGGTTGGCGAGGACGAGAGCGATGCGCAGGTGCCGACGGCGGGCGAGGGGTCGTTTAACGAGCGCGTGCGGGGGCTATTATTCGGCGGTGCGTCGTCGCGAGACGCCGCGAATGCGCCGAGAACGATGAATGGGAAGACAACGCACGTGCGGCGCGATAGTTTTACCACGGCGGTGCCTGAGGATGATGAGGAGGAGGATGGGAATTGGTTTTTGAGCATCGGCGTGGACACAAGGTCGGCGATGGCGAGGGTGATGGAGAGCCGGTTACAGGCGGCGCAGGTGGAGGAAGAGCGTTTGCGTGAGCTCGTACACGAAGCGCATTTGGCGACGAAGAAAGCTGAGCGCGAAGCGGAGAAGAAGCGACGCGAGGAGGAAGAGGATGAGGATGAGGATGAGGATGAGGATGAGGACGATGACGATGCTGATGAGTCACGCGTCGCGGGCACGAGCGACATCGTGGCGCCCGTGTTGCAGCCGTGGGACGTCATGGTCACCGTGGCGCGCGCGAGAGAAGGCGATGCACAGTCAGCAGCAAATCGCGCCAATCTGGTGTGTAAGAAGCTCGCGCATACGGTGGCGTTGTGGGAATCAAAATCTGCCAAGCGGGCGTATCTGGACATGCAAAAGCACTTGCAAAAGATGAAAGAAAAGAAAGGAAGACGGTTGGCGGATGCGGCGCGCACGCGCGAGGCGGCAACGACTGCGAAGGATGAATTCGAGCGCGAACTTGCGGATATGCGCGTACTTGAGGACAAGCGCCTGGCGGCGGATGTGTTAATGGCGGAAGCTTCAGCAAATATGCACACGGCGAGGACGACGTTGCAAAACGCTCGGGACAGAAAACGAGGAATTTTATCCACGTTTCGTCAAGCTGTGCGATCATCTGTTGACGCAAGTGTTGATTTATTGGAGTTTAGGCAAACCGAGTTTGCTTTGCGAGCGACGAACGTGACAAAGACGATGTTCAACGCGTACGACGAGATGACGACGCGTTTGGAAAACGCGCTCATCAACGCCATCGACGCGGGTGGGCGACATTCGCCACGCAAGCCAAAGCACGAGCGCGTGCTTGATATTGAGGCAGCCGCAGCATTGACTGCACGAGATCGCGCGGAAGCGTCGCTAAACGATGCAACGAGTCAGTGTATGGCGGAAATGCGCGCATTGGAGGCTTCCACACGGACGTTGCTTAGCGACGTCGACGCTGAAATCAAAGCTGGCATCGCAGACTACTACGCCGCCGCCGAACATGAGCGTAAGTGTTACATGGAAGCACAGCGCGCAACGATTGCGTGCAAAGAATCTCATGCCGCATGTGACGTATATGAAGATGCCGCCGCCGCGACGGAGCAAATGTCCTCCGACGCCGACCACTGGGCGGCGTCCCTTGACCACGAAATCGAGGCGCTGCAAACGGAACTACTCGAGTTTGAAGCGCGGCACATCGAAGCTGAAGCGCACGAAAAAGCTGCGTTGCTCGAAGTCGAAAACGCAGAAGCGGAAATTGAGAAAACGAACGCGCCGGTGAACGCGGATCCGCGCGCAGGTCGATTTAACAGCGTGAAGAGCGCTTTCGACGGCATCACAAACTTCAGTACAATCGTGCGCGACAAGGCGACGCGTCAAGACAGCGATACGATTGCGAGTTTGAAACAGTTGTCGATTCAAGCTGGTCTCGATTCACCGCGCGTCTCGGATAGCATGTCAATGCTCGGCTTCCGCGTCCCAGATGCCGACACGACGGTTGAAAGCATCATGGAAAAGGCGGAGGAGTTACAAAAATCGCAAGACGTGCAGCACCTGACGCGCACGGTATCTCGCAACGCGTTGGCATATAATCCTCTCCAAGACCGATAATCGATCAAGTCCTCTGGTTCGTGATGTGTCCGCACAGTATTTTTTTAATCGCTCCCGAAGCGGGATTTAGCAGAATTTTTTCGATTTGGATATAGTTATTATAAATTCGTTTCGCGTCGCATTGGCGTGACTTATCGTCACGCCAAGCCGATGACGTAAGTAAAGTATACATATATGTGTACGTGTATATGCACAGAACGGTATTGGTTGTAACAAAAATTGATGAGAAACTTGAAAAAGTTAATCTCTCGAGTTATTTTTCCATTCACGCGACTTTTTTATTAGTTGTTCAAGCTGACTTGGAAACCAGTCTTGTACGAGTTGTTCTTCGTCAATCGTAAGCACGCAGTGACATCAGCCCCCTTGCACAAGGTTGTGTTGTAGGCAATGTCCGTATCGCCGCTGTTGGCGTACACGACGCGCGCGACGTCGCCCGAGCTGAGCTTTTTCGACACTGCGAGCGCAAATCCGAGCGTATTGCGTTCGCCCATGTTGAGCGTCGCCCGCAAACCCGCAGACGTGTTTGCGTCGAGTTCGGAGTTCACGCCAACGGCGAGCGTGTTACCGCCATCCGTGACGGACGTCGATAACGTCGTCGGTCCGTCGACGCGTTGCGCGGCGATGCTCCACGCAGACACGCCTCCGCTCGCCGAGCTCACGACCGCAGACGCCCCAACCGCGAGATTATCATCCACAGCGTAGCACGCCGTCGCGGTTACATCCGAACCCGCCTTCAACGCCCCATCCGCGGTGACACCGAGGGAATCCATCGAAAACTTCGCGCCCACGCTCGCGCTCGACGCATCCGCCGTCACCCCCGTCAATTTCAAATCAAACCCACTCACCAGCCCATTCGCCTCAACATTCGCGCTCAAATCCCCCGCCGGCGTCCCACACGCCTCAATCGAAACCCCATCCGTGATCTCAATCGTCTTCGACGCATCAATCGCAATCATGCTCGCGCCAGTGTTCACATCGACGTGTAATTTCGGTGCCGCCCCTTTCGCCGCCGCATCGATCGTCGTCGTCCCGACATCCACGGGGTTCAGTAACTCGCTCAAGCTCTTAGCGATATCGTCGAAAAACATGATGATGGTTCGGTTTAGTTTGTTTTTTCGTCTCGTCGCGTGCGCTCGTCCCGTGGTGGTGACGTCGTCCGCGGCGGTGAATGCCACGCGAATGCGCTTTACACGTCAGCACGTGATCGTTCCCGTGTATCACGTCAAAACGGACCCTACCCTAAACCCTCACCTCATATGACGCCACCAGATGTATCATCACTCGCCGTGGTTTAGGTTCCCCACCGTCGTCGTGTCGTCGGTCGTTCGCAGTCTTCGACGCGTCGTCGTCGCACGCCACCGCGCCGCCCGACCGTTCGAACGTCGCGAGAGCGCCGCGTATGTTACGCCACGCCGCCCGCACGGTGCGAGACGCCGCAAAGTCG
>Ga0181607_10005516_pt1 | contig 10701 bp, 11 predicted proteins | sample 041ome_9_FD_132420 | JGI IMG/M metagenome (GOLD analysis project Ga0181607, IMG submission 132420) | Coastal salt marsh microbial communities from the Groves Creek Marsh, Skidaway Island, Georgia - 041413US metaG (megahit assembly) | ecosystem: Environmental > Aquatic > Marine > Intertidal zone...
GAGGAAGATGAAGGAGAGTTCGAGGTTACTGTTCAGATGATTGTCGAAACTCTTGCTCACGAATTCCCAGAATTTGTTATGATCATGGCAGAAGAAAACTGGACCCGAGGCTATCAACAAGGACTTGACGATGCTACTAAATTACATACAACAGCGACAGAAAATGCTTGAAGAAACAAAAAATTTCTATACTACAAATGGCATTCATGTTTACACTAAAGATAAAATGATGAATGACGAGGTAGATATCGAAAAGGTGGCTGCAAAATTAGAATCTATCCTACCCGATCATATTCGCGATGGTGTAGAAATGATTATAGTTGGTGCTTTTGATGAATTTGAAGAAAGAGATTTGAATGCTTTCTATAAAGATGGAGCACTATACGTATCAAATATACAAAGCGATAATGAAGATTTATTAGATGATTTGGTACACGAGACAGCACACTCTGTTGAAGAACAATATGGTATGGAACTTTATGCAGATCAAAAACTAAAAGATGAGTTTTCAAGAAAAAGAATCCATCTTTATCATATGCTTGAAAAAATGGGTTTTAATCCAAAATATGGGAATTTTATTGAAACAGAATATGATGAAGATTTTGATAAATATTTATTACATGATATAGGATACGATAAGTTATCAGAAATTTTGAAAGGAGTTATGGTGACTCCATATGCTGCAACTAGCCTAAGAGAATATTTTGCAACAGGATTTACAGAGTTCTATCTTTACCCAGATAGCCACGAATATTTAAAAAAGACTTCACCAGAACTTTATAAAAAACTCGTACAATTACATAAACTCGATCTATGCACTTGACAGAGTTGCTGTGGTGTGTTATGCTAGAGGCATAAGGAGAATACTATGCCTCACATTTCATTTTCGGAACTGAAAGAATGGAACTTCTGCGCTTGGTTTCATAAACTTTCGCGAGTGGATAAGATTGGGACATTTGAAGGAAATGCATATACAGCATTTGGAAATGCAATCCACGAGGTTTGTGAAAGAAAACTTCTAAACGAAGAGTTTGAAGAAGAACAAATGTTTGTTGATAAGTTCAAGCATTTCTTGGGCAAACTTCCACAAGAAGCAGACAGCACTCTTGTAGAGCAAATGTTCCAGCAAGGAAAAGAAATCCTGCCAGAAATCCAAGATGCTCTAAAAGATTATTTTGGAGAGTATGAGGTTCTTGGATCAGAAATTGATCTTTATGAACCAATCGAAGGCGAAGAAGATTATATTTTTAAAGGATTTATTGATGGTGTCGTCGCAACACCTGATGGAAAGGTCCATATCTTCGATTGGAAGACTTGTTCTTGGGGATGGGATGCAAAGCGTAGAAGCGATCCTATGACCACTTACCAACTTACACTTTACAAGCATTTCTTCGCAGCAAAAATGGGCATCGATCCAAAAGATATTGAAACACATTTTGCTCTCCTAAAGAGAACTTCAAAGAAAGATAAAGTTGAATTCTTTAGAGTAACCTCTGGTCCAAGAAAGACAGAAAATGCTTTAAAATTGTTGAAAAAAGCACTATACAATATCAAGAACAAAAGATACATTAAAAACAGACTTTCTTGTAAGAACTGCGAGTTCAACAAGACACAATATTGTAAATAAGGAATATTAATGATAGCAGAGTATATCTGGGTTGATGGCTCATCGCCATACCGCCTGCTAAGAAGCAAAACTAGAGTATTTGATGAACGACCTGAAGAATTTCCTTTATGGAATTTTGATGGCTCCTCCACGAACCAAGCAGAAGGAATGAAATCTGATTGTGTTCTTAGACCAGTATTTACATGCAATGATCCATTAAGGTGGAACGGCGCATTGGTGATGTGTGAAGTCCTCACACCAGATTTAGAACCACACCCAACTAACACTAGGCACTTTGCACAGCAAATCGAAGAAGAATATGCTGATGAAATGGCTCTATTTGGGCTAGAGCAAGAATACACCATTTTTAAGAACGGTCGCCCTCTTGGGTTTCCAGAAGGCGGATTTCCTGAACCACAGGGCAAATACTACTGCTCTGCTGGAGGTGGTAGAGTATTTGGTCGTGAGATTATAGAAGAACATCTCCGAGCCTGTATTCATGCAGGTCTAAAGATTAGTGGTGTCAATGCAGAAGTTATGCCGGGGCAATGGGAATTTCAGATCGGTCCTCTTGGAACAGTAGAAACCGGAGACCAGTTAAACGTCGCAAGATACCTACTTGAGCGGATTAGTGAAACTCACGGTGTTGAAATAAGTTATGCTGCAAAGCCGATGGCTGGAGATTGGAACGGTGCAGGGTGCCATGCTAATTTTTCTACACTATCTATGAGGGAATCACTAACTGCTTGTGAAGATGCTTGTCGTGCTCTTGGTGAAAATACAGAAGAACATATCCGCAATTATGGGCATGATATCGAATCCCGCCTAACAGGTGCTCACGAGACCTGTTCTTATAAGGAATTTAGATGGGGAGTATCGGATAGAACAGCATCAATTCGAATTCCTTGGGGTGTAGCAAAGGCAGGTAAGGGCTATATTGAAGACCGAAGACCGAATGCTGATTGTGACCCATATCTTGTATGTGGTCTTATTTTAAAAACAGTTATGGAGCATAGATGAAAAAGAAAAAGATTTTGGTCTTATCTGACCACCCTCTATCACCTTCTGGTGTTGGAACACAAACAAAGTATATGATCGAGGCACTTCTAAAGACGGGTCGCTATGAGTTTGTTTGTCTTGGTGGTGCGGTAAAGCATAACAACTACACACCACAGAAAGTTGAACCTTGGGGTGAAGAGTGGAGAATTTTTCCAATAGATGGCTATGGAAATCACGAAATAGTCCGCTCTATCTTGCAAAAAGAAAGACCAGATGCTCTCTGGTTTATGACTGATCCACGATTTTATGGCTGGCTGTGGGAGATTGAAAACGAAATTCGTGCTAACATCCCCATGATATATTACCATGTTTGGGACAACTTCCCAGCACCACATTTTAATGCTGATTTCTATAATTCTACAGATGTTATTGCATGTATCTCCAAGGTCACCCACAAAGTTGTTCAAGAGGTTGCTCCAAATGTTCAATCTTGTTACCTACCACATGCAGTAAATGAAGATTTTTTCCATCCAGCATCTAGTGATGAGGAACTTGCAGCCGCACAAATTATGCGCCAGAGAGTCTTTGATTCTTCTACATCTAAGAATCCAAATAAAAAGATCTTTTTCTGGAATAACCGTAATGCTCGTAGGAAGCAAAGCGGAACACTTATTTGGTGGTTTAAGGAGTGGCTCGATAAGGTTGGTCATGACAAGGCTTCTTTGCTTATGCACACAGATCCGGCAGATCCTCACGGTCAAGACCTGCCACATCTAATAGGGCATCTAGGACTTAACAATGGGCAAGTGCTTTTGTCCACAAACAAGATCCCACCAGAAGAACTTGCAAACCTTTATAGAATGGCAGACTATACCATTAATATTTCTGATGCAGAAGGGTTTGGTCTTGCAACTCTTGAGTCACTTTCTTGTGGCACTCCAATCATTGTTAATATGACTGGCGGTCTTCAGGAACAGGTGACCGATGGTAAGAACTGGTTTGGTTTTGGAATAGAACCTTCTTCTAAGGCTGTCATTGGTTCATTACAGGTGCCTTATATCTATGAAGATCGTATTTCACAGCGAGACTTTGAAAAAACCTTAACTAAGGCACTTAAGAATCCAACAAAGAAATATAAACAAATGGCTTCACAAGGCAGAAGACATGTGTTAAAGTCATATAACTTTGAGGCTTTTGAAAAGTCTTGGGTTGAACTAATGGATCAAGTCACTACTGAGATGGGCTCTTGGGATACAAGAACCAACTACGATAGGTGGCACTTAATGGAGGTTGCGTGAAAAAGAAGGTTCTACTCAAAGGTCCACTATTGACTCGTTCTGGATATGGAGAGCAGGCTCGTTTTGCTCTTCGCTCTCTACGGTCTCGTGAAGACCTATTTGAAGTGTTTATTCAACCGCTACAGTGGGGGAAAACCTCATGGGCTTCTGAAATGGATGAAGAGCGTACTTGGATTGACCAAACAATCGAAAAGACAATTGGCTATATCCAACAAGGTGGTCAATTTGATCTTTCTGTTCAAGTGACTATTCCAAACGAGTTTCAACGACTTGCACCAATCAACATTGGTTATACTGCCGGTATTGAGACCACTAAGGTTGCACATCAATGGATTGAGAAAGCAAACGAAATGGATAAGGTTATCGTTGTTTCTTCTCACTCTAAGCAGGTATTCGAGAACACAGAATACCAAGCACAAAATACACAAACTGGTGAGCAAGTTACTTTAAGAACTCAAACTCCCGTTGAGTTTGTCAACTATCCAGTGAAGACTTTTGAGAACCTTCCAGAACTAGATCTAAGACTGTCAACCTCATTTAATTTCCTTACTGTTGCTCAGTTTGGACCAAGAAAGAATCTCTTGAACACCATCAGATGGTTTATTGAAGAATTTAGAAACGAAGATGTCGGACTTGTTATAAAGTCTAACATTGCAAAGAACTGCCTAATGGACCGTAACCGTCTACAAGCAGATCTTACCAACTTCCTCCGTCAACAGGGAGAGAGACAGTGCAAAGTGTTCCTCCTGCACGGCGATATGACTGACGCCGAAATGCACTCCTTGTATCAACATCCACAAATCAATGCATTTGTCTCTCTCCCACACGGCGAAGGGTTTGGTCTTCCAATCTTTGAGGCTGCCTACTCAGGTCTTCCTGTAGTCGCTACAGGCTGGTCTGGGCAGTTGGATTTCTTAGTTGATGCCGAGGGTAAGGAACAATTTTACAATGTTGCCTTCGACCTGCAACCAGTCCAGAAAGAGGTTGTTTGGGATGGAGTTATCGTTCCTGATTCTATGTGGGCTTATCCTCGTGAGGGTTCTGCGAAGGAACAGATGCGTGGTTGCTTTGAGAATAACACAAAGCGCGAAGACTATGCCAAACAACTACATGAGCGATTCTCTGAACAGGCGATGTATGAGCAGTTTGTTGGCGAGGTCGAAGCAGTTACTGACTTTAATTTTGAGACTTTAGCATGACAAACCAGAAAACAGCATTAATAACTGGTGTTACTGGTCAGGATGGATCTTATCTCTCTGATTTTCTGATTGAAAAAAATTACAAAGTCATAGGATTGGTTCGTAGAACTAGTACCTCATTTAAAGAAAAGCACAAAAACATTCAACATCTTCTTGGCAATAAGAACTTTGTTTTAGAACATGGTGATGTCACTGACTTCTCAAGTATTAGCAGAATTATCCAACATTATAGACCTCAAGAGATCTATAATCTTGCAGCACAATCACATGTTGGTGAATCATTTCACTCTCCTGCTTCTACTTTGAACATAAACACAAATGGTGTCCTGAACATTTTAGAAAACATTAGAATTATTGACAATAGCATTAAATTCTATCAGGCATCTACTTCTGAAATGTTTGGAGATAACGAGACAATCCAAAACGAAAAAACAACTTTGTCTCCCGTTTCTCCTTATGCGTGCTCTAAAGTTTGCGCCCATAATCTAACAATCAATTACAGAAAAGCCTATGATATGTTTGCTTGTAGCGGGATTCTTTTCAATCATGAATCTCCAAGAAGAGGAGAAGACTTTGTGACAAGAAAGATAACGAGAGCAGCAGCGAGAATAAAATTTGGTCTCCAAGATAAAATCCATCTTGGAAACATAAAGACATTCAGAGACTGGGGATATGCTGGAGACTATGTTGAAGCAATGTGGATGATGCTTCAACACGAAAAGCCTGACGATTATGTTATTGCGACTGGCAAAACAACTTCAGTTGAAGAGTTCTTGAACTTTACATTTGAATATGCTGGTTTGGATGTTTCAAAACACCTTGTTATAGATCAAAAATTATTTAGACCACATGATGTCCCATATCTTTTGGGAGACCCGACAAAGGCTAGAAAAGTGCTGAACTGGGTTCCAAAAATGCAAGTTGAAGAACTCGCAAAAATTATGTTTGATAGTGACTATGGATTAGCAAAAGGTAATCCACATGAGTGAAAAAATCTTAATTGTTAATTTGGGTGCATTTGGAGACATCATAAATTCAACTCCAATAGCAAAGCATTACAAGTCGGCTGATTCAAGTAATCATATCGCTTGGATTACAAGAAAAAAGTATTGTGAAGTGTTGAAGAATAATGCGAACATTGATGAGATTATCACTATAGATGAGAGTCGGCTTGCAAATTATTCAAATCCGCACTTAACAACACTTATAGCAAAGTCTATTAATGCGAAGTTTAAAGACCACAAAATTATTTTTTCTGCACCCTACATGAGTTCAAAATATGATGGGACTCCTAGATCTACTTTGCTTGATATCTTAAAAGATGAAAGTAGTGGTGTTGAAAATTGGTTATGTGATTTTATTCCAAATATCTCTTTATCTGAAGAACAAAAGGCAGAAGCAAATCTATTTTTTGAAAAAGTAGACAAGAATAGTAAATCTATTCTAATTGAGTATGAGAGTTACTCTGCCCAAAGCCCATTTAACTTTGATTATATAAAACATCTTTGTTCCGAGTTAGATGGAAAAAACTATAATCTTATTTTCACCGGTCTTAGAGAACCAGCCTTTTATCAAAAATTGTCAAAAGATTATAATTTAAACTTTTATCACTATTCTGGAAGTTTCATTTCTAATGCAGAGTTGTTTAATTTATCAGATGTGTTTGTTGGGGTAAGTTCTGGAATAACATGTTTGACATCTAGCGATTATTGTGATATAAATAAGACTAGAATAGAAATCTGCAATGGCGCTCATTGGTCCACAGTGGCATGGAAACATAATAAAGAGAACAAATCAATTTGTTATAATTTTGTAGATTTTGTTCAGACTGTAAAGGAAAAACTAAGTTGAATTACATTTTTGGCGCTGGCGGATTTGGAAGAGAAGTTTTGTGGATCTTGCATCAATATAATTTAACAAACATTTTCTTTGTTGAGGTTGAACCTCGTGAAGAAAAAATAAATGGGATTGAAGTAATCAACCAACAGCAATTCAAATCAGTAGTTGGAATAAAGAATTGTTTCCTTGCAGTAGCCGAGCCATCGATAAGAAGTAAAATCTTTTTAGACATAAAAGATGTCCCCGAAGTTACGTTCCCAAACATCTTCGATCCGTCAGTCAGACATGATGAAAAATTTAATCTTTATGGGATTGGAAACATAGTTTGTGCAGGGACAGTGATAACAACAAATGTTACAATCGGAAATTTTAATCATTTTAATCCCAACACAACAATAGGGCATGATGCAAACATAGAAGATTTTTGCACTTTTTGTCCGGGAACAAATATCTCTGGTTTTGTAAACATTAGAAAGAGGTGTTTTTTCGGAGCAAATTCTACCTTGTTACAAAATTTGGAAGTTTGTCCAGAGTCAGTTATCGGAGCCAATGCTTTGGTTACGAAAAATGTAACAAAATCAGGAGTCTATATAGGGATTCCAGCCAAACTAAGGAGTTAAAAATGGCAGACACACTTGGCAGTTTGATAGATAAATTGATAACCGTTGACATGAAAATGTGGAACAATCAAGAGATGCTTTATGAAATAAGAAGAATGACCTTTGAAGAATATAAAGAACAATACTTTGCAGATGAAGAAGGGGCTAATAATCTTTGGGGTTGTTTAAAGAAGGCTTGCGATCTCAACGTTCAGCGAAATCAATTAATAGATGAAGTCGATAAGAAAATTATCGAAATAGTTCAATCTGCTGTCTCCGGTGAAGAATTGGATGATGGTAAATTCTTGCAAAGAAAGCATAAGACATACTGAGAAATGCCAGTAGAACATAATAAAAAAACAAAAACATTATTCTTTATTGTATAATTCAGATTCTAGAAAAATGATAGAAGAAATCTATTGTGAAGATTTACAAATTTTTGATTATTGCTTTGAGGTTAAAAAATGATTAAAATTTACGAACCATTTTTGGCAGATGGCACATTAGATTATGCACACGATGCATTAAAAAGCACTTGGATTTCGTCGCAAGGCGAATACATAAAAAAAGCAACTGATTCACTTAACCAATTCTTACAAACTGAAAATTCAACTCTTGTAAGTAATGGGACTGTGGCAACACATTCCCTATTTCGCCTTGTGAAGAAAACATTTCCAAATATAAAAAATATCATTGTCCCAAACAATGTCTATGTTGCTGCATGGAATTCAATCCTATTGGAGTCTTCTGATTATAATCTTGTCTCTGTTGATTGTGATTTACAGACTTGGAATTATGACCTGCAAGAACTTTATGATTGCTTAGGGGAGATGCCAATAGAAGCAACTGCCCTATTCGTTGTTCACAACGTTGGTAACATAATCAATGTCCCAAAAATTCAAAGAGATTTCCCAGACTTGGTTATTGTAGAAGATAACTGTGAAGGATTCACTGGCTTTTACGAAGGAAGACCTTCTGGAACTGAGTGTTTTGCATCTTCTATTTCTTTTTTTGCTAACAAAAACTTAACTGCTGGAGAGGGCGGCGCTGTCATTACCAAGTATGCCAAAGACTCACAGTTTATCAAAAGATTTATAAATCAAGGAAATACACAAACAAGATTTGTTCACGACATAGTTGCACAAAATTATAGAATGACCAATATTCATGCTGCGATTCTCTATGGACAGTTACAAAAATCTCAGCAAATCTTAAGTTTGAAAGAGAGAGTTTTTGATTACTATCGTGAAATTCTTTCTGAAAATGAACATGTAGTTTTTCAACAGCCAGAAGCAAACACCGTCCGCTCTAATTGGATGTTTGGAGTGAGGTTAAAAAATGGAAATTTTAAAGAGTTGTCTTCATTTTTACAGAAAAACCAAATAGAAACTAGACCAATGTTTTATTGCTATGAAAAACATAATCATCTCAAAGATATAATTCGACCATTTCGTAACAATAATAATGCAAAAAAATTAAATAATAGTGCTATAATTTTACCAAGTTCGCCTACACTTGATAGGCAGAAAATATATAAAATATCTAATTTAATTAATGCTTTTTTTGGTTAAATATTATGAATAAATTTAAAATAGGACAACTTGTTGGTTGGACAGAAGACTATGCCGATCAAATAGCAGGAAAAGATAGTGGCTCTGGAATAATAATCGATATTGAAAATTATAAATCTTTTTATTCTGGTAATGAAACCATCAGTTACAGAGTATATAGAAGCAAATTTAAAGATCTATATTGGTTTGATGGTAGGCAATTATATTTTTTAAAGGATAATCTATGTGCGGAATCTTTGGCTCAGTAGCCGACAAAGTAGAATACAACACAATCAAGCAGGGTCTCAAGAACCTTGCTTACCGTGGTTATGACTCGGCAGGTATTGCCGTCGCAACCAACAAGGGTATAGTAATTGAGAGAACCGAGGGACACCCCAAGTTTCTTCCAGATCTTCAATTAAATGGGACAGTTGCTATTGGTCACAACCGATGGGCAACTCACTCACCACCAACTAAGGAGAATTCACACCCTTACACATCTAACGACAACAAGATTAGTCTTGTTCACAATGGTATCATCGAGAACTACGTTGAGGTCAAGAACTTTCTAGAGGACAAGGGTTTTACTTTTTATTCTCAAACCGATACTGAGGTGCTACCAAACCTTATTCAGTATTATCTCTCGCAAGGAGACGATCTCCAAGCCGCTATGCGCCATACTGCAAAGCATGTTGAGGGGGCTTTTGGGGTTATCTTTATTCACTCTGACCATCCTAACCAGATGAATTTAATGAAGTTGGGTTCTCCAATGTATGTTGGTCGTGCGAACAATGCTGTATATGTTTGTTCTGATGCTTATTCATTTCCAGAAGAAGTGAAAACCTATTCCTCTATTGATGATAGCAAGATCCTAATCATCCGTAAGGATTCAGTTGATGTTCAAGATCTCAATGGCACCAAACTTACCCTTATCTTTGAAGAAAAGGATATATCAGCAGACACTTACTGTCTTGGAAAATATGATCACTACATGCAGAAAGAGATCTACGAGCAGTTTGATTATGTAATGTCTGGTCTCATGGGAAGACTTAAAGATACAGAGATTATTCTTGGCGGCTTGCAAGACTGTATAGAGAGTTTTGCTGGTAGCAATCAAATTATATTTACTGGTTGTGGTTCTGCTAACAATGCTGCAAGAGTGGGAACTCTTGCTATGGAAGAAGTTGGTAAACTTATGTCCCGCAACATGCCTGCTGGTGAGTTAAAATATACAGATGCACTCGTAAACGATAAATCATGGCTCGTGACAGTCTCGCAGTCAGGAGAAACAGCAGATGTTATCGGTTGTATTAAGAACATGAAACTGAAGGGAGCAAAAGTTCTTGGGATTGTGAATACACCAAACTCAACGATTTATCAAATGACCGATTGTGGTATTCATATTCGTGCAGGTAAGGAAGTTTCTGTCGCATCCACAAAAGCAGTTACAAACCAAATTCTTTGCATGTTGCTTCTCGCTTACAAGATTGGTCTTGAAAATGGATGTTCCTATCGAGAATACAAACAATTTACTAAAGAATCTCAAGAACTTCCATATTTTATTAATAAAGCCATTACCCTCGAAGAAAAAATCAAAGGCATTTGCGAGAC
>Ga0181607_10005518_pt1 | contig 10698 bp, 12 predicted proteins | sample 041ome_9_FD_132420 | JGI IMG/M metagenome (GOLD analysis project Ga0181607, IMG submission 132420) | Coastal salt marsh microbial communities from the Groves Creek Marsh, Skidaway Island, Georgia - 041413US metaG (megahit assembly) | ecosystem: Environmental > Aquatic > Marine > Intertidal zone...
TGACCCCGTCATTGCCTCTGTGAGCCTGGGCGCCGACAGACCATTTCAACTCAAGAGCAGACATAGCCAACCGCCTGAAAAACACCAGATCTGGCTTAAAAATGGAAGCATCCTGGTTATGGGTAAAGGTATACAAAACAAATGGCTGCATCAATTACCAAAAGTGAAGTCCCTAAAAGAAGCCAGAATCAATCTCACTTTTCGCCAGGTGCAAAAGCTTAATGCTCAGGCTTAGGCAGACACCGTGGAACCCTCCGTCAGTTGGCCCGCCTGGCTTGGGTGCTGTTTATGGATAGATTCGACATTTGTATTGCAGGGGCCGGTGTAGCGGGCCTCGCCCTCGCCCATCGGCTTGCGGAGCGGATGCCGACCGCAAGTATAGTTATCCTCGAGCAGGAGAGTAGCTTCGGCCAGCACACCAGTAGCCGCCTTAGCGAGGTTATTCATGCAGGTATCTATTATCCGGAGGGTAGCCTTAAGGCGAGACTTTGTGTGGCCGGCAAGCAGGCGCTTTACCGATTCTGTGAAACCTATCAGGTTCCCTATAGAAACATTGGTAAGCTAATAATTTCACAGCATAAAGCTGACCCGGGCCTGGAGCAGTTAAAGGCAAAGGGCCACAGAAATGGCGTTGAAGACCTGCAGTTGTGGGACCAGGAGCGGCTGCTGCAGGCAGAACCGAATCTACAGGCGGCAGCTGCACTGTATTCACCCAGCACCGGCATCGTGGACTCACATCACTTCATGGCAACACTCTTAAGACTGGCTGAAACCGCCGGTGTGACCTACGCAGCGCGCACTGAAGTGACCACTATCCATCCGGTAGATAGTGGTTTCGACGTAGAGACAAATATTTTAAATGCTGGTAAATCAGATAGCTATATTCTAAATGCAAAGTGCTTTATTAATTGTGCAGGATTGCAGGCGCAATCATTGGCAATGCGGGTCGAGGGCGTCGATGAAGCAAGTATTCCAAGCCAGCACTTGTGCAAGGGTGACTATTTTGACTATAGCGGGCGCAACCCCTTTCAGCACTTGATATATCCCCTGCCAGAACCGGGGCTTGCCGGGCTTGGTATTCACAGCACCCAAGATTTGGCAGGGCAACTCAGATTCGGCCCCGATACTGAGTATGTCGGCGAGATTGATTACAGGATTAATCCTGCCAAACAAGCAGGCTTTGCAGAGGCCATACAGCGCTATTTTCCATCCCTGGATCCAAGCAGATTGTCCCCTGCCTATGCGGGTATTCGGCCCAAGATATCAGGCCCTGGCGAACCTCCAGCTGATTTCTGCATCCATGGGCCGGGAAGTAGCGGCTTACCTGGCTTGCTGCAGCTATTCGGCATCGAGTCTCCAGGGCTCACAGCCAGCCTTGCCATTGGAGATTATGTGACAGATTTAGTAAGCGAAGTAACGATATGAAACATATAGAAAAATTAATATCTTCATAAGTGGAGATTGAAATACTTTAGCGAAATTCTGGCAAATTCCCCGAAATGTTCTTTACTTAGAATACTGAAGTTATCTTCTACACCCATCTGAGCAGATGCTTCATAGAAACCTCCGGGTTTCGTGTATTCCTTTATTTGTTACTCCTAATGGTATGAGCCTGAAGTCTGCCCAGACTTCAGGTTTTTTGCCAAACAGATGGGTAAAGCGCATAAGTCACAGCGTATGCGTGGCTTTGCCTGATTCTAGCTGCCCGGCCAGGATGTTTTCGATTTTGGCCCTTAGTGTACCCTCCGGTTCAATGAACTGTATGCCAACGCCCCTGCGCCGCGTACCCTGGGCTCTGGCTGGCGTGATCCACACGACTCTGCCTGCTACTGGTATCTTCTCAGGCTCGCCCAATAGCTTGAGCAACACAAACACCTCCTTGCCCAGTTCTAAACTGCGGTTTGTCGGCACAAACAGGCCTCCGTACTGTATGTAGGGCATATAAGCCGCATACAGAACCGTTTCATCTTTAATAGTAAGTGAGAGAACGCCGTGTCCAGCCATAGACTCTAGCCATTGTTGCGCCTTCCTGACGCGACGAAGCATCCTCTGGCTATCAGGCTCGGATGCCCAAAGGCAGCTGGTGCCAACGCCAGAGTAAGGATTCCATAATGAGCTGGGGATTGGGATTGGTAGAGCTCTGCAACTGCTGCCTGCAGGCCAGCGCTGATTCATAGAAGGCCAACAAGCAAGCGATTTGAGACTTTTTATCCTGATCAGAGTCTCTCAACAGCTCCGCAATCCCCAAGAGCGAAACATAATCTCCGCCCTGCTGCTGTGATTCATTCAATAGATACTTAATCAATATAGTCGAAGTATTGAGCAAATACCCAACCGCTGAATCTTCACCTAGTTTTCCAGCCTGATTTACACCCTGGCTTACTGACTGGTTTCCCATTAACAGTTCACAAAGGGTGGTAATAAAGGCCTGCTGCGCCTCATAGGCGCCGCTCTGGGCTAACTCAATCGCGCGAACCGGATGATTGTTGGCAGCGACCAGTAACTTAACCTCATCTTCTTCGCCCACAACGTTGGCGCGCAGCCAATCAAGTGATTCTTCAAAACCAGGTGTATGGAACTTTAGACGCTGACAACGGGAGCGCACAGTTGCCATTAAAGCGCCAGGTGAATCTGTTACCAGGAACAGATAATTATTGGGATGAGGCTCTTCCAAAGTCTTCAACAGGGCATTTGCTGCGCTCACATTCATTTGGTGCGCATGATCAACGATCACTACTTTGGCACCGCCAGCGTGGCTTGTTCTGGATAGAAATTGAGCCACTTCCCTGATCTGGTCAACTTTAATATCCCTTGCATTGTCTTCTGGCGATACGCGCAACAAATCAGGGTGTTGCATCGTGCTGCCGAGCAAGCAATTCTTGCATTCTTCGCAGGGCATTCCACCCTGTGGCGAATTGCAGAGCAGCAATTGGGCAAATCTTTCCGCGAACAGCTTTTTGCCAAGACCACCTGCACCAGCTATTAAATAGGCATGTGCAAGCTGTTGGTTCTGCATTTGGCTAGCAAGGCTCTGCCACTGACTATGCTGCCAGGGCAAAGGAATCTCCGGTAAGAGTTGTCGACTATCGCTCATCGAGAAAGACTCTCAAGCGTTGTTCAAGGGTTTCCAACAGCTGATCCCTGACTGCCGGTAAGGGCTTTGACGCATCTATTAGTGCACATCGTTGCGGATTCGCTGCTGCGATTTCAAGATAGCAACTTCTGACACGATGAAAAAAATCGATTTGCTCCTGTTCTATCCTGTCTAACGCGCCGCGCTGACTTGCACGGTTCAGGCCGGTGGCAGGCTCAAGATCAAGAATTACAGTCAAATCTGGTCGCAACTCCCCCTGCACCAGGTCCTCCAGGGCACTTATAAATCTCTCTCCTAATTCACGTCCCGCGCCTTGATAGGCGTAGGTGGCATCAGTGAAGCGATCACATAAAACCCATTTCCCTTTGGCGATGGCAGGTCTTATTTTGGTATTCAGGTGCTGGGCCCGTGCTGCAAAAACCAGAAGCAGCTCAGTCGCCGCATCCATTGGCTCATCATGGTTATCCAGAATCAAATCGCGAATTTTTTCAGCTAAATGTGTGCCACCTGGCTCTCTGGTTACAATATATTCAACATCATTTTCAGCAAGGTATGACTCGATGACAGCAAGGTTTGTACTCTTGCCAACTCCCTCCCCGCCTTCAAGGGTGATGAATTTACCAGGCCTAATCATTGCCGTCCTGCTCCGTATTAGCCTGCCGCTGAAATCGATTCACGGCGGCATTATGTTCTTCTAGCGTTGCAGAAAAATAGTGTGTTCCATCGCCTTGTGCAACGAAATAAAGGCTATCACCGGGTAAGGGATTAAGGCTGGCAATAATTGATGTCTCACCAGGCAATGCAATTGGGCTCGGCGGTAGCCCTGAGATACGATAAGTGTTGTATGCCGTTGTCGTCCTTAGGTGCTCGCGAGTAAGATTTCCATCAAAGTCTTCCCCGATACCATATATCACAGTGGGGTCAGACTGCAGTCGCATACCTTGCTCAAGGCGCCGTACGAACACACCAGCGATATGTCCACGCTCGCTGGTAGCCGCAGATTCCTTTTCTATAATAGAAGCCAGAATCAGCGCCTCATAGGGAGAATTGAACGGCAACGCCCCCAGACGATTCTGCCAATGTTTCTGGAGGATAGTTTCTTGACGTATTCGCGCCCGGCGCAACAGCTCTAGATCAGTGGTACCTTTTATATAGAAATAAGTCTCCGGGTGCAGCATACCCTCTGGATTAGTTGATTCTAGCTCAAGCGCCTCCGCGAGTTCGGTGGCTGATGCCTCGCCAAGAGTCTGTTGTAGTTTAGGTTGGCCGGCCAGCGCTTCCATAACCTCAGTAATCGTCCAGCCCTCAAGTAAGGTGACTCGATATTGGATTACATCACCAGCGACCATTTTCGCTAGCAGGTCGGCGGCGCTTATCCCAGGCTCAATACGATACTCTCCGGTTTGTAGATCCGCCTCCACACCCTCCCAGCGTGCAGCTATCCTGAAAAACAAGGGTGAAGTCAGTATCCCTTGCTCGGTGAGATCATTGGCTATTCGAGTGAGTGAGCTTCCAGGCAAGACCTCGAATACGCGTGCTTCGGTAACCGAATCAAGCGGCTGCTGGAAGCGATGCATAGAGATAGAGGCGAACAGTGCCACCAAAAGCAGCAGGCTAAATCCAAAACTCAGGATTGCCTTTCTAGTGAGACTGGGCATTAAGGGCTTGATCCATTGCTATGCTATCGGCTGCGTCTTACCAGTCAGCCATTAAGGCTACAGGAAAGGCAAAAGTCTAGCATGGAAGTAACGATGCGCAGAGTACTGGACACCCTGCGGCGCCCTCACTGAACCCCGTCGCTAGCTTGAAGTGCATTAGATTAAATGGGAAGAAGAATCAGACCCGCTTGAAGATCAGGCTGCCGTTCGTTCCGCCGAAACCGAACGAGTTTGATAATACCGCATTCACCTGCTGCTCTCTGGCCGTATGTGGGACATAGTCCAGATCGCAACCTTCTTCTGTATTGTCGAGATTGATCGTCGGGGACACAATCTGGTCACGCAGAGTTAACACCGAGACGATCGCCTCAGCGGCTCCCGAAGCTCCCAATAAGTGCCCGATCATAGATTTGGTGGAGCTAACACACAGTTTGTGGGCGTGGTCTCCGAACACTGTTTTGACTGCCTGGCTCTCAGCAACATCTCCAGCTAGCGTCGAGGTGCCATGGGCATTGATGTAGTCTATTTCGCTGGGATCAAGCTGGGCGCTATGTAGCGCATTTCGCATACAGCGAGCGGCACCCTCCCCGCCTTCAGGCGGTGCGGTCATGTGATAGGCATCGCCACTCATGCCAAATCCAACCAGCTCGGCGTAGATAGTAGCTCTGCGCTTTTGTGCGTGCTCCATCTCCTCCAGCACCATGACGCCAGCGCCGTCACTGAGTACAAAGCCATCTCTATCCTTATCCCAAGGCCGACTCGCGCGTTCCGGATCATCATTTCGGGTTGATAACGCCCTGGCGGCACAAAAACCGCCGAGACCAACCCGCGATGTTGCCATTTCCGCACCACCAACCAGCATGATGTCAGCCTGATTGTTACTAATCATGTTCGCGGCTAGCCCGATATTGTGGGTGCCCGTGGTGCAGGCAGTCACAACTGAGATATTCGGCCCTTTTAGATTGAAGCGGATCGACAGATTGCCGGATATCATATTGATGATTGAACCAGGGACGAAGAAAGGCGTGACCTTTCGCGGACCGGACTCGTGAATCTGCAGCGCGGTCTCTTCGATGGTCGTAATTCCACCGATGCCAGATCCGACCGCCACGCCGAATCGTTCAGGGTCAAACCCACTCTCTTCCAGACCGGAATCTTCTAGTGCCTGCACACCCGCAGCGATGCCATAGTGCATGAATTCATCCATGCGGCGGGCCTCTTTGGGGGCGATGTACTTGTCGCGATCGAAGTCCTGAAGCGAACCACCGAATCGAGTGGAAAACTCGCTAACGTCAAATCGAGTGATGGGGGTAATACCACTTTTGCCATTGCAAATGGCATCCCAGGCACTAGCCACATCAGTACCCACTGGTGTCAGCAGACCGAGACCAGTGACAGCAATTCTTCTACCATTCACGTTGATGGCTCCGTGGTCATTTCACAAACGCCCAATAAACAAAAGCTACTCTAGAAGGTTCCAGAGTAGCTTCGAGTCAATTCATCGGGCTAAAGATTACAGGTTTTGGTTAATGTAATCGATTGCGAGCTGTACGGTGGTAATTTTTTCGGCTTCTTCGTCAGGAATTTCAGTTTCGAATTCCTCCTCGAGTGCCATTACCAGTTCGACGGTATCTAGTGAATCAGCGCCCAAATCTTCTACAAATGAAGCAGAAGGCTTGACCTCGTCTTCCTTAACGCCAAGCTGTTCGCAGACAATTTTCTTAACGCGCTCTTCAATGCTACTCATATCTTTTTTTAGCTCCTAACTCTTTGTTTCTTAAGGCTTTGTTATACAGCCCCTCTGTGACAACTGCCTTGCTTCCGTGCAGCCGCCCAAATCAAGGGCGCAATTTTACCTCTATTTGTTGGCAATGTAATGCCTAATTTAAAATATCCTGATTGGTGAAAAATTAACCACCTTCCGGGGACCTTCAAACACGTCGCTAATCCTGGCGGGTGATTTTACTCACCCCATGTACATTCCGCCATTCACATGTAGGGTTTCGCCTGTGATGTAGCCGCCCTCAGATGAGGCTAGAAAACCCACAACTGCAGCGATTTCCTCAGGCTGCCCCAGCCTGCCAAGGGGAATCTGCGCCAACAGCGCTTCGGATTGCTGCTCAGGCAGATCCCGGGTCATATCCGTATCGATAAATCCTGGCGCAACGGCGTTAACGGTTATGCCGCGCGACCCAATTTCCTTAGCCAGTGAACGGGTAAATCCTTCTATGCCGGCTTTCGAAGCAGCATAGTTGCTCTGGCCTGCGTTGCCGCTGGACCCGACCACTGAAGAAATATTCACAATGCGTCCAGTGCGGGCTTTGGTCATACCCTTCACGCAGGCCTTACACAATCGGTACATTGAACTCAGGTTGGTGTTAATGACCGTATCCCACTCTTCTGCCTTCATTCGCATAAGCAGATTGTCTCGGGTGACACCCGCATTATTAATCAGCACTGTCGGCATAGCGAATTGTTCGCCAATTCCACTCACCAGCGCGGTCACCGACTCATCGCTGCCCACATCAGCACACATGCCAGTTCCTGTAATACCTGCTTCCTGAAGATAGGCGGAAATCGCTTCGGCCCCAGCGTCACTGGTGGCGGTGCCAATTACAGTCATCCCCTGCTTACCCAGTTCCAGTGCGATTTCGCGGCCGATTCCTCGACTCGCGCCAGTCACCAATGCAACTACAGCGTCATCATTCATGAACTACTCCTGAGAAGAACCCTATGCTTGGAATTATTTCGCAATTATTGTTTTCAGGCAGACACTTCAGCAATTGCGCTATTGAGACTGGCTTCGTCTTCGCTGCCGAAGCACACGATGTCCGATTCTATGCGCTTGATCAGGCCGCAGAGCACCTTGCCCGGACCGCATTCGATCAGTTTGCTCACTCCCGCCTTGTGCATGACCCGCACACAATCTACCCAGAGCACAGGCTCATAGAGTTGCCTGATCAGGTTCTGCTTAATTTGTTCCGGGTCCGCATAAATATCAGCGCTCACATTTTGTACCACCGGCGTGTGAGGGCTATTAAATTCTATGCCTTCAAGTACTGTTTCCAATTCTTTGGCTGCAGGACGCATGAGGGCACAATGGGACGGCACACTGACGTTTAGAGGTAAGGCGCGCTTGGCACCAGCTTCTTTACAGAGCACAATCGCGCGGTCTACGGCTGCGGTTTCTCCAGCGATCACGGTCTGTCCGGGCGAATTAAAATTAGCCGCCGACACCGCACCGACAGCCTCTGCTTCATCACAGATTTCGTTGATTTGGTAGTTCTCAAGACCCACTATAGCTGCCATCTTGCCGGTTCCCTCAGCAACTGCCGCCTGCATGGACTTGCCGCGCTGGTGCACAACCCACACCCCATCTTTAAGGCTAAGAACCCCAGCGCATACCAGCGCGGAGTACTCACCAAGACTGTGACCTGCCAGGATCGCGGGCGCAGAACCACCCTGCTCTTTCCACAATCTTGCTATTGCCACTGAGGCCGTAAGCAAAACCGGTTGGGTAATATGGGTTTGATCCAGAATATTGTCAGGGTCGTGCTGACAGATCTCCCAGAGGTCGAGACCAAGAGCTGCGGAAGCTTCATCAAAGGTCTCACTGATTGATGTGTTATTACTGGCGAGATCGGCAAGCATGCCCAGTTTCTGTGAGCCCTGGCCAGGGAAAACGAATCCAAATTTCTGCATGTAGGCTGTCTGTTGCTGTCGTGATATCTGGTTTTATAATTTTACTTGCGGCGATGTATTATCGGGCAATCGGCGAATCTGATTGCGACATGATGGCAGCTACCCGGTTGGCAATCAATTGGGGCACCTTATTTTCAACCTCGCGTATGGCCTGTTGAATCGCATAGAAAAAACCTTCACTGGTCGCATTTCCATGGCTTTTAACAATACTGCCCTGCAAGCCCAGCAAACTGGCGCCGTTAAAGCGCTGCGGGTTAATTTGGCTCGATAAGCGATTCAGTATCGAATTGGGGGCATATCCCGACAGACGGGTCAGCATGCTCTCTCTTATCTGCGCAGCCAGCAGCTTATTAATGACATTGGCAACTCCGGCGCTGGACTTGATGGTCACATTACCCACAAAACCGTCACAGACCACAACATCAGCCGCACCATCAAACAGGTCATTGGCTTCAACGAAACCGATGTAATTGACGGCATCGCAATCCTCCAGCATCTTGCCGGCTTGTTGCACCTCGCTGGTCCCCTTATATTCCTCTGCACCAATATTTAGCAGAGCTACGCTAACGGACTCACCATTAAGCGATTCAGCCAATACAGAGCCCATGACCGCAAATTCGAACAACTGCTGCCGATTACATTCAGGGTTGGCACCCACATCCAGCAGGTAACTCTGATTCATTGCGCCGGGGATAGTGGCAACAATGGCAGGCTTTTGAATGCCATCCAGAGTCTTTAACAGATGACGACCAACCATCAGCAGTGCGCCAGTATTACCCGCACTCACCATCGCACCCACCTCCCCTTGTTTCACCAACTCAGTGGCAAGGAACATTGAGGAGCGCCGCCCGGAACGCAAAACGTTTCTGGGCTTATCGGCATCGGTTATGGCTTGGTCGCTGTGAATCACCCGGAATCGGGACAGCGTCTCTTGTTCGGCGTCATGCAGCAGGGGCGACATGCGTTGCTCATCCCCTACCAGCACCAGCTCTAATTCTGGATTCTCCTGCAAAGCCCGCAGAGAAGCCGGGACGGTAACATCGACACCGCCCTCACCACCCATAGCATCAATCGCTATGCGTTTGTTATCACCCAAGACTAGTCGTCGCCGCGATCCAGGACTTTCTTGCCCTTGTAGAATCCATCCGCCGTGATGTGGTGTCGGCGATGACGCTCGCCTGTGGTGGGGTCTGTAGAAATCGTAGGCCCAGTTAACGCATCATGCGTGCGACGCTTGTCACGCCTCGAACGGGTTACCTTACTCTTCTGTACAGCCATGTTAATTCTCCAAAATTCTTTAGCGTTTAAAACCAATAAATATCAAACTGTTTCGTCGTTTTGCTTCAGTACTTTAAGCACTGCAAACGGGTTTTCCGCACCCGCTTCCTGATCTTCAGTGTCGGCAGCAGACTGCGGCTGCTGGTAGCCAAGTGCCTCAACGCAGTTGGGATCAGGGTGATAACTCACCAGTGGCAGACACAACATCAATTGCTCTTCCACCAGGCTTGCCAACTGTATCTTGGGATCTTCTATGATCCAGGGTTCCCAGCGCTCCTCAAGGGTCTCAAGCTGCTCTTCACTATCGAGCACCGCGAGTTTGATCTCATCTCCCAACTCAATCGACACGGGCTCCAGACAACGTTGACAGCTGACCTCTGCATTCGCAGAAATATTACCCAATATCACGCGGCGGCCCGTATCAGTGCAAAAACGCAGGTTTGCCCATACCTGACACTGTGTGCTTGCCAGGCAATCGGAGAATCTGGGTAATCGTTCAAGACCCACCGGCCCAGAGAATTCAGCTTCCTGATCGAATACCTTGCGAACATCCACATAAGCTGGAATCTGGGCTTCTGTCATAGGCGCGCAATAATAGGGCCAGACACCCTGCGTGTCAAAGTGTAAATACAGTTATTTCTCACTCTAAAAACAGCCTATCAGTCTGAATTAGATAGCTTTTTTCTTATTCTGGCGACCTGGGCTGCAAAGGTCTTATCCCAGGGTGCCTGCACCGTCAAGGGGGCCCCCGAGCCTGGCCGCTTAAAGGTGATCTCTGCCGCATGCAAACAGAGATATTTCGCCTCAGCCTGAGGGTTCTTGGCTACCTTGCCAGAATTCTGTGCGTATTTCTCATCTCCCAGAATCGGATGCCCGGCATACTGGCAATGCACACGAATCTGGTGGGTTCTACCGGTTTGCGGGCGCGCCTCCAACAAGGTCACGGCAGAAAATCTCTCCAGCACA
>Ga0181607_10005522_pt1 | contig 10696 bp, 7 predicted proteins | sample 041ome_9_FD_132420 | JGI IMG/M metagenome (GOLD analysis project Ga0181607, IMG submission 132420) | Coastal salt marsh microbial communities from the Groves Creek Marsh, Skidaway Island, Georgia - 041413US metaG (megahit assembly) | ecosystem: Environmental > Aquatic > Marine > Intertidal zone...
CATGAACGATCCGCTGAGCAATTGGCCGCTATCCGGATCATAGGCCACCTGTTCGGCCAAGGCTTGGCCGACGCCCTGGGCGACACCGCCATGGATCTGGCCTTTGACGATGACCGGGTTGATCATATTGCCGACGTCGTCGACCACCCAGTACCCGACGACTTCGGTCGTACCGGTCTCGGGATCTATTTCGACCTCGCAGACATGACTGCCATTGGGATAGGTATCGTCTTCCGGGGCAAAGGTGGCAGTCTCGAACAGGCCAGGCTCAACGCCTTTAGGTAATTTATCTGGCGAGAAAGAGGCCTTGGCGACATCGGTCAGGGTAACGCTGCGGTCTGTGCCCGCGACCGAGAACGAACCATCTGCGAACTCCATATCAACCACGCTCGCTTCGAGCATATGGGCCGCTATTGTCTTAGCCTTTTCGATGATCTTTTCAGCAGCGAAATAGAGTGCCGAGCCTCCGATCACGGTCGACCGGGACCCCATGGTACCAATCCCGAAGGCAACCCGGTCCGTATCACCGTCGATCACCCGCATCCGCGCAGGATCAAGGCCGAGACGCTCGTTCACGATTTGCTTGTAGACCGTCTCATGCCCCTGACCCTGGCTCTTGGTGCCCATCAGTATCGTTGCGGTACCGTCTGTACTGAAACGGATTTCAGCAAAATCAGGCGACGGGGAGGCCGACCTCTCGATCGGGTTGGCGGTGCCGATGCCGCGCAGTTTTCCACGCGCGCGCGCTTCTTCCCGGCGCCCCGGAAATCCCTTGTAATCCGCCATTTCGAGCACGGCAGCCTGGTTCCGGGCGAATTCGCCACAATCATAGGTGAGGCCAAGCGCGTTCTTCACCGGCATGGCGTCGGGCGCGATCATGTTGCGCGCACGTAATTCGGTGGGATCTATGCCCATCTCGCGCGCTGCCTCATCGAACATGCGTTCGATTACATAGGTCGCCTCCGGCCGTCCAGCACCGCGATAAGGGGCAGTCGGGTTGGTGTTCGAATGCACCGTTCGTACCGCCACATGAGCCGCCGGTATATCGTAGACGCCGATCAACGTACCGACATTGGTAAAGACCGGCAGCAGGTTGCGAATGGCGGAAAGATACGCACCGATGGCGGCGATGGTCTTGACCCGCAGGCCGACAACCCTGCCATTCGCATCAAAGGCGAGTTCGGCATCCGTGACATTGTCGCGACCGTGTTCATCCGCCTGCACGGCCTCGGAGCGGTCGCAGGCCCATTTGACGGGGCGCCCGACCTTGCGCGCGGCCCATAACACCAGGCGGTGTTCGGCATATTGCCAGCCCTTGGTGCCAAACCCACCACCGACATCACGGGCGATTACTCGGATATTCTGTTCGGGTACATCGAAAACCTTTTCCGCCAGAAGCTGTCGCACACGGTGCGGATACTGCACGTCGGCATGCAGAAGATAACGATCTTCCCGCTCGTCATAGGCGCCGATGGCGCCGCGGGCTTCCATGTACTGGGCGAAGACGCGGGAAATCACAAAGCGGCGGCTGACGATACGGTCCGCCCGGGAAAACGCCGTCTCTGTCGCTGCCGCGTCACCAACCTGAAACAGACCCGACACATTGTCAGGACTGTCATCCCACACCAGCGGCGCATCTGCGTCGACCGTGCGGGCGGTATCGGTAATCGACGGCAACGGCAGGTAGTCAACGGCGACCGCTTCAGCGGCATCGTGCGCCTGGGCCAGCGTATCCGCAACGATCAGCGCAACGGGATCACCAACATAACGAACACGGCCCAGCGCCAGCGGCGGCTGTGGGCGGTATTTCATCGGTTCGCCATCAGGGCGGAGCCATTTTGCAGGCATGCCGGGAACACCGAGATTGTCGGCGGCGACATCTTCCCCGGTATAGACGGCCAGAACACCCGGTAGAGCCGCGGCCGCAGATGTATCTATCGAGCGAATTTCGGCATGGGCATGCGGCGAACGTAACACGACCGCGTAGCTCTGATCCGGCAGGTTGACGTCATTGACGAACAGGCCACGCCCCTTGAGCAGACGTGGGTCTTCCTCGCGCGTGACGCCCTGCCCTATCCCGAATTTTTCCATTTTTCCGACCTGGTAATACTGACGATAATTTTGGCGATGACGTTATAAATCATCTTACCGAAAACGAAAGCGCCCCGGCCATGACAGCCGGGGCGAATTTCGTAAGCCTCTGCTCGCTTAAAGCTGGCCGAGGATCGTGTCCGCGTCGCTGACTTCGAACCCGCCGCCTTCTTCGAGATTAATCGCCGTGACGGTTCCGTCATCGACAATCATCGAATACCGGCTGGACCGCACACCGAGACCGCGATCGGTCAGATCGAGCACAGTGCCGAGCTCCTTGGTCAGCGCTGCGCTGCCATCGGCCAGCATTTCCACCTTGTCACCGGCGTTCTGATCTTTGCCCCAGGCGTCCATGACGAACACGTCATTGACCGACAGGCAGGCAATCGTATCGACGCCCTTTGCCTTGATCTCTGCTGCCTTTTCGACAAAGCCGGGAAGATGCTTGGCCGAACAGGTCGGCGTAAACGCTCCCGGTACTGCAAACAAAACAACTTTCTTGCCGCCGAACAGTTCTTCGGTCGTGACCGGACCGGGGCCTTCTGCGCCCATTTTCGCAAGCGCGCCCGACGGAATTTTATCACCCACACCAATAGCCATATCATTCTTCCTTTTGTTACGGGGCCGTCGCCCGGCCCGATGACCTGAACAAGGCCGCAAAGCGGCCAGAAACCAGATAAGTGAGATAATGCACCGATGGCGATTTGTCACCTGTCAGAGTGGACAAAAAGCCCGCCGGTTGAGTCTAGCGTTTGGCGAGCACCGCTTTTCCGCCTGCCTTCTCAAACCCCGCAAGAACGCTGGATTCAGTCAGAATTTCCGGCAACGGGACACCCCGCGGCGCGTCCGGTCCATAGACCACGTTGAACGGAATTCCATATCGCCCGAAGCTTTTAAGATAAGCCGATATGGCAGGATCCGGCTTGGTCCAGTCCGCCTTCATGGCGATGATACGGCCTGCGCCCAGAATTTCAGCCACGCGCCCGCGATTGAGCACCAGCGATTTGTTGACCTGGCAGGTCAGGCACCAGTCCGCAGTAACATCGACAAACACGGTGTTGCCCTTCGCCACCTCTGCCTGCACCGCGGCAAGATCGAATTTCTGCCACGCGTTGCCGTCTTTTCCGGCAGTAACGGAGCTCTCCGGCCCTTCGCCGTTAAAGCTGCTGGCACCGACCATCGAGATCGCCGTCAGCAGGCCGACGACAATCCAGGTAGCGAATCGCGCTTTCTCGCCCAGATGCCGGTATTGCCACACTGCAAACGCCATCGCGATCATCAGGGTCGCAATAATCCCGGTCGCCGCACTGCCGATCTGGAACCACAGCACACTAAGCAGCCATGCCGCCGTGCCGATGAGGGCGATCGACAGGATACGTTTAAGCGTAATCATCCAGTGGCCCGGCTTCGGCAGACGATTCGCCAGGACGGGAAACGCCGCGACAACAATCCACGGTGCAGCCAGACCGATGCCAAGGGCAAGGAACACCGAATAGATTTCCAGCGGACCGCGCGACAGAGCAAACCCGACCGCGGTACCGAGGAAAGGCGCTGTGCAGGGCGTCGCCAGCAGGGTCGCAAACGCGCCGGTCAGGAAATGACCTCCCAACCCGCCGCTCCGGCCTGAACTCACAGCGGCGTCCGCCACCGCGCCCGGCAGGCGGATTTCGAACAACCCCCACATATTGCAAGCGAAGAGCGTGATAATCGCGATCATGAAGGCGAGAAACGCGGGCTGCTGGAACTGGATTCCCCAGCCCGCGGCGAGCCCGGCGCTTTGCAGCCCGACTGCCACCGTACCCAGCAACAGGAAGCAGGCGATAATTCCAGCAGACGACGCCAGGAAGCCCGCCCGGATACGCCCCGGTGCTTCGCCACCATGGCTAACCACGGTGAGCAACTTGATGGACAGAACCGGCAACACGCAGGGCATCAGGTTGAGGATCAACCCGCCCAGCAGCGCGAACCCGATGATGGCAAGGAAGCCGTACCCCATCCCGTCGCCGCCCGGACTGGAACCCGGACTGGAACCCGGACTGGAACCCGGGAATGCCGTCGCCGTGGACGATGCCCGTTCGAGCGTCACCTTGCGCTCTACCGCGCGATCACCGTCAACCAGCGTCAATGTGACAGTTTCACCGGCGAGCCGCGCATCCGGCCTTTTGGGCGCATGGATCCCGATCCGCATCAGCGCTTGATTACCGACCGAGGCGATCTGAACGACGGGCTTTTTGAATCCGTAATCGACAGGCCCTTCGACAAACAGGTCCGGCGCGCTCAACGCCTCCTTGCCTGTGACACGCACGATAAGTGCCTGGTCTTCTCCGCTCCCCGCTATTTCAGCACGTTCGATCGCAAGCGGCGCAGACGCAGCTAACCGGGTTACGTCCATCGGCACACGGGACTGCCATGTCGCGATCGTACCGGATGCGGGAGTATTGAGATCACGCCCCGCCGGGAGGTTAAGAGTGAGATTGGTCTCATACGGAACACAGATATCGTCGCAGGTCAGAAAACGGACCCGTGCGGCCAGGTCAACCGTCTTGCCGCGCTCGAACACTTCCGCGCTGATCGGAAACACGACCTCTTTCTTGTAGCCCAGGGTTTCCAGTCCAAGGACGGAGAACCGTTCCGGCGCAGGCCAGGACATTGTCGCCCCGGCAAAATTGGTGGAGCCAACCCAGCTTACCTGGGGCGGAAATCCGGCATCGCCGGGGGAGCGCCAGTACACCTTCCAGCCGGGCTTCATCCGGAACTGCAGACCGAGATCGATCGTCTGCGCGCTGCCGGCCCCCGCATTCGAGGAAATCAGCCGAACCGCGCCATGTTCGTGTTCGAACCACTCTGACGTTGCGCCGACCGATGGCGATGCAGACAGCGTCATTGACGCGACGGCAAGCACAACCGCGGACAGTGCGGCCCGGCAGCGCGGTATCAGATTACGATTCGTGGATCGCATGTTGGCGTTCACCCTTTGTGGCAACTTGGCCTATAATATAAGGCAAGGTAACACTCTGCACAGCACACGGAGTTCAAAGTTTGAATCCGTTTCGTAAACTTTGCGTGTAGAGCATTGCCGAGGCGGGAAACGGGGCATTCCGCCGTTTTCAGGGTAGAATGACGATACAGGTGCACCATGACAGACAACATAGACGACACGCAGAATGACGACGGATATCTCGCCGGCCAACTCCTGGTGGCGATGCCGCAGATGCTCGACGAAAGATTCGCCAAGACCGTCATTTACATGTGCGCTCATACCGAAGACGGGGCGATGGGACTGGTGGTCAACAAGGTGATGGAAAACATCGATTTTCCCGACCTGCTCGACCAGCTCGGCCTGTCTGCATCACCCCGCGGAGAGGATATCCGCGTCCATTTCGGCGGACCGGTGGAATCGGGACGTGGCTTCGTCCTTCATTCCGCCGATTACGTTCAGGACGCCACTATGGTCATTGATGATACGATTGCCATGACAGCGACCACCGATATTCTGCGCGACATCGCCGAAGGCGACGGCCCGCGCAACAGTCTTCTGGCGCTGGGCTATGCCGGTTGGGGCCCGGGCCAGCTTGATACGGAAATCCAGGCCAATGGCTGGCTATCCGTTCCCGCAGACAGCTCGCTGGTTTTCAATTCGGACCCTCAGGCCGTCTGGCAGGGAGCCCTTGCAAAACTGGGTATCGATGTGTCGATGCTGTCGGGCGACGCAGGCCACGCCTGAGGGCCATAATTCCTGCCGGCTTCCTGCCGGACAGTTTCAGGAATTCAGCCTGGCTTTGACGGTCTCGTAATCCGGCAGGCCACCGACAGGACCGAGCGCGGCAAGCGTCGGTGGCGAGGTCAGCAGCCGTTCCGCCACCCGGCGCACGTCTTCGGCAGTCACTGAATCGATCCGGCGCGCGATTTCATCGACCGGAATAATCCGATTATAAATCTGCAGATGTCGCGCGACGCGTTCGGCGCGCGACGACGTGCTTTCCAGTGACATCAGAACACCTGCTTTGATCTGCGCACGCGAACGGGCGATTTCTTCACCGTCCATCCGGTCCGCCGCGACGCGCTTCAGCTCATCGCAGACGACACTGACCAGTTCGGCAACCTCCTCCTCGCCCGTCCCTGCATAAAGGCCGAACAGCCCGCCATCCTGGTAGGCCGACGAGAACGTGTAGATTGAATACACCAGCCCGCGTTTTTCACGGACTTCCTGAAAAAGGCGCGAAGACATGCCGCCGCCAAGCGCGGTCGACAGGACCGCGAGCGGGTAATAATCATCATCATCGTAACCGACCCCCTCGAACCCCATCACCAGATGCGCCTGTTCGAGGTCGCGAACCTCCCGGTTATCCCCGCCGGAATACACACCGGCCTGCGGTTCTGCCGCCTGTGAGGCGGTGACACTGCCGAACGCTTTTTCGGCGAGCCCCGCAAGGGCATCGTGATCCAGGTTCCCGGCCGCAGACAGGATCATCCGGTCGCTGCCGTATTGTGTATCGATATAGCCTTTGAGCGTTTCGCGCGGCATCTGGCTGACGATATCGGTCGTGCCCAGAATCGCACGCCCGAGCGGCTGGTCCGGGTAGGCGGTTTCCTGGAACGTATCGAATATGATGTCATCGGGCGTATCGTTGGCCTGGCCGATTTCCTGCAATACGACGGCGCGTTCACGGGCAAGCTCATCATCCGCAAAAGTCGAATTCATCAGGATATCGGACACGATATCGAGCGCGAGAGCAGCGTCTTCTTTAAGCACCGTCGCGTAATAAACGGTGGATTCCCGTGACGTATAGGCGTTCAGGTGACCGCCGACATTCTCGATCTCGACCGCTATGTCGAGCGCGGAGCGGCGGGCCGTTCCCTTGAACGCCATATGTTCAAGCAGATGCGATACGCCGTTTATTTCCGCAGTTTCATTGCGCGCACCAGCCTTTACCCATACGCCGAGAGAAACGCTTTCGACAGAATCCATCCTGTCAGTGACAAACCGCATCCCGCCCGGGAAGGTCGCCTGCTCAACCGTCATGAATGGCCCTCGACCGCACGGCGGACAAAATCCTGCACCGCGGCAATGTCATTGGGCAGCGTGTCGAATTTCTCGTTGCGGTCGAACAGGTCGCTCATGCGCTCTGGCAGTTGCGGGTGTATGCCCGTTGCCGCCTTTACCGCATCGGGGAACTTGGCCGGATGCGCGGTCGCCAGCGTGACCATCGGCACCTCTTTGTTTCCCCTGCACTGGCGTGCCGCATCGACACCAATAGCGCTATGTGGATCGAGGAGTTCACCGGTTGTCTCGTATATCTCGCGGATGACGCGGCGCGTGCCGTCATCATCCAGCCGCGACGCTGAAATCTTCTCGCGTGCGCCTGCAAGCCGGGCATCATCGACCGAGACGGCGCCGGATTTACGGAAAGCGGCGATCCAATCCCGCACAGCCGCTCCGTCACCATCCAGCATATCGAACAGCAGGCGTTCAAAATTGCTCGAAACCTGAATATCCATACTGGGCGACAGGGTCGGTTCAACCCCCGCCATCTTCATCTCCCCGGTCTCGAAAAACCGGAACAGGATGTCATTGCTGTTGGTTCCGACGACAAGCCGGTCTATCGGCAGGCCGCATTTCCACGCTGCCCAGCCGGCAAACACGTTGCCGAAATTACCAGTCGGGACCGCAAAGCTGACAGGGCGCGACGGCGCACCGAGTCGCACGGCAGCGACGACGTAATAAACGATCTGCGCCATAACCCGCGCCCAGTTGATCGAATTCACCGCCGACAGATTCTGAGCCTTGCGAAACTGGGTGTCGTTGAACATCCCTTTCACCAAATCCTGGCAATCGTCGAACGTGCCGGTGACGGCAATTGCGTGGACATTGGCGCTGTCTACCGTGGTCATCTGGCGTTGCTGCACAGGCGACACGCGGCCTTCAGGGAACAGAATGAAGATATCGATGTTTTCGCGGTCGCGGCAGGCTTCTATCGCGGCAGACCCGGTATCGCCGGACGTCGCACCGACAATGGTGACCCGTTCCCCACGCGCTGCAAGCACATGGGCGAACATGCGTCCGACCAGTTGCAGGGCAAAGTCCTTGAAGGCCAGCGTCGGCCCCTGAAACAGTTCCATCAGCCAGTCGTTCGAGCCGATCTGTTTGAGTGGCGCAACAGCCACATGGCCGAAACCGGCATAGGTCTCTTCGACCATTTTCTCCAGATCGCTATCCGCGATGGTGCCGCCGACGAACGGGCGGATCACCCGGTAGGCGATTTGCGCATAGGACATCCCGGCCATGGATGAAAGCTCATCCGTCGAGAACTGCGGCCAGTCCTGCGGCACATACAGGCCGCCATCCTCGGCCAGTCCGGCCAGCAGAACATCATCAAAAGCGAGAACTGGCGCCTCGCCGCGGGTAGATACGTATTTCACGGGCAAATCCTTATGAACGCGCGGAATTTAGTCCGGCAGACGGGCAAGTCAAACGGGAATACGTACGATCTGCCACCAGCACACGGCTTTATCGCCAGATTAAGCGGCGCGGTAGATGAATATATCCATCAATGACCCTTTTAATCGGCTCTCATGAACATTCAGGTCCTGGATATAGACAGAAGGGTCAGCCGCAAGGGTGTGCTGTGGATCATTCACCCAGATTTTTTCCATCGTTTCGGGAAGCGGCTCAAACAGAATGACAGCGCCATCTTTGCCACTAACACGTATTGCTTCCGCCAGTACATTGCTGCGCGCGTCTTCTGGCACATGGTGGAGGACACCGAACAGAAACACCCCGTCGAACCGGTTGTCCTCGAACGGGAGCGCGCCGGCATCGAAATGCTCAAAGCGAATGCGGTTTCGGACCCCCATTTTTGCCGCGCTTGGCTCCCATTGCTGACGCGCATATCGGGATTCATCCGTGCTCGGCTCGCCGGTCAGAACCTGATAGCCCTGCTGTGCCAGAAAGATGGCAAAATTGCCGGACCCGGTGCCGATATCGAGGATGTCCGGGGTTGGTCCCAGATCGAGCATATCAACGGCAGCCGCGCCATCCGCGCAGATTTTTTCGTACATCGGCCCGAGGATTTTGCTGCTTTCTTCCATATCCATTTTCCATTACTTTCATGATTGAACCATATATATGCGTGCGCACGCATATATATTTGCATTGCCAACCTCTTGTCAAGCGGGAGCAGACATGGACCATCACACGGCGCTTTTCGACCTTCTAGGCGATCTCGCGCGCCGCCGATATCAGTTGGCGGAACGGTATTTTTCAAAAATAGGCCTGAATCATACCGAGGCCCGGCTCCTCACCCTGCTGAGCCAGGAAGGTGGAACCGCTACCCAGGACCGGCTTTCCGGGCTGCTTTTCGTGGATAGAAGCAATGCCGGGCGGGCATTGAAACGTCTCGAACGGGATCGCTATGTCATTCGAAAAAAGGACGATTCCGACAAAAGAACAAACCTTGTTGAAATCGATGCCAGGGGACGGGACGCGATCGGTGAAATTTCGAAACTGAAGACAGAAATTGTGAAAAATTTCTTGGGCAACCTGAGCGACCAGAACGCCGCCACCATCGTCAATATGCTTGAAAAAGCCACAAGGGACGACAATCCGGAAGCCGGTTCAAAGACCTGGCACAGATATGGCGGATGCTGAGGGGCTGCCGTATCCCGCCCGCACCGTTCAGCCGTAGCGCGTCTGCAGGTGCGCCTTGAAGGCCTCGGTGCCGAGCGGCTTGCCGGTCGCGGCCTGCATCAGCTCGTCCGTCGAGCCGGAAGACGCCTTGGTGTGCAGATTTTCGCGCATCCAGCCGACCAAAGGCGCAAAATCACCCTTTGAGATACCTTCCGGTATCTCGGGCCGGGCCTCTTTTGCCGCGGCGAATAACTGCGCCGCCGCCATCGCTCCCATCGTATAGGTCGGGAAATAGCCCCAGGCGCCATCATACCAGTGGATATCCTGGAGGCAGCCGAGCCGGTCTTCGGGCGGGCGGATACCCAGCAGTTCTTCCATGCCGTCGTTCCATGCACCCGGCAGGTCGGCGAGCTTCATATCGCCCGCGATCAGCGCGCTTTCCAGCCGGTAGCGCAGGATGACATGGGCCGGATAGGATACCTCGTCCGCGTCGACCCGGATAAAGCTCCGGTCGACGCGTGTATAAAGCCGGTACAGATTGTCGGCATCCCATACAGCGCCGGTGCCGCCAAAGGTTTCGCGCATCAGGGGAGCGGCAAATTCAAGGTATTCACGGCTGCGGCATGCCTGCATCTCTATCAGCAGGGACTGGCTTTCATGCAACGCCATGCCGCGCGCCTGGCCTACCGGCTGGTAGCGCCAGTCATCCGGCAGTCCCATCTCGTACAGCGCATGCCCTGTCTCGTGGAGCACGCCCATCAGGCTTTCGGTAAAATCGTCCTCGGTGTAGCGGGTAGTGATGCGAACGTCCCCGGGGACACCGCCGCAAAACGGGTGCAGGCTGACATCGAGTCTTCCGGCATCGAAATCGAAGCCGAGAGTACGCATTAATCGTTCGCCGAGGCCTCGCTGTTTGTCCACGGAGAACGGACCGTCCGGCAGCTCCCCTTCGCCCTGTGCTGACTGGCGCGACAAAGC
>Ga0181607_10005523_pt1 | contig 10695 bp, 9 predicted proteins | sample 041ome_9_FD_132420 | JGI IMG/M metagenome (GOLD analysis project Ga0181607, IMG submission 132420) | Coastal salt marsh microbial communities from the Groves Creek Marsh, Skidaway Island, Georgia - 041413US metaG (megahit assembly) | ecosystem: Environmental > Aquatic > Marine > Intertidal zone...
CCTACAACCCCGGGTGATTTACTTGAGAGAGTTTTTGGATGAAGTTATTTTTAAGTTTTTGTGAGGTTCTAAATTGCATATATTCAACTATGAAAAATTTTTAGAGAGCGTTGATAAAGAGTTTATATCTTATAGTAAAGCATCTCCTTATCCTTTTGCGTATTTCGATGATCTTTTTGACGATGATTTACTTGACGAAGTAAATAACGATATTGATCAAGTTAATTTCGAAAAAGACGTTCGCTCAATAACTGGGGTCGAAGTTAAAACTCGTTCGAATTTTGAAGATAATGAGTCGCTTCCCCCAGCTACTCGTCGTGTACTCGAACTCATCAATGGTGGTAAGTTTTTAAACATCGTATCAAAGCTAACCGGTATTAAAGGATTAATTTCAGACCCATATTATGATGGTGGTGGCATTAATATTATAGAGAATAATGGCACTTTGGCAGTCCATGTGGATGGTACGACGCAGCATCGAATGAAAGTTTGCCGTCGAATTAATGCGATTCTTTTTTTGAACGACGATTGGGACCCAAATTGGAACGGGTTCCATGAACAATGGAACTTCATCAATAAAGATCTATCACCATTTGATGATAAGCAGGAGTGGAAATGTGTTCGACAGATTTTTCCTAAGAAGAATAGACTGCTTTTCTTTACCACCAATGATCATAGTTGGCATGGCCATGCTGGAGTTCTAAAGGTTCCAGAAGGCGTGAAGCGTCGATCACTAATTGCATATTACTACACATCGTCGCGACCAGATTCAGATCTTCTTTTTGACAACCCACATCGCGCTCTATTTATTAACAATGAAAAAACTCTCAAAGAAGGTGCATTTGATGAGGTTAAGATTGTCCTGTAATGAGTTATGAAACTCTCTGTAGTCGAGAAGAGATGTTAGTTGTTCACGATGAGTTTGATTACTACCGAATACCGGCTGATAATAATCGTTTGAACCATAAATTTTTTTTATGAAGGTTCTTGTGAACTTTCTTCTATAAAGGGTTACAATTCAAACAACATACACAGATTAGACGTGCCTGGAATGAAGAAACTACTGCTCAAGTTAGATTTCATAAGGAAAAATCGTAGCGGGAGAGAGCGCTCTGCCTTATGAGTAATCGAATCTTGGTAGTTGGCGCAAACGGAATGCTTGGAGGCAGCTTATTTCGATACCTTTCTAAAATTCCAGCATTTGAGGTGTTGGGAACAGTACGGAGCACAGAGGTAAAATTTGCTCTTGATCAGCAAGGATTTGCCAAAATCGCTTCTGGCGTGGATGTAACTGATTTTCAAACGATTACCAAAGTTATAAGCGACTTCAAGCCCAATTATGTCTTAAATTGTGTAGGTGTAATTAAGCAGCTTGATGCATCTAGGGCGCCTGTTCCTTCAATTCAAATTAATAGTTTGCTGCCCCATCAGTTAGCAAATGCGTGCGATGAAGCTGATGCAAAGCTTATCCATTTTTCAACTGACTGTGTTTTTTCCGGTCTAGCTGGTTCGTATAAAGAGTCGGATACACCAGACGCGACTGACCTTTATGGTCGAAGTAAGCTATTAGGGGAGGTTGACTATGGACCCCATCTCACTCTTAGAACTTCTATAATTGGCCATGAACTGGCTAAATCACTGAGTTTAGTCGACTGGTTCTTGTCTCAGAACGTTAGTGCAACAGGGTATAGAAAGGCTATTTTTTCCGGTATGCCAACAATATACGTTGCTGAGTTTTTAAAGCACTATGTTTTCGGGAAAGAGTTAAATGGCCTTTATCACTTGAGTGTTGATTCGATTGATAAATACACTCTTTTGCAGTTGATTAATGACGCATACTCAACTGGGATAAAAATTATTCCAGTTGATGATTTTGTCATTGATCGAAGTCTAAATTCAGATGCGTTGAAAGCTATAGTTGATTTTAAACCACCGGCCTGGCCCGAGCTAGTTAATAAAATGAGGGAAGAATATCTTGAATACTTCGCTTGAGATACCAAAGCTGAGATTATTGTGATCATGTACCTGTTCATACAGGTTAAATTATGACGACGAATTCAGTCACCTACATTATAGTATGAGTGATTAAAATGACTTCTTAAAACCTACCAGTTTGAATTCTATGCATTGTTGTAAATTAAAAAATAGTCGTTTCAGGAATCTTCAAATCAAATTGCAAGTTTTGGAAATGTTCCTGCACAGAATTATTTATTATTTGGAGTTATTTTTTTAAATATTGTGATTATCTATATAATGGAACGACGCTAAATATATGTTGTAAGCTATTAAAAATATTTTAGATATGTTCCTAACAAAAAAGTAAAGCTCAAAGTGAAGATTTATTTACAGGACTTAAAAATTAATGCGAATTCTTTTGGTGACACAATACTTTTGGCCCGAATCTTTTGTTATCAACCAATTAGTGACAACATTGGCTGAAAAGGGGCACCATATTGTCGTATTAACTGGAAAACCAAATTATCCTGAGGGTGAAGTCTATTCAGGTTATCAAAAGCATGGAGTACAGTATGAGACGATGGGTGATGTAAAAATAATACGGGTGCCATTAAGGCCAAGAAAGTCTGCTAGCGCTAAAGCACTTATATTGAATTATTTCTCCTTTATTTGGTCAGGTTTAATACGTTTTCCATTCTTAGTTAGGAATAAACAATTTGATGAGATTTTTGTCTACGCACCTTCACCAATTACATCCGCTATTCCAGCTATACTTCTCAAATATATCAAACGAGCTCATTTATCGATATGGGTACAGGATTTGTGGCCAGAAAGCCTTTCTGCAACGGGATTTATTAAAAATAAATTTGTATTAAAATCAACTGGCCTTCTAGTCAGATTTATTTATGCAGCTGCTGATACCCTGTTAGTTCAATCGAAAGCATTTATTGAGCCAGTAAGCGCCTTATCAAGCAAAGATAAGATAGTTTATTTTCCAAATTCCATGAATAATATTGAGCAACTTAAGTGTGAATCAGTTAATTTACTGCCATTATATCTAGAAGAGTATTTGGATAACCATTTTTCCTTAGTGTTTGCTGGCAATATAGGAAAAGCGCAGTCAATAGAAACTTTAATCGGAGCAGCCCAACAATTGGTTGACTTTCCTAAGATTCGAATAGTAGTCGTGGGATCAGGAAGTATGCTGGAATGGGCAAAAAATGAAGTTCAGGATCGTGCTTTAAAAAATATAGTCTTTACAGGAAGTTTTCCAATAGAAGTGATGCCACCTCTCTTTGCTAAAGCAAAAGCATTATTAGTGTCACTTACAAGTCAAAAAATATTTACGTATACAATCCCAGCTAAAGTACAAGCATATATGAGTGCAGGACGGCCCATTATCGCTAGCATCGATGGCGAAGCAGCGAGAGTAATAGAGGAAGCCCAAGCCGGTCTAACATGTCCAGCAGAGGATTATCAGGCTTTAGCAGCGAGGATCGTTCAGTTCTTCTATATGTCAGAACCCGAGCGAAATATAATCGCTGATAATAGTAAAAGATACTTCCTTGAAAATTATGAGATAAATCAACAGTGTGAAAAATTAGTCGAAATTTTACAAAAAAAAATTGAACTTAAGAGATAGATATCAAAATAAAAAGCACTCATTTTAAGAGCAACAGGTATGCTAGGTAATGCCATATTCAAATTGCTGTCGAGGGAATCCCGTTACTAGGTCTAAGTAGCGTTGCGAGACCCAGAATGGCTTGTATATTTTTATTAGCTAGAAAAAATTAACTAATCAGCAATGTTGATGTTTAGGATAGAAGGCGTTTAGAAGAGATGTTAGATAAAGTCCAATCTGATATTATCATCAACTGCGTTGGTCTGATCAAACAACTGGATAATTATAATAACCTTTCCAAAAGTTCAGCCTATCAATGCATTCTATGGCAACGATACAAGTCAGAAATATCCTTCTGATTCAACGGCCAAAAAACTCAATTGTACGAATTTTTATGAGAGGTGATGCAAGGAATCTTGCTGGAATGTGCCAAAAGCTTATGTGCTAGAAACTTATCAAATTTTTATCTGGCAATATCTAACGCTAATCTAGCAGGATTTGGTCGTACTGATGATTAAAAAGCTACACTTTAAATAAACGCCAAACACGGGCTGTTATTTGAAAGCTCTAAGAATAGGCTTCAGGATTAATTTAGAGCAAAATTTAATAGTATAATTAATAACGTCAAATAATTTGATCAAAGCAATTAATGCATTTCGTCTGATAAAAGCGCTTTTCATATAATTTGATTTTCTAGCTAATAAACTTTCACTTAAATATTGCATGTAGTTCCTCAAATACCCCTTAAACTCACTCTTTATGAGGGCATTCCACATAATTTTTCCATTTTCAGTAGGCAAAGGAAGAAACATGGTTAAATATTTAAAATGATAAAAAGGCTCGCCTGTCTGTTTTAGATATTTCTTACCGAATTCATATAGGTCATCCTTGGAGATGTAGTAGTCCATATAAAAAGTTACACGAGCAACATCATTTGGACAGGTTATTCGATTTACACCGTGAAAGCTTTCTGAATCGTGAGTAAACAATACAAGTTTATTGGGTTCTGGGAGAACTTCTTGGATTTTTCGATACCCCGTTTTATCAAAAAATACAGTTTCGCCTTGCCAGTTATCTTCCCACTTTGGTACGGCATAAAATATACTATTTGCAACATGTATTAAATCACCTTCATTAACATATGAGTGATCAACATGACTTCCTAGAAATCCACCATTTTGCATCCTATGCATTGGTGCATACCCAGCAAAACCATCTATCTCAAGAAGAGAATATATTTTTCCTGTCCATCCCGTGAGTATTCCGACTTGTTTTTTAGCTTCCTCACCTCCCTGAAATTCGATTATTTTCAAAATCTCGGCATCCAATCCTTCAATTTTAAAGACCACCTTCTCTTTTTCGATTAGCGTGCTAGCTTTACTATCACCCTTATTATGCTGAATCCTATCCAATGCTTTGATACACGACTGAAAATTTTTATTGGAAAGAAAGTTATGTATGATTTTTATGGCCAAAATCGCAGTCCTTAGATGAGTGCGTTCAAAAGTATAGGCATAGGGTGCCAATACAATGAGCACTTAATAATGCAAGTTAACTAAAATCTTTACATATGATAACATTAAAACTGTGTCTAATATCTGAGCATGTTTATGAACAGGGTCTCTCAAATTTAGTTGGACCTCTTGCTCTTATGCCAATCCACCTAGCAGGGTAGTAATAAAATTTTGAGACAATATATAAAATATGCTTTAAATAAACTAAAGCCATCAAGAGTAATTAAAGATATTTATGGCATCTCATATTATGACTCAAGACTTGATGCGCTAACAAGACATATAGCCATCAACAAAGTATATGAGGAATACAAAGAAATTGAAGAATTTATTTCCACCTATAAATTATCATTTGATACAGCGATTGATGTTGGAGCAAACTGTGGCCTTGTCACGTTACCTCTTTCAAAAAAATTCAAAAAAGTAATTTCTTTTGAGCCTGACCCTTCAAACTTTCAGTCTTTAAATAAAAACATAAGCTTAAACTCAGCCAAAAATATTTTATGTCATCAGCTCGCTGTTGCTGATTCACCTGGTGTTATACAGTTGAGCGTAAATCGCATTATTGATGGCGATGGCATGATTAATTCTGGATTATCTTCATTGCATAAAAAAAATCGTGTTTTTTCTAAAGATATAGTAAACACCGATGTTATTACTATCGACGATTATTGCTTCCAAAATGGAATTGATGATTTAAGTTTTTTGAAAATTGATACAGAAGGGTATGAACATCTCACCTTGCTAGGGGCGCTTGAGACTATTAAGTCATCTTTGCCTGCTATTTTCTATGAATTTAGCTTAACTCTTGATAACAGGTGTGGCGATGATAGCAGGAAAAAATCATTTAATTTTTTGCATCAGTTAGGTTATTCTCATTATTACTTAGTTGAGAATGTTTTCAAAGAATTGAACCACCGTGAAGTGGATAGCATCCAGAAAGATATAAATTTATTTGCAATTCATAGCGCTTAAATCGACTAAAATTTATTTTGGTTGGGTTGTTTCTATTTATGATTGTTGCAAATTAAAAAAATAGTCGTCTCTAAAATCTTCAAATAGCTTTAACTTAAGTCTGAGATTCCAAGGTGATAGAAAATCCTACAGATTAGCCTGAAGTTAATAAACAAAATTAAAAGTAATTAATATTAGTTGCTCATTTATTTTGGCTACAAGTTAAAATACTGTGAAGTATTCACGCTCATTCTCAATATAAATTGGCGCAAATTAAATTTATGAATTACATCCCTAATATTGGCTCAAGTATGATTCTTGGAGTAACAGTATATTTTTGTTCATGATACATGATGTAACTGCGCTTAGCATGTTCGTAGCACTTATACTTAAATTACCGCGATTTAAATTTTGTAGTGATCAAAATCTCTCTTATTTGAATTATGAGACCAATCCTTTTCATTCAAACCAATCGAATTTCGAGTGAGTGTCATTTCAAGTATTTCGCGAAAATTTGTACTTGTTCTAAATTTTATCGATGATAGATATGTTATGAACCATGATATCAAGCAATACCCTACAATACTGCTATAAGTATATTGTGGCTCCACTGTTTGGCTTTTGCCTCATGGCACCAATATCTCAATTAGTTTATCTTGGACATATACTTTACCAAAATCATCCACAAGCAGCTTAGTTTTATTAGATTTGATTATTAAAGGCACTCTAGAATTTTCATTTTCACTAAACATTGCCCTGTAATTATGATCAGATGTCAATATTATTGTTGAAGATTTGTACGCATCTAAAACTTTAAGTTCGTTTACTAGTTGTCCTATAATCTTATCGACCAATACTAATTGTTTATCGTAGTAATCATCATTTGGTGAAAATGCATCGTTTCTATAAATGTAATCATTGCCATCATAAATAAAGGGAGTGTGAGGGACTGAAAAATGCAATAGCTGGAATGACCGGTTATGAGATCTTATTGAGTGTAAACTAGATTGTAGAGATTTTTTAACAGTATTTATTTGATTAGATATCGCAGCTCGTGTTTTTAAATACCCAAAGGGTTTTTGATAGGGAAGTAATCCCAAATTCGTAGCAATTGGATTTAGCAGTGAAAATTTATCTATGATCGGGTTGTACTTATAATAACTGTATGCCCTGCAATAATCTAAATCTTGATAAAGAAAAGAGCAATAATTATGATACCAACCAATCAAAGCGGTCTTATACCCTAGTGTTTTTGCCGTTTTAAATATATTCCCAACGCTGTATATTACGTCTTCCAGACTTCCCCCCGTATTAACGGAAACAAGTTTATTATTAATCACTTGAACTTTGTTTAGCTTCTTGCCGGTTATATAACTGGCCATGCTTTGCATAGTGGCCTTTCCAGGGGCAAATGCAAGATGATAATTTGTTGAATCGCTCGCTAGTTTTTTAATATTGGCGAACTTTTTTTTCACCTTACTGTCTTTGTAAACATACTGATAGGAGAGCTCATCAAACACTATAAAGTATATATTTTCAGGCTTGGTATTAGCGTTTAAAGGAGTTCTTTCCATTTTTTGTTGAGTGGTAGTCAATTTCTGAATAGGATCAGCCTCTATTAATAGATAAGTATTTATAATGTTTGCGACGAAAAATATATTTAAAAATAAAAATATAGTAACCACTTTTGATGTAATTTTTAAAAATAATTTTTTCTTGTAAAAAACGATCGAGCATAATATGAGGAGTGCGATCAAACTGATTATCTGGTTTGAAACTGCTAATCCTGCGATTTCAATCAGCTCAGTTTTCAAACCGGCTATGCGACTAATTTGAATCAGATAAAATGAAAGTGGAGGTAGAATTATTATAGAGATTGTAATTAACTTTATAGATAAACTTTTTATTTTTTCTGCATAAAAATATATAAATGAATATAAAAAACCCAGTAGCAGCCAACACAGTAAAAGTTCAAAAAAGTCTTTATTTTTCCAGTGAAAATAATATATATGTTGGTTCAATGAGGAGATTATAGGAAAGAAAAATAAAGAGCTTAATGTCAATCCGACCCAAAAAAAATAGAGATACTTTTTCATTAAGTGTATCCAGTATCGAAGAAAATTTCTAATTTCTTAAAAAAAAAATCTAAAGTTATAATCAATTGCGTGTTGAATTTAAATTGAATTTTTTCACAAACTACTATTATCCTTATATAACAAATGCAGTTAAACAATTTTTATATTTATATTACTTGGGAATACTTGCATGTTTATAATTTTCTTTTCATCAAATATAGAACTCGATGGCTTTTTTTTATCGATTGTTTCTTTATGATCTCGTAGTGCTCAGAAAAAGCTTCTTCAAATCCCTCAATTGTATATTTTGGAAATATATCTACTCGAGTAGCAAGCAATCGTTCCACTTGAGAGTCATCTTTGGATGCAAACTCTATAATTAAATATGCAGCCAATCTAGAAAAAAATTCTGACAGTTTATTGAGCGGAACATTGTTTGAAATAGCGAGATGATGAACTAATGCTAGAGCAAGAACATTTTCATTTTTGCAGCGACTAAAAAATGATTCTCGTTCCTCTGCACCCCAGCCAATTCCACCACTTGGATTGTTTATATCCTGTAATAGAGGCAGTATGTTTTTTTCTTCTTGTTTTTTTTCATATAGATAGTTTTTTTCTACAGCTACAGGATCTATATCTTGTGATATTACGGTGTGACCTTTCTTCACCGCAATGCGGCTAAAACGACCATCATTAGCCCCCAAATCATGCAAAAATGAAGTTTTTGGCAAAACCTCTAAAAATTCTCCAATTAAAGTTTCTTTATGTAGCATTGCTTCATTTTCATAATTTGTGGCTGTGTAATAATCTCCCCATTCTGTTTTTGACAAGTTCCAATCGATATTTTTAACACAGCTATAAATACTATCCATCAGGGCATCAAAACCAAGTTTGCTTATGGGGCGTGCCTTGTGGTCTTTGTTGCCTTTCCCTGCAGAATCTGCATAAAATTTTTGTGTTTTGGCGTGAAGATGGAGATGAGTTAATAAAGAGTATTTTAGCCAGGTCTTGATCGGCATCAGCTTGCTTGTCAGATCAAGCGGAATACCATCAACATATATTCTTAATAGCTGTGACATCCGAATATCTGTATATGCCATTAATGCCAAAGGCGCTATAAAATGTTGACAGAATTGTTTATAAGCTACCCAAGGTTTGCCCGGCTCATAAGTCTCAAATGAGAGGGTGTCAATAAAAATAGGTCTACCTTTAAGGAACTGAATATTATAAGCACTTGCGTCCTTTAAAATCATGCCGTGCTTTAAGGCTATTTTTTGGATTTTCAAAGTACATAATGCAGCATCTTTTAGTTGGCTAAAAGACCATTCATAGGGATAAGAGATATAGGGAATTATTTCTGGCTTTATTATCTTGTGTGCATGATCGCTCAATAAATTGACACGATTAATTTCTTCATGTTTTACCAGTAAATTACTATTTACTAGGGAGTTGTATAAGCCGGACGACATTAGTTGCTCGTATTCAGCCTCGTAGGAGTGATTAACTTGCCTATAAATTTCGCCATTTTTTTTATAAACAAAACCGCTAGGGTCTCGGAAAGATGATGCTAAGGGATTGGTAATTTCCATTAACATTCCTTGTTTTTTTGGAGAATCAAAGACATAACTAAGATTTTAAGTGACTAAGATTTTAAGTGACTAAGATTAATAGTTATGTATAGTACACCAAGAAAATTAAATTGGTAGACTCTAAGGGATAAATTTATTATGGCGAAAATTAGAAATCTGTTATTTACTAACTATATAATTATGCTTTCATTTTTTATTACGAGCCCAGCCTACGCATACCTTGATCCCGGTACTGGTAGTCTTATTTTGCAGGGGATTATTGCTGGATTAGCTATGCTTTCTATCACAATTAAAATGTGGTGGCACAAAATAACTAGTTTGTTTAAAAATTATGATGATTCCAAGGTGATAGAAAACTCTACAGATGAGCCTGAAGTCCATAAACAAAATAAAAAGTAATTATCATTAGTTGCTCATTTATTTTGATTATCTATATAATGGAAAAAATACTATATATGCGACCTAAGCCGCGAAAAATAGTTTAGATGTAATGTCAGCGATTACGTTATATAGCTAAAATCTGAATAGAGGCTAGGCAATATTAATTATACCTGAAATTACCATAAACCCATACATTGTAAGGCGTCCTGACAAGGAGTCGAACCCCGTAATTGCACCCTATTTGCACCTATCATGGCGCCACTAACTCTGCTTTCTTAATCTTTGATACAGTAGATCGCGCTTCACCGAACTTATTAGCAGGTTTTCTTAACGATTGTATAAAACCAGACTTTAAAACTGGGTTAGACTATTGTTACACATAAGTAAATCATTTTACCACTTTATATAAAACAGCTTTATCTTTTTTTTGGTTTTTGGTTTGAATTATTTTTTCAAGATCAAAACTACTTAAATTTCTAAGATCTTCGTAGTTGTTATTTTTTTGAACAAGTAGAATATAATCAGAATAAAGGTAGTTTTTAATATACTTTTGAGACTGTTTCCCTATATTGCAGCTATCTTTTTTTAGCCTCAATTCCTTCTTA
>Ga0181607_10005528_pt1 | contig 10693 bp, 8 predicted proteins | sample 041ome_9_FD_132420 | JGI IMG/M metagenome (GOLD analysis project Ga0181607, IMG submission 132420) | Coastal salt marsh microbial communities from the Groves Creek Marsh, Skidaway Island, Georgia - 041413US metaG (megahit assembly) | ecosystem: Environmental > Aquatic > Marine > Intertidal zone...
CGTGTTTTTTACTGTGTTTTGATTATGGCGGTGCTTCGCTTCGCTTCCTGTCGTCGTCGTCGTCGTCGTCGTCGTCGTCGTCGTGGCGTCGCGCGACCTTTTTTTTTGCTTTTTTCAAAAACGAAAAAATAAGCAATCGCGTCGCGGCGAGAATACACACGCACTCGACACGCACAAAACGCCACTTCTTTTGGAGCGTCCGGAGTGTTACTTTAGCACCACCACACGACAAAGCGCGCGGTGATGGCTGCTGGTGGTTCCTCCGCTCGCGCGACGCGTTCATCGAGTCGCAGCAGAAGACCATCGTCGCGGAAATCTCCGCCGCCCACGAACAAAAAAGGAGGGCAAAAGTCATCGTCGTTGGCGTCGACCAAAAAGAAAACGACGACGTCGACGAGGAATAAGAAAAAGACCACGCAAGAGAAACACTGGGGCTCTGGTGGTGATGCCGATAAGTACGGCGCTTTCATCAACGCCACCGGTATCATCTTGTTAATCGCAACGACGCCTTTCTTAGCGGTGATGATTTGGGATGTATTCGTTAACCGAAACGGAAGCGTTTCCAATCTCGTTTCAAGCATATCCAAGAAAACATTCACAGGGTACTTGGAAGACATGCTCCCTTGGCCGTCTAAACAAGCAATCGCGCATTTACTCTCCTACGCGACGTTCGAAGCGTTGTTGCAGTTATATTTACCTGGTAAAAAACATTTCGGACCAGTCACGGCGAATGGGAATATTCCCGAATATAAAGCGAACGGCGTTTTGTCTTTAATCACGACGTACGTGGGATTCTTCGCCGCTTGGCATTTTGGATTGACCTCACCAAAGATTGTGTACGATTTGTTCGGAGAGATGTTATTCGCGATGTCTGTGTTTGCCATCTTTTTCTGTCTCTTCCTCACGTTCAAAGGTTTGTATTTCCCGACTGACTCTGACTCGGGAACGAACGGTTCTTTTCTGTACGATTTCTATTGGGGCACCGAGTTGTATCCGAAATTCGGTCGTTTGAACGTGAAACAGTTCACTAATTGCAGATTTGGGATGATGGCTTGGGCACTTTTGCCCGTCGTGTTTGCGTGCTATCAATATGAACGCGATGGATTCCTCGCCGATTCCGTTTTGGCGTGCGTCATTCTAATGTGCACGTACAACGCGAAATTTTTTTACTGGGAAACTGGATACTTCAATTCTATGGATATCATGCACGACAGAGCTGGATATTACATTTGCTGGGGTTGTTTGGTCTGGGTGCCTTCTTTGTACGTGTCTCCGGCGCTGTATATTTCTTCCGTCAATCCGGCGGTGCATCTCGGGAGGGCAAGATTTTGCACCATCGTCGCTGCGGGCTTGTTATCCATTTGGATCAATTACGATTCTGATCGTCAGCGACAAGAAGCGAGGAGAACCAAAGGAAATATGCTCGTGTGGGGCAAAAAACCACGAATGATCAAAGCGAAGTACGAAACCATAGAAGGCGAATCGAAAACGTCATTGTTGTTAGCCTCCGGGTGGTGGTCCATTTCTAGGCACTTTCACTATTTGCCAGAGATTGCCGCTTCGTTCTTTTGGACGGTACCGGCTGGATTTGATAAGGTTGTGCCGTATTCGTACGTTATTTTTTTGACGATTTTATTGTTTGATCGCTCCGTTCGCGACGACCGAAGGTGCGCCGCAAAGTACGGAACGTACTGGAAGCAATATTGCTCTATCGTTCCATTTAAAGTCATCCCGGGTATTTTTTGAGGAAGAATTGAGAAACACTGTGATTGCCGTAAGTGCAATGCGTGAACTTTGCACGCATTTAACGCCGATGACGCGTATTTGGTTGTGTTGTTGTTTTGAATATTTGACGTTTTAGAATGATGATATATAGTGGTTAGACGAATCGCATCTAAAGATTTTTTTTTTACATTGATCAATTTTGTACATATCGAGTCAAGAAATCTTGGACAACTTGTGTGAACTTCTCTGGTTCATCCTCCTGAATCGCGTGACCACTGTTTGGAAACACAACCATCTGGAATTTACCTTGCATTTGCGCTATCGTTAATGGCGTATCCAATCGATCCGTGCCTGCCAAAAGAAGAGCCTTCGAAGTTTTCGCGCTCAAAAATCTCTCACTCATGCCTAAATACCACTCTTTCCAATACGGTTCCGTTTTTACGACGTCGCATCTGAAAGTAAAGGACGGAGACGAGACTTCCGTTCGCTCGCTATTGCTATCACTATTGCTAATACTATTGCCATTGTTTTGTTGCTTTAACTGCGAAGGGAAAGATATCCTCGCTGAATCCACATTTTTCGTCGTTCCTCCAAAGCCCAAAGACCACCGGAATGCATCTCTCATCGTTCGGAAGGAAGTTGGACGGTTCAAAAGCTGTAAAGACATCATTGGCAAAGCCTTCAACGCTGACCCTTCGACGACGTCCACAACAATCAGACCAGCCAGTGATGTTCTATATCTATCATCTACGTTCAAAAGAGCATCCTCTCTCGTCCACACGTCTTCTCGATGCGCGAGAGAGCTCGCTACGGAAGCACCCATCGAGTGGCCGACTAAAACACATTTGCGATTTTTTTTGGTTTGAGTAAACGTATGCTTGAGAATCATCGCGACATCTTCTACCATTCTTTTTAAGCTGAAGTCGCTCCCGCCGTCGCGCATCGATAACGATTCCCCGTGGTTTCTCAAGTCGACGGCGTATATCTCAACCTCTGCTTGTGTTTTGCACTTCTTCCTAAACTCTTTCACGAACGGGGCCCACGAGAGCGAAGAGTATGGACATCCGTGTAAACACACCAACGTTGTTGTTGGCGACGTGCTTCCATCGTTATCACGTTTAACGTTTGAGACGATGTTAGCGCGATACACACGGAACGCTTCCTCTCGTTCGTTCGTAACTGTAATTTTCTCGTCGAAATATCCATCGTCGCTCCAAATCTCAGGCTTAATTGTAGCTCGCGCGGGAGGTGGTGGCATATCCGCGCTGACATTTCTCGGCGGTTTTCCTCCGTCCAGAGCATTCGCGTCCGTGGATGCGTTCGATGAAGTCGAAATAGGGGTTGACGTTAAATTTTCTTCTCTCACGGTCCCTAGTCGCGATGGTGGAACAACGACGGTTGCCGTTTTCGGTTGATGCAAACCACCGAATCGCGTCCAATTTGGATTTGGAGTTTTCGAAGCGCAGGACGCATCGACGCTTCTTTGCTCCTCATCCTTCATCCCCGCGTCAAAACTTCAGCCGTGCGCTTTTTTTCTGTCGTCATTCAGGAAGAAAACGGGCATCCCATCATCAAAAAGAAATCTCAAAATGTACGTAATAAAATATGTACTCGTATAACCAAAACTCTTCCTCACTCACTCACTCACACACCCGACAAGAAAGACTACGAGTACAAGAAAAAAGAAGGACGACCGCGTGAAAAATGTTTTCGGCCTTTGCCCGCCGCGTGGCTTCGCAAAGTGCGAAAGCGCGGATGACTTCCATCTCTACCACCACTACTACTACTACTACTACGCCCATCGATGAAACTACCATGACGTCCACGAGAAGACTTTTCGCGGCTTCGTTCGAGAGAAGGTGCGCGAGCACGCGTTCGACGACAGCGACGACGCGCAGCAAATTTGCATCGCCTCTCCCTCCGCGTGCGTTTCTACTCCATCGTCAACGACCACACCAACGCGAACACGATCGGTATCTTCGCAATAACGCAAGGATGATGTATTCGACGTCATCGACAATCAACAACAGTCCAGTCGGGTGGAAGTCGTTGCTCCTGCTCGTCTTGACTGGTTCCGGAGTTTTGTTTTTCTTTGAGAACGAAAAGAAACGACGGATGAAAATCATCGCAGAAAACCAAAAAGGCGTCGGGAAAGCGGCGGTGGGTGGACCGTTTGAACTCATCAACGCGGCGACGAACAAAAAGTTCACCGATAAAGATTTGCTCGGGAATTATTGCTTGATTTACTTTGGGTTCACGACGTGTCCAGATATATGTCCAGACGAGCTGGAAAAAATGTCCGAAGTGGTTGACATCGTCGAGAAGGAAGTGGAGAAACAAAAGAGCAATACAACTGCTCACGAATCATCGCCGCTCGTGCCGGTGTTCATTTCCATAGACCCGGAGAGAGACACGACTAAAGTTGTCAAGGAATACGTGAAAGAGTTTCATCCAAAACTTATCGGTTTAACCGGATCGAAAGAGCAGTGCGCGAAAGCGGCGAGAGCTTATCGCGTGTATTATCACAAGACGAACGAGTCCTCCAAGGATTATCTCGTCGACCATTCGATTATCATGTATTTGATCGATAAAAAAGGTGATTTCGTCGCGTTTTACGGAAAGAATTACGAAGCTCGGCCTATGGCGATGAGCATTGTAGAACACATGTCTTCTCTTTCCTCCAACCACTAGCAACGTTGTCTTTTAAGCAACGTAATAAAAAATACGCGCGCTTTAGTTTTGTTAGAAATTAAAATTAGCAGAAGAGTATAAAGTAAAAAGTAGCAGAGGGAGAGTTTTGTGCAGCATATGTAATTATTATTTATGACTAGTGTTGTAGGTAGTGAGTTTATTCATGATAATTTGGAGGAAAAGAATAATATGAACTACGACGCGATTGCTTTCCTTTTTACTTCATACGAGTTTTATTTAAAGCGTAGCCATGACTTCGTTCGCCATTTTGATGGTGTAGGCAATGTCTTCGTCCGAGTGTTCCATACCGGTGAAGCCAGCCTCGTATTGAGACGGAGCCAAGTACACGCCTCTCTCTAACATACCTCTGTGCCATCTACCAAACTTGTCCAAGTCCGACTTGGTCGCGTCTTGGAAGTTCTTCACCGGTCCCTCGCAGAAGAAGAAGCCGAACATACCTCTGATGCTGCCCCCGCAGACGGCGTGGCCGTTGTCTCTACCAGCTTTCAAGATGCCTTCGATCAAAACCTTCGTCTTTCTGTCCATCTCTTCGTAGGCACCCGGTTGCGACAAGATGTTCAAAGTTTCGATACCCGCAGTCATCGCCAACGGGTTACCAGACAAGGTACCCGCTTGGTACATCGGACCAGCCGGAGCGACGATTTCCATGATTTCTCTCTTACCGCCGTAGGCGCCGACCGGTAAACCGCCACCGATGACCTTACCCATCGTGGTCAAATCCGGAGTGACACCCCAGTACGCTTGCGCGCAACCCTTATCGATGCGGAATCCAGTCATGACTTCGTCGAAGCACAACAAGGCGCCGTTGGCATCGCACTCGGCTCTCAAGCCTTCGAGAAAGCTCTTGTCCGGGACGATGAAGCCAGAGTTACCGACGACTGGCTCGAGAATGACACCCGCAATTTCGCCTTTGTTTTCCGCAAAGATCTTCTTGACGGACTCGATGTCGTTGTACGACGCGCACAAAGTCGTGCCAGTGGCACCTTTTGGGACACCCGGAGAATCCGGTAAACCCAAAGTCATGACGCCAGAACCGGCTTGGACCAAAAACGGATCCGCGTGGCCGTGGTAGCAACCCTCAAACTTGATAATCTTCTCGCGACCGGTGTGCGCACGCATAACTCTCAACACGGACAAGCACGCCTCGGTACCGGAGTTGCAAAATCTGACCATTTCTACGGACGGAACTCTTTCGATGACCATCTTGGCCAAAGTGTTCTCCAACTCGCACGGCGCGCCGAAGGATGTACCTTTTTCGAGTTGCTTGATCAACGCCGCGTTGACTTGGTCGTTGGCGTGACCACAAATGGCCGGACCCCAGGAGCCGACGTAATCGACGTACTTGTTTCCATCGACATCGAACGCATCTTTATTTGAACGTAAAACGGCATTTTTAATTAGTAACCGCGACCGATGACGGCGAGCGAGCGAGGAGAAGAAGAAGAAAGTTGTTTTTGTCAGTTTTTGTTCGACGCACAAAGGAAAAACGACAAAAGAAGAGAAGAGAAAAAAGAGAAAAAGAGAGAAAGATCTTTTTTTTTGATGCAAGAAAAAAGGTGCGCGAGACCGAGTTTTATCCAATCACGGACGGGTTATTTGAAGTAAAAATCGATACGCACATGGTCCTTTGACTCTATCGAAAACGATCGGTTGACCGCCGACGGACTTGAACGCTCTGACCGGGGAGTTGACGCCTCCCGGCAACAAGTCTTGCGCTTCCTTGAAGATCTTTTCGGAGTTGTCGGTTTTAAAAGCCGCCTTGGTGATGATGGTGACGATTTTCTTTTGATGAAAACTCTTTCCGGTGGTGGATCGGATGGAAGAAGAAATCTTCGTTTGCTTGGCAAACTGCGTGGAAACAACGTTGTTCGTGGAAGTGGCAAACATGTTTGTCTGTGCAATTTTTCAGTCCTTGTGGTAGCAAATGTTAGAATGAATGCTTCGTGACTATTGGCTGTCGTCGTCGAATATAACTTCAGAGGAGCGCGTTCTCTCTCTATCTGCTTTTTTGTGAAGTTGATGTTTGATATATTTTTTTATTTTCGTTGCGCGTCTCAAAAAATTAGAGAGTCTCTTTTTTGATATGTATTTAACCTTAAACCCTAACGTAGAGTTATACGCAGCAATGTAGTAGCTATCTGAAGATCGAGGGTTCGATCCCCTCCTCAGTCAAGAGAAAAAATACATGTGTTATTATAATCGGCTGTGTGGCCTAGTGGATACGGCGTCAGACTTCGACATTCTTTTTGCTACAGTTTCTGCGCGTTTTTTTTAACCTGCGAGACGCGCCGTTTCGCTTCTCTATCGGCGCAGTTTTTCTTGTTAAATTCATTCGGTTTCTCCACACAGAAAAAAAAGGAGATTTACTCGTAACAAGAAAAAAAAAAAAGAAACCTGCTTTACAAAAAACGTCCTATAACAAATATAAACAACATGTCGGACAACGAAGGCGGCGATGCCACTGCTGAAGTCGACTTCAACGACGATTTATTCACCTGCGCAAACGTACGTTTATTCGTGCACATGTGTACTTGTTTATGTATCGATTTATTCTCTCTCTCTCTCTCTCTCTCTCTTCGCGATTTTTTTTTGTTTTGTTCTGTTGCACCGGGGGAGTTTGATATTTTTGCGACTGCAAAAGCTGCATCATCACCATCGCTGACGCTTCTATTTCTTCTTCTTCTTCTTCTTCTTCTTCTTCCTTTCACCACGCGAAATAACTATAAACACAGTCAGATGTCGTCACCAAGTACAAGATTGCTGCCGATTGCGTGAATGGTACGTTTGTAAACTCTTTCTTCTTTTTTTCTTCCGCGATTCGAAGTACTTTTCACAGCCGCCCTAAATAAAGACAAAAAAAAAGAGAGAACAAAAACAATACTCCGCGCGCGTAAAACTCTTGACTGACGACACATATACTTTGCGCTACGTTATTAATGAAAAAACATTCAGCTGCGCTCGCGGAAGTGATAAAGATGATCGTCCCGGGTAAAAAAATCGTGGACATTTGCGTTGCCGGTGATAAGCACTTGGAAACGGAGTGCGCGAAATATTACAACAAGAAAGTTGAAGGAGCTAAAGTCGAGAAAGGCATCGCCGTACCGACGTGCATTTCCGTGAACGAACAAGTATCGTACAACTGCCCAGACGTTGATAATAAAGACGTACTCGAGGAAGGGCAAGCTGTTAAAATCGATTTGGGAGCGCACATCGACGGCTACGTCGCGCACCAAGCGGTAACCATCGTGTGCCAGAAAGAAGGCGGCAACGAAAAAATCACCGGGAAGCAGGCGGATGTTATCAAAGCGTGCATTGTCGCGCAAGAAGCCGCGGGGAGAGTGTTGAGACCGGGTAAGACGACGACGGATGTTTCGAACGCGATCACCAAAGTAGCGGAAGATTTTGGAGTTCACCTGGTCGAAGGCGTGCTTTCGCACAACATGAAGCGCTTCGCCATCGACGGCAACAAGGTTGTGTTGCTCAAGAAAACTCCAGAGACGAAAGCGGACGACCACGAGATTGCTTTGTATGACGTTTTTGGCCTCGATATCGTGATGACTACGGGTGAAGGTAAACTCAGCCAAAAGGATGAAAAAGAGACGCAAGTGTACAAGAGAGCCTTGGAAAAGTCGTATTCTCTTAAAATGAAAGCCTCTCGCGGCGTGTTCTCAGACATTTGCAACAGATTCCCTTCTTTTCCTTTTGCGGCGAGAAATCTCGAGGGCTTGAGCGCCAAGGCTGGTTTACCCGAATGCTTGAGACACGATTTGTTGGTTCCGTACCCAGTGCTGTACGAAAAGGCTGGCGAATGCGTTGCGCACGTCAAAACGACCATCTTAGTCATGGGCAAAGGGAACGACAGAATTACGAAAGCGGTTGAAATGATGCAACAAGACGTTTCGAGCGAGAAGTCACTCCAAGATGCGGAATTAGTCGAATTGATCGCGCAGCCGCTGAAACCGCCGGCAAAGCCGAGAAAGAAAAAGTAAATAATACGCACAATAACTCACACACACAGAAAGTAAAAGTGAAAATAAGAATAAGAATGTTTGAAGAGTGCGTTTTATTACAGAGTCACTCGGTGGAGAGAGAGGTCGCTTTTACTAAAGAATTGAAGTTGCGCACTTTCCACGCGTGTTAAGTTTTCTTTCCTGTTTTGACTGATTGATTGATTGATATTTGTTGTTTTGAATGCTGTCCTTCTAACCTTTCTCGTTCTTGCTGTTTTTGTTCCTTTGTTCATTACACAAGCTAAAAACTATAATATGTCACATTTTTTATCATATCGCTCATCCGATTGGCGCATCCGTCGTCATTCCATCACCCCCTGCCGATGGAGCTCTGATTGCAACGACGACTCTCCCCAAAACTGTCAAGGACGCGCCACTTTTCTCCATCTGAAGAACTTCCGCCCCGGATTGTATGGCGATGGTTTCCGAGTCGCCCGCTCCGCTCAAAACGACGGAGGATTTCTTCGCGAGTAAATAATAATGCGCGGGCGAAGCCGAAGTGCTCCCTCGATCGATGATGAGCATAGCTGCTTCAGACTTATTACTCAGACCATCAACGTTTGGTAACTCTTTCGCGGTATTTCCGACGAATGTGGCGATAGGTTCTTTCGAGTTTGCCAACGCCTCCCAGTTCGGCACCGCCATCCAGTCAGAAGTTCCTTGCGGTCTGAACGTTTTGAAAATGTTGCTAGGATCGTTCGTCCCAACTTTTTCTAACACTTGCGCGAGTTTGATAGCTTTTGTCGTCAACTTACTGAACGCGCCGACGACTGCAACTGGTCTAAACTCGATTTCTTCAAAGTCCAATCTCACCGAGGACACCGGTTGCACCGCCATCAATCGGTTTTCCGCGTTCGCAGCTTTCGCCGCCGCGAGATTACTCACTTGACCCGTAGCTTCCATTCGAAACATTTCTGTCGCGGACTCCAATCTTCCTCTCGATTTATCCGTCTCTGCGTATTTCAAACCGCGGTCGCGCATGGATTCCGCTTTGTCCACGCCCTCGTATCTTTGCAACTCTTGAATATCTCTCCAGATTTTAAACGCTAAGCACTCACCGGGAGTTTTTCCGAAATCTTTAGCAATTGCAGCCATACCATCGCGAATTTCGTACGCTCTCACTAATTCCCTCGCCTGTTCCTCCGTGAACTCTCTCCTGGCGATGAACTCGGCAGCCGCGTCTCTTTTCCCGCTCGGTAAAAAGTTGATCTGACTCAAGCACGGAGAGCCTGAATATTCGGATTCAAAGTACGGAAGTAACTCGTTCGGAAACTCTTTAGATGCTTTCAAAGACGCGTACGTCGACAGCCACGTTTGCCACATGACTTGTTCTTTGTTTTCAATGCCGGTTTCGTCGAAGATTTGGTCTGGGATGTATCCCGCTTTTTGCAACGCCGGGATATACTTGGCCAACTGGAACCAATGTCCGGCGCGTTGACGAAGCATCATGATCATCTGATTCGTATCCAATTCCTCGGTTACTTTTTGGTCCTCAAACGTTGGTGGTGGTTTATATTGTTGCTCGTATGAACCAGCCATTTCTTGTCCGGGAGCTAAATACGTCGGTTTCGAGCCGCCGCCGCCGCCGTCGTTCGTACCAAACTTGACGCCTCCCATCGGCGTGTCTGGATTCAAAGCACCCGTTTCTTCGTCGTATTCATTACCGCCACCGGGAGACGATCTGCCACCACCAAACTGCTGCTGCTGTCCCGGTTGAGTTCCTGGCATGGATATGACTTGCCCTTGTTTGCCTCCGCCTCCGGCGTACCCGCCCGGCGCAGACATGCCTGGAATCACATCCGTAGGAAAGTCTTCCATGCCGGGAATAATTAAACCACCTCCGGGTCTCTTTCCAGGACCAGAGGATGCCGACGATGGTGGCGGTTGTGGTCGACCTGGTGGTCCTCCTGGACCTCTGCTGGGACCTCTCGGCGGTTGCGGCGGAGGTAAAGCGTGCACTTTCGTTTTAGTCGCGCGCAATTTTGTTTTATCTTTTTGCTGCTGTTGGCGCAGAGGGTGGACGTGCGGCTGCTGCTGCTTCTTTTGATACGCCGCGGAGGATGCGTTCGGCATCATCGCAATAGAGGACAACGACATGATGTTAAATCCTTGCGCGCTTTTAGAATCTTCCGTTCAAAACTTTTAACGACACAAATCAAATCGTCTCTTTGAAGAGGCGTCGTCGTCGTCAAGTCGTCAAGTCGTCGTTTTTGTAGAGAATTCTATCTAAAAGCGTCTGTGTTGGC
>Ga0181607_10005545_pt1 | contig 10675 bp, 8 predicted proteins | sample 041ome_9_FD_132420 | JGI IMG/M metagenome (GOLD analysis project Ga0181607, IMG submission 132420) | Coastal salt marsh microbial communities from the Groves Creek Marsh, Skidaway Island, Georgia - 041413US metaG (megahit assembly) | ecosystem: Environmental > Aquatic > Marine > Intertidal zone...
AAGAGGCTCAGGGCCTATTGGAAATGCGTATTGCGAAAATGGAGGATTTGTTGTCCAAGGCGCGTATCATCGATGAAAGTCAATTGGATACGTCGAAGGTGCTTATTTTGAGTAAGGTAAAAATCAAGAACCTGAACAACAACATGGAGTTACAGTATACTTTAGTTTCTGAGTCCGAAGCCGATTTGAAGTCGGGTAAGATTTCCGTATCCAGTCCCATTGGAAAAGGGCTTCTCGGAAAAAAAGTTGGTGAAGTTACCGAAGTGGAAGTGCCCGCTGGTAAATTACAATTTGAAATATTGGATATTCAGCGGTAATGGCTAGTATCTTTAAACGAATCATCGATGGGGAAATCCCCTGCTATAAAGTGGCGGAGGACGATGAACATTTAGCCTTCCTCGATATTCAACCTCTCCGCGAGGGTCATGTATTGGTCATCCCCAAAATTGAAGAGCCCTACATCTTCGCGCTCAACGACTCCAGTTATACCAAGCTTTGGCTTTTTGCTAAGAAAGTGGCTGATGCAATGGACGGTGAATTTGATGCTGAGCGCATCGGCATTACCGTAATTGGCCTTGAGGTGCCCCACACCCACATTCACTTGATTCCAATTAATGGGGTAGCCGATATGAACTTTGCCTCAGCCAAAAAATCGTTTCCACCAGAGACCATGCGCAATATTGCAGATCGCATTGCGCGCAGGGTAAAATAGATGTGGTTATTAAAGGGGCGTGATGTAGACGCGGCACATTATAATAGGCGGTAACAAAATGAGGCCAGACCTTTATTCGTTACTTCACGCGGTCTGGATTTTCTCGTAAAAAAGCCTTCCAACCTCCTTTACCCGAAACGTTTAATTTACTTGAGCTTTGAAAATAGTGGCACATTGCCACAGCCAATCCATCTGTGGCATCCAGATATTTGGAGTCGTTTTTAAAACTCAATAAATTTTCGAGCATAGCGGCCACCTGTTCCTTGGAGGCGTTTCCATTACCTGTGATGGATTGCTTAACCTTTTTTGGTGAGTACTCTGCAATGGGGATTTGCCTACTTAATCCTGCAGCCATCGCCACCCCCTGTGCGCGTCCCAATTTTAGCATGGATTGCACATTTTTACCAAAGAAGGGAGCCTCTAGCGCCATTTCATCGGGTTGATAAGTTTCGATCAACTGAATCGTCCGCTCAAAGATCTTGGCGAGGCGCAACTCGTGTTCGCTGTATTTATTGAGAATCAGCACACCAGCTCCTATCAACCCGGTGCGCTTTCCTTCAATACCAATAATACCATAGCCCATCACCTGGGTTCCCGGATCTATACCCAGAATTATCCGATCAAAATCGGTCGATATTTTCGTACTTTCGGATATCATGCGTCGCGCTCTAAAAGTAATCATTACGCTCGTAACTGTCGGCTTTCTAATTGGCCAAATTTGGCGGCGTCCTTCTTGGACGTGGGATGATGACTTTTGGTATTCCGCCCCGGTTTACCTGCCTTGGACTGGCCTATTGGCTGTATTCAATTGGTTTATTGCCACTATTCAATGGAAGATTCTCCAGCCCCAACTCACCTTTAGGCAAAGCATCAACCAATTATTGAGTGGCCATTTTGCCGGGTTGCACACGCCCTTGAAAGTGGGTGATGCCTGGGTGCGCTCAGGTGAGGGTGTAAGTCGCCACCGAGGAATGGAAGCTTTTGCAACCCATGCGTTCTTACTAGCGGCTATCGGGCTCGTGGCTTCAGTTCTAATTTTGCTGCGCCCCGTTGCAGAAATCCGGCCGTATTTGCCCCTTTTGGTCTGTGCCACCATCCTCATTATTTCAGCACTTTTTGTTTTTACTAGCCGTGTGCTCCGCTGGTCCTCGTTCAAATTCTTTCAGGTTGGTGCCTGTTCCATCGCGCGCGTGATCATCTTTGAACTTGCAGCAGCGCTATTGTTTCAATGGGCAGATCCAGAAATTATTTGGCACCAATGGCTGGTTCCCATATCCGTAGTCTATGCGGGCGGGAGCTTGATTCCAATCGGCTCCTTTTTCGATTTTGCCCTCCGCGCAAGCCTGATGCAGCTGTTTTTCCCGTCTATTATTGTCTCGGTGGGATTTGTTACCGCAGTCTTTTTTATTCATTCTGCAATTCACAGCTATCTTCCTGCATTAATAGGAGGGTGGCAGTGGTGGCGCAATCGTCCGCTTCATTTATGATTTCCTCTTGGATTATCGGGTTTTGGGTTGCAGGCGGGTTGATGTATATTATCGGACTAATTTACCTATCAAGACATCAAACCCGACGAAAAAATCCTCCTACCCATTCCCGTGAAAAAATGGGCAAGGCTGTACCTGGGCTAACCGTAATCGTTCCCATGCGCAACGAGAACGTGGGGCTTCAGCCGCGTATGGCACATTGGAGAAAGTGGGCGGAGGCCAATCCCAATGTAAATTTTGTATTTATCGACGACCAGAGCAGCGATGGAACGCTCACCGAGCTCGAAAACACATCTTTCTCGGCGGGAACTCAGATGATCTCAGGGATTGGAATAGGAAAGATTGGATGCTGGCAGGCCGCACTCCAAAACGCACCAATAAGCGATTATTACTTGCTTATGGATGCCGATGTAGCGCCTAATATTGTTTCCTTAACTCCGCTCCTCTGCGATATGGCCTCTCAAAACGCGGATTTGGCCATGCTTCCGCTTGGTATCTGTGCATCAAATTTCCGCTCTACATTTGAGGCACTCGATTTTGTAGGTCTTCATGGTGTTGGTCAGCGCTTACTTTCGCGGGGGTATCCCATTTTGTTCTCCTCGGCCTATACGCTGGTGTGTGGATCTTTGTTGCGATCTTTTCTTCATTGGGTTTCTTCGGAAACGGGACATCGCAATGCGGCCGGACCCAATGCGAGATGGATGGCTTATTTGAGCGAACACTCGTATGAAACCTACATGTTTTCAGAACGCCAGGCAGCTCACAACTCGGATGGATTTTACGCGGAACCTGTTTACGGGCTCATGCCCGCCCAAGCCGGATTTCGCACTTGGTTGGAGCAGCGGGCTCGATGGGCCTCCAACGCCCTAGGGGCACCGCGTAGCGAGCCCATTTGGATACAAGCCGCCGTTATCTTTGGAGTATTGTGTGCGCATTTATCGGTATTCGCGATTCCTTTTGCTCCGGTATGGGCTCCACTTTGTTATTAAAGGCGTTTGCTGAATGGCGATTTTTTAGAACCTTTCCAAGTGCCGTATCACCCCGTGTACCACTACTTCCCTTCTTTGTGCACTCCGCACTTTTTGCGCTTCTGCTTCCTATTGCAGCGAGCTATAGCCTGTTACTCGCCGGGCGGCGGAATGAGAGTCGTTGGCGTTGATGAAACATCTCGTGCAGACCGACTTCCAGATGGGTACTCGAAGAGTTCCAAGTCGAAGAACGGAGCCGCTGAGATCAAGTGATCGAAAATGTCGCTCTGAATACGTTCATAATTTACCCAAACGGTATCGTTGCAGAAGGCGTACACTTGCAAAGGCACACCTTTTTCTGTTGCATCCAATTGTCGGACCATGATGGTCAGCTCTTTGTGGATATTTGGATTTTCATTGAGATAGGCGAGTGCGTAGGCTCGAAAAAGCCCGATGTTGGTCATGTTGCGCCCGTTGATTGCGAGGTTTTTATCGGCTCGATGCGTTTTGTTCCACTCATTCACTTCCCGTTCGCGGGCCTCAATAAATTCGCGAATTCGTTGGATGGATTTCATTTTTTCAAGGTCCTCTTGCCCCAAAAATCGAACGCTATTTACTTTGAAGTGGATGGCCCTCATGATGCGTCTCGCACCCATTTTCTGCATGTTCCGCCAATTCTTAAACGACTCACTCTGAAAGGCGTAGGTAGGTACGGTACTAATGGTATTGTCCCAATTTCGGATTTGTACAGAGGTTAGGTTGATGCGAATCACATCTCCATCCGCTCCAAACTTATCGAACGATACCCAGTCACCTATTCGAAGTGTATCATTGGCCGAAATTGTAATGCTTGCCACCAATCCCAGGATGGGGTCCCTGAACACCAGCAGTAATACTGCGGTTGCCGCACCTAATGTGGTGAGTACTGCGATAGGAGTGGTCCCAATAACTAGGGCAATCACATAGATGGCCGATCCAATGTACACAATGATTTTTCCGAGCTGAATATAGCTTTCAATGGGTTTGTCTCTATACCTCGGATTGGCCTCGAAGATGCGTAACATGGAGTTTAACATGCGAATCACCACCCTCGCCACAATCCAGAAGATGTATAGGTTGATTATAAATATCAACAGGTCTACCAGGCCATCGAATTCAAATAAGATTTCCGGGGCCACGTATCGGACTATGCCAGCGGGCACGATGTGTGCCAAGGTGGTAAAGACACCCTCATCGAAAATGAGATCGTCCCATTCCGCCTTGGTGCGTTTAACGATTCTTCGCACCGTGGTCAATAAAACGCGACGTGTAATCCCATTCGAAAGTGCAGCTACAACGACTAAAAGGATGAGGTCCAGCCCAATGATTACGGGTGCAATCCATTCTGTGGGAAGTCCGGATTGAAGCAGGAGGTCATAGGCCCAGTGATTCATATTCTTTTTCATGTGGCAATACTTTTTTGCACTTACATTGTAATATTGCAATATTACGAAGAAGGGGGCCAACAAAACACGATATCATTTTCTTTGAAGGGGAGAAATGTGGATATTGCAACTTCATAGACGATTTTAACAATGCGAAGAAATATATTGGCGATACTTGGGCTCATCCTAGTAGGGGTGTTGAGCGCACAACAAGTAAATAGTTCTAAGAAAAATACAGGGGACTCCCCTAGAGATAAAGCTCTACTCCAGCTTATTAGACAAGGTTTGCAGCAGGCACATTTCGATCCGCGTGATCTCGATGATCGCTTTTCGGTTGATGCATTCAAACTTTACCTCGATCAATTAGATCCGGCGAAGCGGTTGTTTACGGCAGCTCATATCAACCAATTTGAAACCTATCAGAGCCGTATTGACGACGAATGGACCTCGGAGAGTACCGAGTTTTTTGAGCTCACCTACGGCATACTCGCGGAACAGATTGAACGCGTGCATGCGAATTACCCTCAAATTTTGGCTGAGCCTTTCAATTTTGCGGAGAAAGAGAATTTTCAATTCGATGAAATTAAGGAATGGCCTGCAGACGATGAAGAAATATTGGACGCATGGCGACGGTATTTAAAGTACCAGACCTTGCTCAAAATTAATGAATTGGCGCGCGCGGTCCATCCCGATGAAAGCTTAGAGTCCGTGGATTGGGCAGTGTATGAAGACAGCGCACGGGTTAAGGTGCGAAAAAGTATGGATCGCTGGTATGAGCGCATGAGCGAGCTCGATAGAGACGATTGGTTTAGCGCTTATTTAAACTCCTGTATTGCCGTTTTTGATCCGCACACTAATTATTTACCGCCCTACGATAAGAAAACTTTTGAGATTCAAATGAGTGGAAAGTTGGAGGGAATTGGGGCCCAGTTGAGCGATCGCGATGGGAATATCACCGTGGTGAAGGTAGTCAGTGGCAGTGCTTCGTGGCGTCAAGGTGAATTAGAGGTAAACGATGTGATATTAAAAGTTGCACAAGCGGGCGAGGATCCAGTGGACATAGTGGATATGCGCTTGGAAGATGCGGTACAACTTATCCGTGGGCCAAAAGGCACCGTTGTAGAATTAACGGTAAAGAAGGTGGATGGTACCATAGTAGTTATTCCAATTGAGCGCGACGTGGTCATTTTAAGAGAGACGTATGCCCGTTCAGCTGTATTAGAAGACCAAAACAAGTTGGGATACATTAGGTTACCCAAGTTTTATTTGGATTTCGACGGCGAGGGGCGCGACTGCGCGGAAGATGTAAAAACGGAGTTGAAGCGCTTACAGGAAGAGGGAGTTGAAGGCGTGGTACTCGATTTGCGAAACAATGGTGGCGGCTCGTTAAAGGGGGCGATCGATATTGCAGGGTTGTTTATGGACGTTGGTCCCGTAGTTCAGGTAGTTACAAGACAAGGCGGTACGCGAGTATTCAGGGATGAGGATCCATCCACCATTTACGACGGTCCACTGGTTGTGCTGGTGAACCCTTTTTCGGCTTCAGCCTCGGAAATTCTCGCGGGAGCGCTCCAAGACTACGACCGAGGCATTATTTTGGGCTCCAAGCACACCTTTGGTAAGGGAACCGTTCAATCTATTTTTGAAATGGATCGAATGATACCCGAGGCACTGCGCGATGTAGGAACACTAGGAGGCCTAAAGGTGACCATCCAGAAATTTTATCGCGTGAATGGGCAGAGCACCCAGCTTCGAGGTGTTAGTTCGGATATCGTCTGGCCCAATGTGTATAATTTCGTGCCTTTTGGTGAAGCTGAAACCGACTTTCCGTTGGATTGGGACGAGATCCCATCATCCCGATACACAGAATTCGATCATTGGGACCGCGCAATTGAAAAAGCAATCACCCTATCTGAGAAACGCATCGCCATGGATACTTTAGCTCAAGCATTTGAACAGCACGCTCAATGGGTGGCTGGCCGCCGCGAGAACAAACAGGTTTCGCTGAATTGGAAGCAGTACCACAAGGATCGTATGGAGGCTGATGAGCGAAATGAACATCAGAAAAATTTACGCGACAACTATCGCTCGGGAATTTCCGCCTACGCCACAGAAACGCCCGCCGACACGGTTGCGGAGGAGCTGCAAAATCGCTTTATTGAGGATCTCGAAAAAGATCGACAACTCAAAGAGGCTTTCGATGTGTTGGTCGATTTGAAAAAGTTCCGTTGAGCCCTGTAAGCGTTGAATCAGCGATTTGCCAATCTGCATAAAGAATGACCGATCCCAATTCCATATTCCGGAAGCGTTTTGTGCGCGACAAATGGGCTCTGTTTGCCGCTGTATACATCGCGCTCGTGGCGGTTGCAGGGATTACGGCATCCCTGTGGTGTCCGGACTCATCCGATTACGCCAATACCATGAGTTTGGAACATCGCTTTTTGCCGCCGGGCGCATCCTCCGACATCTCTGGAGATGGCGTTTTAAATCGGCATTTATTGGGAACCGACGCGTTTGGCCGTGATGTGTTTTCGCGCGTGGTGTGGGGAAGTAGAGTTTCTCTTTCCATCGGGTTTGTTGCCGTACTTATTAGTATTCTAATTGGAATTCCGGCCGGGGCAGTGGCGGGATATTTTGGGGGAGTAACTGATAAAGTAGTGATGTGGGTTGTTAATGTGGTGTGGAGCATTCCTACGCTTCTTCTGGTTATGGCAATTACACTTGCACTGGGGAAAGGGCCACTTCAAATTTATATAGCGGTGGGGCTCACTATGTGGGTAGAAGTAGCTCGCGTGGTACGGGGGCAGGTGATGGCCATCAGTAAGGAGCCTTACATAGAGGCGGGTAGGGCACTGGGTTATGGCGCGCTTAGGTTGATATTTCGGCATGTGTTGCCGCCGGTTATAGCACCTGTAATTGTGATCTCTGCGGCAAACTTCGCAACGGCCATTTTGGTAGAGAGCGGATTGAGTTTTTTGGGGTTTGGAGTGCAACCACCCGTACCATCATGGGGAAGCTTGGTGCGCGATAACTATGCATTCATGTTGATGGGGCGTGCACACCTGGCATTGGCCCCAGGTTTAGCCATTTTAACCCTCGTGTTGGCCTTTATGCAACTCGGTAGCGGAATTCGATCTGCATTGGGCGTAAAAGTTAATACCCAAAATCACTAGTTTAATAGATAAATCCTATCTTTGAACCTCGAATTCAGTGGAATGACGCTGTTTTCGAGCATTGACTGTGGCCAGAATTTAATAAATCATTCTATGCGCATCTTTTACTCTTCGGCATTTACGCTCTTATTGACCGTTTCGGCTTGGGCACAAACCCCAAACCCATGTGCCAACGACGTGGTACCACCTGTACTCACTTGTCCCTCCAACATCACAGTTGGGATGGATAACGACCAGTGTAACGCAGTGGTATATTTCCCCATCCCTCAAGCAGTGGATAACTGTTCCGGTGTGTCGGTCTCGCAAACAGATGCGACAGGTCTTACTAGTGGAAGTGTTTTTCCTGCTGGTGTAACTACACTTTCTTACAGTGCAACCGACGCTGCGGGTAATTCTACATCGTGCAGTTTCACGGTAACAGTCATCGACCAACAAGATCCCAATCTGCCGTGTCTCAATAACATCGTAGTAAATTCAGATCCGAGCGCCTGTGGCGCGGTGGTGAATTTTACAGCCCCTGTGGCTACCGATAATTGTATAGGTGTATCTACCGTTCAATCGGATGGTTTGCCTTCGGGATCATTGTTTCCAGTGGGGACTACGCTGATGAGTTTTGTGGCTACAGATGCTGCGGGAAATCAGGATAACTGTACTTTCCAAGTGATTGTCCAAGACAATCAGGCTCCAATACTAAACTGCCCGTCAAACATTACTACCAACACCGATCCAGGTGTTTGTGGAGCAGTAGTAACCTTTAATCCCCCTACTGTAATCGATAACTGTTCCAATACCACCGTTTATCAAGTAGATGGGTTGGCGAGTGGAAGTGTGTTTCCAGTGGGATCAACTACAGTTAGCTACCTCGTAACCGATGGCAGTGGCAACATCGATTCTTGTTTCTTTACAGTTACGGTAGTGGACAATGAGTTACCTGTTATTTCATGTCCCGGCAATATCTCACTGAACTCTGATCCTCAAAAATGTGGAGCTACGGTTACGTTTAGTGTAACGGCCACAGACAATTGTCCGGGTTACATCATCAATCAAACCGATGGAACTGGATTGAGCAGCGGAAGCTTTTTCCCAATTGGAACCACCAACCTTTCCTTTGAGGTAGTTGATGCTAGCGGTAATACATCAACCTGCAACTTTTCGGTGCAAATTACAGATGCTGAAGCACCTACGCTTACTTGCCCTAACAATTTTACTATTCCTTTGATTACGGAATGCAGTTGGACTTTAATCGATTACACAACTATTGTAATTGGAGCAGATAACTGCGGGGGTTCATCAGGCGTAACGCTAACTCAAACTCCTCCAGCTGGTTTGGAAATGTTCGATGGCGATGTACAGACCGTTACGATCGATGCAGTAGATGCTTATGGTAATGCGAGCTCTTGCAGCTTTACGATTTCTGTGGAAGATGCAGTTGAGCCCACTGTGGATTGCTCATTTGCCCTTGATACTGTGAAGGCAGACACTTCATGTTCGTTTGAAGTAATAGATTATACATCGCTCATTACGGTATCTGATAATTGCGATGATCCAAATGATTTCGTGTTTACTCAGATTCCATCAGCGGGAAGTATTGTTCAGGCCGATGGTCCTTTTTATACTATTGAAGTGCTTGTTACAGGCCCAGACGGGTTTTCTTACTCTTGCTACAACAACTTAGAAGTTACCTGTGCGGTGAAGTTGTTCTTGTCTGAATCGTTTTCGCCAAATAATGATGGATTTAATGATACTTGGGATATCCCTGGATTAGAGGAGTTTCCTAACAACCACCTTCGCGTATTTAACCGCTACGGGGATTTGGTTTATCAAGCTCAGCCCTACATGAAGGATTGGGGTGGGGTTGCTACCGAAGGCACAATTCCATTGGGAGAGGGTAATGTGCTTCCAGAGGGCACGTACTTCTACATGTTAGATTTGGGTAATGGCGAAGATCCATTTACCGGATATGTCTATTTGCGTAAATGATCCTTGAACCCATGACAATCTCATTCAAAGCAAAAAACATGAATACAACAATCGCTATGAAATGTCTCCGTCGGCCGATGCGCTTAGTATTGGCGCTGGCAATGTTTTCGATATCGCTCGAAAGCATGGCGCAGCAAGACCCAATGTACACTCAATACATGTACAACGTACTTTCTATTAATCCCGGGTATGCCGGTTCTCGTGATGCATTGTCGGCTGTGGCTATTCACCGCTCTCAGTGGGTGGGGATTGAAGGCGCTCCGTCTACTCAGAACCTCACCTTGCACAGTCCTCTGCGCAATCAGGCACTTTCTCTTGGCGGGAGCTTTATGGCCGACCAAATTGGTCCATCGAGCCAGTATGGTGGATATGTAGACTTTGCGGCTCGTATTAATTTATTTGAAAAAGGGCGTTTGGCCCTAGGTATCAAGGCTGGATTCAACAGTTTGCAAACGAACATCACCGACCTTACTACCATCAATCCGGACCCAGCGTACAATGAGAATGTAGATTTATTTAGTCCCAATATCGGTTTTGGGTTGTATTACCATACCGATCATTTTTTCATGGGGTATAGTATTCCCAAGTTTTTGGAGAATACGCTTTATGATGGTTCGGCTAACAGCGACGATTTGCCCCGTGAGCAGCGTCATCACTTCTTTATTGTGGGTGGTGCCATCCCAATGGGAAGTAACGTGATATTCCAACCTTCTGGTTTCGTGCGCGCAGTAGATGCGGCGCCAGTATCTATCGATTTAACGGCTAATTTCTTGATTTCTGAAAAGTTGTGGTTAGGCGGATTTTATCGCCAGAGCAGTGCACTTGGTTTAATGGCTGGAATCCAGCTCTCTCCACAGTTGCGCGTGGGTTATGCTTACGATTACGCAACTACTGAGCTCAACCAGCTCACTGGAGGTTCGCATGAGTTTAT
>Ga0181607_10005563_pt1 | contig 10657 bp, 20 predicted proteins | sample 041ome_9_FD_132420 | JGI IMG/M metagenome (GOLD analysis project Ga0181607, IMG submission 132420) | Coastal salt marsh microbial communities from the Groves Creek Marsh, Skidaway Island, Georgia - 041413US metaG (megahit assembly) | ecosystem: Environmental > Aquatic > Marine > Intertidal zone...
AAAGTGTCTCCATCCATAGACCACATTAGGTATACTGTAATATACCCATTTGTATTTTTTGCAGGGCTTTCGCCGGTGCCCTTGAGATACTTGCGTACATTGAGTCGTACGTTAGCACAACGGTGAGTACCGTTTTTCTTTATCCAACATACTTGGAAGATCCTACCTTTAAGTCCTTGTATGAATTGCATAATTTTTTGTCGATGTATTCTATTTTGCATAGCTAATATATTTAGTTGTTACTGTATTGTTTCCACAGTTCTAGATCTAGTTCTGCGGGAGATTTGTTGAGATGAGCCGATGCGCCTATGAACATACATTCTAGTTTGATGTATTCATCAATATCTTGCGGTGTACTTGTTGGTACTGGGTACGGTGCGAATTCTTGACGTAGCCATTTTAGAATGTGGGTGTCGAGTACTGCGACATCTGCCCATTCACGTGTGCATTGAATGAAGAAAGAAGCAGTCTTGAGTCCAACGCCGTGAATTTCTGTGAAGTCGTTACGATTAGCATGTTTGAGGAATCTACCACTGCGTATGTTGGTGTTGTTGAGTTCTCCGAATCCAATGTCTTGCCAACATCGTGTAAGTCGTTCGTACTGACCGAGGCCGTGTTTTCGTAATAAGCCTCGTATACGGTTGCCATGCGTGCGTATTACAATGTTGGCAGATTCTTCTGCAAGTAAATTATTAAAACGAGGAGTAATAGTTTTAGAAGATTTACCTGCTGTGCATGTACACCACAGTAGGAATTCTAGTAGCTGGGTAACATTGCGTTGATAGTTGTGAGGTTGTTTGTAGTCAATCATGGTGCGATGTTTTTGAATTTCATTGGGCAGATGGCTATATATTTGTTAGCTGAGTCGATGAGTACGATTTTTTCTTCTAATATGGTTTCAACAATATTAGTGAACATTTCAGAGCCTAGTTCTGTTATATCAAAACGACTGTCTAGGTCGGCAACTATGTCTGGCAGTCTAGGTTTGTTACCATTGTTACAAGGTAGTTCATCTATAGGTTCTGAGTTTTGCAGTAAGCGAGCTGCTGCGATCCAGTTGTCGGGAAATAAGTTTGGTTTCATGATTTAGTTGTTAGCTGGTTTGTAGTCTTCGGCACATGGTTTAGCTAAGGCTGGAGACATTGCGTTGATAAGGTAGAAGGCTTGTTTCATTCCATTGCCCAGAGTGCGATATTCTGGAGTTTTGATGTAGAAGTTATCGCGAAGGATGCGTTCGTCTCGCTCTGACATGTCGTCGAACATGTGTTTCATTTGAGTCATGATGATCTCGAGAGTGCTACTCATGATCTTGGATTGTAGAGCGATAGTTTCTTGTTTGTATTGTTCGAATTGCTCAGGGCTGACTTTTTCCCATAGAGGTTTGTGAGCAAGACCTTCAATAGCTAGGTGTTGAGGTTTGGTTAGTTGTGGAACTAGAACTTCTACGCTGTTGTATATCTGTAGAAGAGCGGTGATTTGCTGTTCAGAGGTAATAGTGATTTGTTCAGTCATATTTAATACATTGTTGTAGGTTGCAGGCGTAACCGCCCCGTCAGGAAAAACTTTTCCTGACACCTCATGACATGAGGAAAAGGGGCGGAACGTAGTAATATGACGCGTAAATGATAGTAGCTAGCGGATCCCTCTTTACAAAAATGAGAAGAATGCCTACAAAGTATCTACCAAGTATATGACATGTGGTGTGTTGTTATTTGGAAAGGTCACGGTTGCAAACGTGGCCTTTTTTTGTCCAAGCAAGCGGTAGAATGGTTACCAGGTGAGTGGTACAATTAGGTATGCCTGCACCAAGAAATTATAAAAGCGAGTACAAGAACTACCACAGCCGCCCTAAACAAAAGAAGCGTAGGGCTCAGAGAAACTCCGCAAGGCGAAAGATGGTGGCCGTAGGGCGCGCTCGGAAAGGTGACGGCAAGGATGTAGACCACAAGAACCGCAACACAGCAGACAATAGATCTAAGAATCTGCGAGTGGTCTCAAAGTCAAAGAATAGAAGTTTTTCCAGAAAGCGTAAATAACTACATGCACACCCACGTATACATAGACCACGATTTGGGTGTGATCGTAACAGTCAAAACGCAACACCCTAACTTTGACTGGGCCGGTTTAGAGCGGCTTTTAGAAGGTTAAATAGGGTTGTTTAGGGTTCATAAGGTTTTTTTTTCCGGAACCATAATTTGTAAACCTTTACACAACAATAGTTTGTGTAAAAAATATGGTTTTATGGTTTTATGGTTATGGTTAGTCCCTGGTTCCTGGTATCTCCCCGTGGGGTATCTCCCTCCTCCTATATATAATATTATAAACTATATATAAAATAAAACCATAAAACCATATCATAGGGGCTATCTGCCTTGTAAATCAACGACTTATGAAATAAGGTTTTGTCAAAAAAAACCTTATTGAAACCATTAAAACGTTATATCAGAGCTGTTAGAACCATATTTTCTCATTTGAGCTTCGAATTCAGCCTCTTTGAGCATCTTTTCTCTTTGCTTATCGAATACGTCTTCCATCTTGCGGACCAAAGCGTCACGGATTATATCCGAAAGTGATGAGCCTTCTACCTTAGCTGCTTTGCATAGGTTGTCGTACATGGTCTTGGGTAGCCGGACAGCACATGTTATATCTTTGTGTTCACGGTCTAACCCTTGTTTTTTAGTTGAGGTTATTCTGTTTTTTGCTGTTTTCTTCATATTTTTTAAAGTGGTGTATAACATTGTTACACAATATGTAGTGTGTTGCAAATAAAAGTTAGTTTTTTTGCTGACAATCGATTGTTATACGTTGTACGCCATTGTATAAACATTCCTATGCCAAAGGACACTCAGTTGAACATTCGTGTAAATAGCGAACTGCTAGAAGAGCTAAAAAGATTAGCCGAGGACGAAGTGACGACACCCTCTCAGATAGTACGAAAAGCTATAACATTATATATACGCCAGGCACAGGATGAAGCCAAAAGGAATTCTTGCGTACGATCCGGGGTGTAGTGGTGGGTTAGCAGTACTACATCCAGACGAACACACAGCTCTGTACCCTTGGCGTACGGAGCATGAGATGCTGGAGGTTATACGCTGCTTTCGACCTGAGGCCTACGAGGTTGTGATAGAAGACGTACCTGTTTATGTCTCTAGTCTCACAAGCAACGCCTCTAGCTTCAAGCTAGGGTACAATTTTGGCTGGTTTGTGGGTGTTAGCCGAGCCTTGGGGTTCGTAACAAATTTAATCAAGCCTAAGGCCTGGCAGGCAGGCTTAAAAGGCCTAAAGCCAAAGATGGGGTACACAGCCCGTAAGCGTATGCTCAAAGATAATGCCTGTCGCCTATACCCTGAGGCCAAAGTGACAAATGCCACGGCCGATGCTCTTTTAATAATGGATTACTGGAGGAACCGATGACCCTGTTAGTAATACTACTGATAACAATAATCGCACTTGATGCGGTGTTTCCCAACTAGAATAATATGAAACTAGAGACCATACCTGACGAAGACGTACCAACCAACCCGGCTGTAGAATATGAGGACGGGTTCGAAGTCCTCGGTAAGATCAAAGTATTAAAGATTCCGACACCTGGTGAAGGTAGCGAATATAAGATCGAGCTATCCATAGATGAGGACCTGACCCGTGATATTTTGAAATACGGAGCTGAAATCACAAACCAAGTAGACCTGTTGCAGACAGGGATTCGCAGTGGTTTGATCAATCGGATAGCCCGCCTGAAAGAAAAATAAAACTTTTATTTGACGCATGTATAACATTGTGCTTACATTTAGCGTGTACACACAGTACAACCCCCTAACATTAGGGGTTCACCACTAAATATATATCTAACATGGAATCCACAGAAGATTTAAAACAGCTAGTCGAAAGCCAGCAAGAAACGATCAACTCATTATTAGAACGCCTTACTATAGTAGAATCTAAGGGGGTTGCTCCTAATCTTATGCGAATAGTACACCCGGAAAACCTCGAGCTAAATTTAACAGATGATGGCTGCTGCAAACCGAGGCAGGCGTCTGCTGAAGAGCCTACCGAGTAAACTAACCCCTAAATACAACACACCACATGGATAAGATTAAAGAATTGGCGCACCAGCTTGATATGCTGGATGTAACTATTGGAGGTATACTCGACAGGATAAAACGCCTCGAGTCTCTGCTTAAGTCGCAGGATGAACTGTAATATTTGCGGCTGTGGCACCTTCACGAAAGAAACTAGACGGAACAAAGGAGAAGCAGGACGCGTTGTTAGGAGACGTCGTGAATGCCCTTCTTGCGGACACCGTTTCTCGACGAAAGAAGTCTACGCGGAAGACCTCAAACTTATCGTCCAAGAAAGTCAAAGAGTCAGACAAGAGTATCAAGCCCTTGCCTATAAGTTGGAAAGGGGGCAACTATGAGGATGATCCTACGGATGCTGACAAGCGTTTGGCTGAGTTCATGCGAGGAGAACGCACCCTTACTGAAAAAGACGGCACACTCCATACTTATCAAAATGATGGTCGCTGTTATAAGCTCGAGGAGATTGGTCAGGTCATGGGCGTTACTCGTGAAAGGGTGCGCCAGATTGAGGAACATGCTCTACGGAAGATGTGGAGGCTTATTCGGTCAATGAATCTGCGTGAAGATTTGACCGAGGGTGATTGGTTGGACATTTTAGCAGGAGGGCATCCGAATGAAGACCCCTACGGTGCCTGATTTGTATGAGTGGCAACAAGCACATGCAGACAAACTACTTCGTTCCATGTATGTTCACGGTTTCGCCAAAGATGGTAGTGACACCGGTACTGGAAAGACTTACATTGCTCTGTCTGTAGCCAAAGCCCTTGAGCTTACGCCCTTTGTAATTTGCCCTAAGGCTGTCATCCCTGCGTGGAAAGAAGCTATCCAAGCATTTGGGTACAAAGTACCCTTTGCTTTTAGCTACGATAAGATGCGCAGGGGTGACACCGAGTTTTATAACGGTAAGTTTTGGTCACTCAATCGAGACAAAGTTTGTCTGATTTTTGACGAGGATCATAGGTGTAAGAGCCCCAAGAGCAAAAATGGTAAGATGATGGTTCACGCCAAGAACGCAAAGCTACATGTTTTAAGTTTAGGCGCGACAAGTTGCACCAACCCAACGGAGATGCGAGCGCTAGGTTATCTGCTTGAGATGCACAGCGATAGCGATTGGTATCGATGGTGTCTAAAGAACGGCTGTAAACGAGGACTCTTCGGGGGCCTTATTTTCAACAACAGTAAGTCCGTTCTCAAGAAGCTACATGACCATATCTATAAGCTTGGTCGAGGCAGTCGGATCAAGATAAGTGATCTGCCTAGTGGCGCATTTCCCGAGGGGATAATATCAGCTGATGGTTATGACCTAGCTGACAAAAAGGAGATAAAATTGATATATGAAGATCTTAGAAATGCCTTGGATACTATTGATGCTCGCGTGGCATCTGATGTTGAGTCTGCTCTGGTGGAGCAGTTACGAGCTCGTCAACAAGTTGAAGCGCTAAAGGTACCTATACTCGAGGAGCTTGCTCGGGATGGTTATGATAGTGGCAATTCCGTAGTTATCTTTGTTTCTTTCCGAGAATCTATGGAGCTATTGCTGAAGAGATTATCGGGGCTGTGTGAGATAAGTATGATCCATGGGGGTCAGGACGGTTTCGCCCGTAACCAAGAGGTGAAGAAGTTTCAGACCGACCAAGCTCGCATCTGCTTATGTACGATACAGGCTGGTGGGACCGGCCTGAGCTTGCACGATGTCAATGGGGACCACCCTCGCCTGTCTTTAATCTGCCCAACCTTTTCTGCGATTGATTTTAAGCAGACATTGGGGCGGATCCATCGGGCTGGTGGTAAGTCAACTGCTGTGCAGAAGGTGGTCTTTGCCAACGATACTGTTGAGATGAGGGTCTGCCAAGCTGTGCGCAAAAAACTTAGAAACATCGATCTTATAAACGATGACGAGATGAACCCACTGATATGAAACTAATATTATTAACCACCTTACTTCTAATAACCTCATGCGCCCATCGACCCAAGCAACACGCTTGCGGTGCCTGTCCGATGCCAGGCCATGGACCATGCCCATTCGAATGTTTATCATGAAAAAATTACTAGCCTACATCCTTCGACCTGTGACCTTAATCCAAAGGGCAATGCGCTCAAACCTGCCTAAACAAAAGGAAGACATGAGACAAAGACCTTTTTTGTAAAAATAATTTGCATATGTAATACATATGTATTACGATTATTGCGCACCACTAACAACAACACACCACAATTATGAGAATAAACCCAGAATACTTCGACGGCTCCGACGACGAGCCTCAAAAAAAACCCAAAGAGCACGAGTTCAAGAAAATCTACATCGACGATTTTTCTGACTTACCTGAGGAGCAGATGCATGAGCTTGAAGCCATGCGCGACAAGGTTGCGACCATGGTAGAGAACGAGATTAAGAACAAACCCGAAAGGGATCCGCTTCTTACCTACATAGCCCTCTTAGCTTTGCAGACTTATAACCTGACACGAGACCAACAGAAGATGTTTAACAACGCATCTATCTTAGCTGAAGGTTTAGATAGAGCTTATACCGAAATAAATAGTTTAGGAGGAAATCTATGAGTGAAGAAGGTGAGGATAAATGGTGGGAACAGTACAAAGACAAAGACAACGACCTTCCTATTATACGCATTGTATCAGAGGAAGAAGAGATGCACATCAAGATGGGCTTAGAGATGGAAGACAAAACCAAGAAAATGCTTGTTAAATGGGGCAAAGAGGTAGCATCCGACGAAGATTACGTGACTATAGCGATTCGAAATGGTTTAGAATACATGCTGGAGGAGCTGGAAGATGAAAATAGTGATAACTGATTCTATGTGCGAGTACTCCGCAGAGATGAAAGACGGATGTACTCTGGACGAGGTTGTAACCGAGCTCAAAGGTTTACTGGTTTGTTGCGGGTTTAATCCTAAGCTAGTTGATCAGCATTTAAATGAGGGTGAGTGGGGGCTTGCGGACGATGAGTAGTCCAGAAGAACACCACGAGCTTGGGCCGAGCACACTGAAATATGTGGAGCTGTGCCCCGGGTATCGTAGCACAAACGAAACTAATCCTTTTGCCGAAGAGGGTACTCTTTTGCATAGTGCTGCAGAAACAGGCAACATGGAAGGCCTGTCTGAGGAACAGATCAGACTTGTATCCAGTTGCCTTGATTATTTACAACATCTTGAAGATCGACCCGAGGTAGAGATCTATAAAGAACTCAGGGTCGAAATAGGATATGAGTGATGGAATTAGACTCACAATGCTTGTTTCTCGGGATGTTGTCATGGGCTATGAAGTCGTACGCCGTGGGGGTAGTATCTGTATTACTAGCGATAATGACGTTATACCTGTTTACGCATTCAAAATGGAAAAAGGACTGATGGACCTTCTCAAACAATACAAACACGTGTGGATGTACGATGGCGAAAAAAATACTTAAATTCTTAAAATCAATATTTGGAACTGTAGACCGTGTTGTCATTCGTGATACGCACGTGGACATAGTGGATTTTAAATTCGGCTTCGGAGAGATTGACGATGCTGATATTAATATCCAAGGGCAGGCTTATCTACTTGGGGTCTTGGATAGATTCCCACAGATTCAGACTGCCACAGTTCACTTTCTAGCGCCTCGTCGGGATGAGGTATTGAAGCACAGCTACAAGCGCGAAGATATGGAGACAATCCGTACTCGTGTTAACCTACTTGTTAACCGCGCTGAGTCTGATGACAAAGTACTCACCCCGAATACAGAGGCGTGTAAATTCTGTAAGCACAAGCTCAGTTGCCCTGCCCTATCTGAAAAGATGTTACCGCTGGCCAAGAAGTACAGCGCAGGCGAGGCAGACTTTGAGATGACTTTGTGGGAATCCTACAGCCCGGCAGAGATCAACGACCCTGTTGTATTAGGCAAGATGCTTAATGTGGCTACTGTTGTTGAGAAGTGGGCATCAGCTGCTAAGGCTAGGGCTTTGGAGCTTGCTGTCGAAGAGGGCGAGGAGATCCCAGGTTATTCTTTAAACTTCAGAAATGCTACTCCTAAGATTCGTGAGACACAGGATGCTTTTGAAGCTGTGGAACATCTACTTACACCTGAGGAATTCATGTCTGTATGCTCCGTAACTCCAGCAGCTATCGCGAAGGCGTACGCTGAGAAGTTAGAACGTGGGCAGAAAAAGACCGCACGACCTACTGTAGACCAAGCACTGGAAGAGTCTGGTGTTATCTCTTCAGTAGAAGAGCGGTCAATGACTCCTTATCTGAAGAAGTCAAAAAATCTTTAACTTGAGTGTTATACATACGCATAACTCTCGTTCAACATAAACAAAGTATAAGGAGATAATATAGCAATGGCTAAATCATCATTAAAAGAAAGTAAATCAGAAGCGCTGGAAGTTGCAGAAGCAACTGCCGACATCATCGAAGGAGCACCCACCGGTAACATGGCACTAGCCACAGGCAGTGCAGGAATCGTAGGTGATCTGGACGCTTCTGATATAGAGTTCCCCAAGCTAGGAATAGCCCAAGGGGTTGGACCTTTGTCTGAGAACTTCCGTAAGGGAGCTATCGTATTAGACGGAGAGTTTGAGATCAGCGATGGAACTAAAGAAGTGGAGTTCACCGTGCTTCGTATTGGTAAGTTCTTTGAAGAGAACATCCCATTCGGAGAAGGCGAGATTCCTCGTATTGTTACACCGGCTGAGCAAAAGGAAATCGGTGGTACCATCGTAGGTCACAGAGGTGACAACGGCAGCTGGGTACAACCAGACTGGAAACCAATGGCAGACGCATTGATCTGTATTAAAGGCGGAGAGCCCGCTGAAGCGTTTCCTTTCACCCATGGTGACGACAGCTATGCGTTCGCCCTGTGGCGCATCAAACGAACCGCTTACGACAAAGGAGCCAAGCCCATATTCTCAGCTGGTGCGACTTATTACCGCAACGGATTGAAGAACGGTTCCTTCACCTTAACCACGGAGAAGTATCAGTTCGGGAACAACGTGGTACACGGCCCAAAGATCAAAAAGGGTAAAGTACACGATCCTAAATTCATTGAATGGCTAAGCGAGTTTTGCTGATCCGACAGGATTAGACTCATGTGGTGTGAGTGGGAGTCTGAGGTTTTTCGTGTTTACCCTCAGGCTCCCCGACCACCACGGCTTTTAAACAACACACCACGCGCCTCATGGAATATAAATATTTAGCAATAGATTTTGAGACATACTATTCGAAAGACTACAGCATTGCTGGCAGCTCTACATATCAGTATGTCAAGCACCCTGAGTTCGATGCCTATTTGGTTTCGATGTTCAATCCGGAAATTTCCTACGTTGGACAAACAGGGTTGTATCCTGACTGGAAGAAGTTAGACGGATACACATTCCTCGCTCACAACGCCTCGTTCGATCAACGATGTTTTGAAGAGTGTCAGGAAAAGGGAATAATCCCACCGATTAAAGTAACGTGGATTTGCACCGCAGATATGTGCGTGTATTTTCAGTATCAAAGAAACCTCAAAGGAGCCGCCAAGGAAATACTTGGTGTTGAGATGGACAAGGGAGTCCGTACCAACATGAAGGGCAAGACTTGGGAAGATATGATTGCGTTAGATGAATCGAAAGCGGTTCTACAATACGCACTCGACGATGCCAAGTACACCTACCAAATTTGGGAAAAGTTCTACGACCAATGGCCTGAGACCGAACGCCTGATAAGTCAGCTTACCCGCCAAATGGCATGGGAAGGACTGCCAATATCTGTGGACAAGGTAGACAAAGGTTTGAACCTGTTGGAGAAAGCAGTGTTCGAAACCAAGAAGGAGCTTCCTTGGTACAAGGAGATTGATCCCGACACTAGGAAGGAGTACGCAATCTATTCTAAAAAAGCCATGGCGATCGAGTGTCGTAAGGCCGGTGTAGAGCCACCCAAGAGCTTAGCCAAGGGTGATCCAGACTTAGAAGAATGGATGCGTAAGTATGGAAGTAAGCTAAACTTTGTGGCGGCAATGCAGAGGTTTACTCGTGCTAACAAGCACCTAAAAAATCTTAGACAGATAAAGGACAGGCTTACGGATCAAGACCGTATGTCGTACAACTTGAAGTATTGGGGCGCGGATGTGACTGGAAGATGGAGCGGAGACTCTGGGTTTAATGTTCAGAACATGCCCAGGGAAACACAGTACGGTGTTAACATTCGTAACTGCATCACTGCACCTGAGGGAAAAACTCTGATAGTAGCTGACCTCTCGCAGATTGAGCCGAGGCTTACGGCTTACTTAGCTGGAGATGACAAGTTCTTGAAACTACTTAGTCAAGGTATGTCACCCTACGAAGCTCATGCTCGTCAGACAATGGGGTGGACAGGCGGGAAACTTAAGGATGAAGATCCTGAATTGTACATGCTCGCTAAGGTTCGTGTGCTTCAGCTTGGTTATGGCTCTGGCTGGTTTAAGTTTGCGGAGACTGTTGCTTCTTACGGGCAGACTCAGATCTTAGATCTTCCGTTTAGCAAGCAGGACGAGCACAGGTTCGAACAGTTTGCAAAGTCCTACCAACCCGGCAAGGCCTCTCAGTACCGAGACCTACCGACT
>Ga0181607_10005566_pt1 | contig 10653 bp, 9 predicted proteins | sample 041ome_9_FD_132420 | JGI IMG/M metagenome (GOLD analysis project Ga0181607, IMG submission 132420) | Coastal salt marsh microbial communities from the Groves Creek Marsh, Skidaway Island, Georgia - 041413US metaG (megahit assembly) | ecosystem: Environmental > Aquatic > Marine > Intertidal zone...
GCAAACCTTGGTGTAAGGCTGTAGCCAAGTCGTCCACGTCCATGCCAACGCTCAACCAGTGCCTGCGTGGCCTCACGGTCTTTACCATTTGCATCGTGTTGGGTGAGTGAAGCGGGCGCATTGCGATTCATAAGCGTCTTACCCGCCAAAAGACGCAGGTTCAACTTCTCGGCCTCTACAAAAAGAGCCTGACAGGAGACCGAGTGCACAGAACCATAGACAGAGGCTGTAGTAACCCCGTGCGACAAAAGAGCACGTAAGAAATAATGCGCCACCTCCTGAGAAAGCTCGGCACTTGCAAACTTTTCTTCCTCGGGAAAGGTGTAGCGCTCAAGCCAAGTTAAGAGACTTTCTCCATAACTCGCCACCATGCCCAGTTGAACAAAATGGGTGTGCACATCAATAAAGCCGGGAAGAATCCAGTGGGGCCGATGGTCTTGCACCAGGCAGTCCGCGGGCAGTCCAGGTAACAAAGCTGCGGCCTCGCCAATCTGGTCAATGCAGCCCTCGTCGTTGATAACCAAAAGACCATCGTCGATCCACTCGGGCTTGGGGTCCAAGGCCGAAGACCCGCACAAATGAAAAAGGCGACCTCGTAACGCCTTCACGAGATCGCCCTTCTGCTATGGATGGTCAACACACGAATGCTACCCACCCTGCGCCTTTTTAGGACTTCGGTAGCTTGGAGGTTACGCCTTCAACGTAGTAATTCATGCCACCTAGATCTTTGTCGGACATGACAGACCCGGCAGCCAGGCGCTGCTTACCGTCTTGATCGACGACGGGACCTGCGAAGGGGTGAAACTTGCCTGCTTTAATCTCGGCTTCAATTTGGCTTACCTTTGATTTCACTGCGGCAGGCACCACACTGCTAATGGGGCCGAGCTTAATCATGCCCTCTTTGATACCACCCCAAATGTTGTCGGGCTTCCAATTTCCGGCCAGAACCTGGTTCACAACCTTAATGTAGTAGTCGCCCCAGTGGTGCGTGCAGGCCGAGAGATGCGCCTTGGGTCCGTACTTGGACATATCGGAGTGGTAGCCAAAGGCATAGACGCCCTTCTCTTCGGCCGCCTGCACTACGGCAGTGGAGTCGGTATGGTGTGTCAAGATGTCAGCCTTTGAATCCACCAGGGTCATTGCTGCCTGGCGCTCTTTGCCCGGGTCGTACCAGCTGTTGACCCAGACCACACGAACCTCGGCCTTGGGGTTCACGCTACGGGCACCTCGAATAAAGGCGTTAATGCCCTGAAGAACTTCTGGAATAGGAAAGGCGGCCACATACCCAAGGACATTGGACTTGGTCATGTGACCCGCGATGACACCTGTAAGGTAACGGCCTTCGTAGAAGCGGGCGTTGTAGTTGCCAAAATTGGTGCCCGACTTATAACCGGTGGCATGCATAAAGACCAACTTGGGAAACTGCTTGGAGACCTTCTCCATGTAATTCATGTAGCCGAAGCTCGCTGCAAAAATAATCTTGTTGCCGCTATTGGCCATCTCGCGAATCACGCGCTCGGCATCAGCGCCCTCGGGGACTTTCTCTACATAGCTTGTCTTGACCTTTCCTGAGAGAGCAGACTCCATCTGCAGTCGTCCAAGATTATGTTGGTAGGTCCAGCCTGCATCGCCAATGGGGCTCACGTAAACGAAGCCAATCTTCATGGGGTCGGCCGCGAGCGCGGGTGTTCCAATGGCCGTGGCGGAGGCAAGCGTTGCAGAGGTCTTAAGAAAATGGCGACGGTCGATAGTCATAAGAGGCAGTCCTTGTAGTGAGAAAGAATTAGTCAGGCCGAAAAGGAAGGCCGAGCGAGGCCGGTGAGTTCAACCGAATCAACTTGGCATTACCAGAGATGAATACTAAAACAACAATGGTCACAAGATAAGGCATGGCCGTAAGTAATTGGGAAGGAATTTCAATCTGCAGGCCAGACGATTGAACGAACAACTGAATGACCAGAATGCCACCGAAAAGATGTGCACCAAAAAAGAGCCTAAGGGGCCGCCAGGTTGCAAAAACAACCAGGGCCAGGGCAATCCAACCGCGTCCTGCCACCATGTGTTCTGTCCAAAATGGCGTGTAGAAGACGGACAAATAAGCGCCGCCAAGCCCTGCCATTCCCCCACCAAAGACAATGGCCAGAAGACGCACAAGGCGCACAGGCAGCCCAATGGCATGCGCATTCTGAGGCGACTCGCCCACTGCACGCAGAATCAACCCAAGGCGTGACCGAGCCAACAACCAGGCTACAACCCCAAAGAGCAGCCAGCTTAGGTAAACGATGGGCTGATGAGAAAAAAGCGCCTTACCAACAAACGGGATCTCGCTTAAAAAAGGAATGGCCCAAGCCGCAACCGGGGTTAACACTTGCGACTCATAAGGCTTACCGGCAAAGGCCGCAAACCCAGTGCCAAAAATGGCTAGGGCGAGGCCTGTTGCAACATGATTCGCCAGAAGTCCGAGCGTAAGCAAGGCAAACACCAAGGACAGGGCAACGCCTGCTGCAATTCCGAAGACCAATCCCAGCCAAGGCGAGCCAAAACTATAGGCGCCAATAAATGCGGCAAGGGCCCCCACCGCCATTAAGCCCTCGGCGCCCAAATTGAGCATGCCAGACTTCTCGGTCACCAGCTCACCGAGACCTGCCAAGGCAATAGGCGTTGCGGCAACAATGGTCGCAAAAAGAATCGAGGCAATAAGCTCAGTCATGACCGCACGCTCGGACGCAGGACCAGCCGGTAGTTCACTAAAAGATCGGTCGCCAATAAAAAGAAGAGAAGCATGCCTTGGAAGACACGGCTCATGGCACTTGGCAAATTAAGGTACTGCTGCGCCTGCTCGCCTCCAACATAAAAGAGCGCCATGACTAAGGAGGCCAGGAGAATTCCAAGAGCATGAAGCCGACCGACAAAGGCAACAATAATTGCAGCAAACCCATACCCTAAAGAGAGCTTATCGGTAAGCTGCCCCATAGGCCCTGCAACCTCGGCCATGCCAGCAAATCCCGCGCAGGCGCCGCCCGCCAAAAGACCCATATAAATTGACTGGCGATTCGAAAACCCAGCGTAAAGAGCCGCCAGTGGCGCCTGGCCCGAGGTACGCATGCTGAATCCAAGCCGGCTATGGTTCATTAAGACATGGGCAATGACGAGACTACCCAACATCATTAGAAACGCAAGATTCAGCCGCTGCCCTTCAATTAAGGTTGGGATCAGGCTCGCGTCTGAAAACATAACCGTCTGAGGGAAATTAAACCCCATGGGATCTTTCCAGGGGCCAAAGACAAGCCAGGAGACGAGAAGCTGAGCAACGTAAACAAGCATCAATGAAACAAGGATCTCGTTTGCGTTGAATCGACTGCGAAGAAAGGCTGGAATGGCTGCCCAGGTCATACCCCCGAGCGCACCTGCAATCATCATGGCCAGCAGAGAAATAACGGGCCAATCGCCAAAATGAAGGGCCACCGCAGTTGCAAAAATAGCCCCAAGAATGAATTGACCCTCGGCACCAATATTCCATATGCCCGCCCGAAAGCCCACAGCCAGGCCAATCGCACACAAGGCCAAAGGCGTTGCCTTTAACAAGAGCTCCATAACCGCCCAGAAACTGCTAACCGGTCGTATAAAAAAAACATGAAAGCCCTCAATAGGGTCCTTACCCAATAAGGCGAAAATTAAAAGACCGGTAAGGCAGGTAAGAACAACCGCAAGAACAGGCGAGGCCCATCCCCAAACGGGTGAGGCCACTGGCCTTGGCTCAAGAGTAAGGCGCCGCACTACTGCCAGACCCCCGACATGAGCAGTCCGAGGGACTGCGATGTTGATTCCGATGTGGGCTGCGCGGGCGAGAGTCGACCTTGAAAGGCAACCATGATTCGATCAGAAAGCTCAAAGAGTTCGTCAAGGTCTTCACTGATTAAGAGAATGGCACAGCCCTGCTCTCGAAGATCGCGCAAGGCCTGTCGCAGCTGAGAAGCGGCATTGACATCCACTCCCCAGGTGGGCTGCTCACAGACCAGAACCGAGGGGTGCTGCAACAGCTCTCGGCCGACAATAAACTTCTGCAAATTGCCGCCTGATAACGACCGCGCAGGCGACTGCTCAGACCGCGTCTTGACATGAAAGCTTGAAATAATCTCGCGGGCAAAGGCATCTACAGCCTGATGTCGAATAAGGCCTGAACGCGAAAGAAGAGACTTGGTGTAAAGACCCGTAAGAAAGGCATTGTCACTTAGGCTAAAGTCGGGAACGGCACCGGTGCCCAGGCGATCCTCCGGAATCACACAGAGCCCGTGGCGTCTTCGGCGAGACACAGACAGGCTACCTGATGGCAAGCTATTGATTAATATGGCGTCTGAATTGTCGAGGCGAACCTCGCCGGAGAGCACCTTTAGGAGTTCCCTCTGGCCATTACCAGAAACGCCGGCAATACCCACAATTTCGCCAGGCGCAACGGAAAAGGTAAGGTTTTTTAGACTCACACCGAAGGGATCAGAGCTCTTAACAGAGAGATCCTTCACGGTTAGCCCAGACAAACGATGCGCCTCACCCGCCTTTGTTTTTACCTCCTGGGTGCTAGAGGTAGAGGTCATACCAGCGCTTGGCATAGCGGCAGTCGCTGCACCAATCATCATCGCAACCAGCGTGGCCTGAGTTTCCTGCGAGGGACTGCAACTGCCCGTGACGCGACCCGCCTGTAAAACAGTGGCCCGATGACATAGCCTTTGAATCTCTTGTAGCTTATGGCTGATGTACAGAATGGCGCAGCCCTCGGAGGACAAACGCTGAAGCATGACAAAAAGCCGCTCAACCTCTTGCGGGGTGAGCACGGACGTGGGCTCATCCAGAATAAGTAGCTTGGGCGACTGAAGTAAGCATCGCAGTATCTCGACGCGTTGACGCGCGCCCACCGAGAGGTCATGTACATGACGATCGGGCTGAACGTCGAGCCCATAGCGTGAGGAAAGGTCTTGCAGGGCTCCTCGAACCGACGAGGGCGATTGGCCATCGTCGAGGAACAGTTGGGTGTTTTCGGCAACAGTCAGTGACTCGAACAAGGAGAAATGCTGGAAGACCATGCCAATACCAAGGCGTCGGGCAGCCATGGGGCTTGCGACTTCAACAGGCTTGCCCCTCCAGAGAATTTGGCCTGCGGTGGGTTGAACAACACCGTAGACCATTTTCATCAAGGTGGACTTTCCCGCACCATTCTCACCAAGCACCGCATGAATCTCACCCGCGGGAACGCAGATGCTTATCTCGTCATTCGCCTTAAAGCCCGAATAGACTTTACTAAGTTTCTGAAGCTCAAGAACGGGGGGCGCTGAAACCACTCGCTACGACGACTTGGTAGGCTAGGACTCGACCTTCTCACGTTCTTTAATAGGAACGGAGAACTTGTAGTCAATGTCCCATGGGAAGAAGATCCATTTCTGCTGCTTGAACTCTTTGACGAAGGTGTCTACCACGGCACGGCCTGCAGGCTTGGCGTACAAGGTGGCGAAATAGGCTTTGGGCAACATCTTGCGAACATACGCAGCCGTCTTTCCGGTATCAACAAGGTCGTCAATAAGCAAGAACCCCTCGCCGTCCCCCTCAACGGTTTTCAGAACCTGAAGGGCACCCTGCTGCTGCTCGGCTTCTATGGAACTGCTGCTTCCGTAGCTGGTAATGCATACCGTATCGATAAGGCGGATATCGAGCTCTCGGGCGATGAGAGCGGCAGGCACGAGCCCACCACGGGTGATTGCAATAATGCCCTTCCAGGGACCCATGCCATGCAGCACTTCACAAAGGTAGCGGGTGTCTCGGTGCAGCTCTGGCCAGGAAATAATAATGTCGTCGTTATAAGGGCTTGATACGGAGACCTCGGGCGAAGAGGAAGAGCTCTGGTCTGCTGCGGCTCCTTGCTGCCGCGTTTTTTCATCTTCACCTAAGGACATGCTGTATCTCCTTGGCTTTTCAAGCCTTGTTGTCGTTATCGATTCTGCCCGCGAAAGGCCCAGCCCGTAAACCGCTGCTCAATGATAGCCGTAAAGGCATAAAGAATAATTCCTAAAACAGCAAGAACCAACAAACCAGCAAAAACAATCTGAACCTGAAAGCTTGCCTGGGCATCGAGCATGAGCTTACCAATACCGGCATTCGCCCCTACGGTTTCCGATACCACGGCCCCCACGAAAGCGAGCGTAATGGCAACCTTTAAAGAGCCAAAAAAGTAAGGCAAGGACCTTGGAATACCTACCTTGCGCATAATGTCGAGCTTTGATGCCCCAAGTGCGCGCAGAACATCTTCAAGTTCAGGTTCCGTCGTCGCTAGGCCCGTAGCCACGTTCACCACAATGGGAAAAAAAGAGATTAGAAAAGCAGTAATAACAGCAGGAATCTCCCCGAGCCCAAACCAGAGAATAAGAACCGGGACCACGGCCACCTTGGGAACGGAATTAAAGCCCACCAACAGGGGATAAATACCGGCATAAATGGCCTTATGCCAGCCCACGGCAATACCAAGCAAGAGCCCAAAAATCGTTGCAAAGGCAAAGCCAAGCAGGGTTGTCCAGAGGGTTACCCAAGAGTTACTAATAATGGGGTCACGAAACTCCCATAAGGCATCCACGATCAAGCTTGGCGCAGGGAGAATAGTCAGAGGAATGGAGAATACCCGACAGGCAATTTCCCAGATTGCAAAGAGCGCAACGGTAAAGAGTGTGGGCGATACGACTTTAATCAAAAACTGGTCACGGTCCATTAGTGCTGCCCTCCAATCATGCTACGCAGGTCATGTACGACATCTTGGAACTCTTGGCTGTAGGTGACATCAAGATCGCGAGGCCTGGGCAAGGTGACCGAGCACTTCTTCACAATGCGCCCCGGTCGATTCGACATCACGTAGACGGTATCGGCCAAGAAAACAGCCTCGCGAAGGTCGTGTGTCACGAGCATTACTGTGACGCCACGGGCTGCATGAATATCGCGCAGCGCGCACCATAACTCTTCTCGCGTGAACGCATCGAGAGCACCAAAAGGCTCATCGAGCATTAAGATTTCTGGCTCATGGATGAGCGCCCTGCAGATGGAGGCGCGCTGTTGCATGCCCCCAGAAAGCTGCCATGGAAACTTCTCGGTGAACCCTTTAAGACCCACCGAATGAAGCAGCTCTTCGGCCTTTTGTTTGTACTGGGACCTTTGACCACGGATACGTTGCCGATGGGGCGGAACAATTTCAAGAGGCAGCAAGACATTGTCGACGCATGTCCGCCACGGCAGAAGATTGCTGTTCTGAAAGGCCATACCCACCGACTTCAAGGGCTTTGTAACCTGCTCACCCGCTACAGAAAGGCTTCCTTGGGAGGTGGGGTGCAGGCCGCTTATAAGCTTCATTAATGAACTCTTGCCGCAACCCGAAGGACCAACGACGGCAATGAATTCACCCTTTTGAATCTCGAGGCTCACATTCTGTATGGCAGGAACCGCCGATGCGCCTCGACCGTAGGCCATTGAGACGTCGTTCAAAACAACCAAGGCCGACATATCAAGATCCTTTCGCTTGTTGCTATTCGAATAAGGTGGGAACGTTAGGAAACGTCTGACCTAGGAGAGACGGGGTCAGTAATGACCGACCCCGCCGCCTTGCCTTATTAGTTACTTAACAGCACGTGCATCCTTGGCAGGAAGAAACTCGGATGTAAAAATATCTTGTGCCTTGGGCTTATTGGTGTACTTAAAGGTCAGGCCGATCTGATCAATGGACCGTGCAAGACGAGCCATATCGACATCACCAAATCCATTTTTCTTCACATCGGGCGTAACAAAGTTCTTGGAAATGGCAAGCTTAAGACGCTCAAGTTCAACATCGCGCTTGGCAATTTGATTGCGCTTCATGAGCGAATCAATGGCCGTTTCTGGCGAGGCAATGGTGTCTTGAATACCCTTAATGGTTGCCCGCACAAAACCAGCGACAGCCTTCGGGTTCGACTTAGCAAACTCAGGGTTGGCAATAATGACGTTGCCATAAAGGTCAAGACCATAGTCGCGCATTAACATAACAACGATGTCGTCGCCTGCAACGCCGTTCGCTTTTAGGTTCATGTACGAGGAGAACCAAAAACCGGTAATGGCATCGACCTTGCCTTGGGCAAGCATGGGTTCACGCACAGGGAATCCAACGTTCTCAATTTTGACTTTGCCTGCGTCGATCTTATTGGCGTCAACAAAAATGGGCCATTGTGCGTAGGCACCGTCGGGGGCTGGCGCGCCAAGAATGCGTCCCTCGAGATCCTTCGGCTTGCTGATCCCTGTTTTCTTCAGAGTAATAATGGCAAAAGCGGGTGTGTCATAGCCCATCATGACCGCCTTCATGGGCGTGTTAGCCGGATTGTCTCGGTACTTAATGAGCGAGTTGATATCAGCAAAACCCATTTGATACACCCCTGAGGCCACGCGGTTAATACCCTCAACCGAACCTTTACCCGGATCAATCGAGACATCCAAGCCTTCGGCCTTGTAATAGCCTTTGTCGATTGCTACAAAATAGGGCGCTGCGGGCCCTTCAAATCGCCAATCCAGTGCAAACTTGATCGCTGTTTGTGCATAAGCACTGGTGGATAGGAGCGCTGCTCCAACTAATGCTGCGAAGATTCGCATGGTATTTCTCCTTTAAATAAAGCGGGCTCTCGCCCATTGCCAGGCAAAACATAAAGTAAAAATTCATAAAGCCTTAATACAAAGACCCCCTTGAGGATGCAATAAACAGGCCATGGTTTGGCTCCAAAAATCACCTCTCTCAAAGACGATGTGTGCTTAGCTGCACCATACTGAAACAAGAAGGCTCCCCGCAGTGGTGCATTCCCTAACTCCCCCGATAGGTGGAATAACTCCACGGTGTGCAAAGCAAAGGCACGTGGTAATGCCCGTTGGGATCGGCCACACCAAAAACAAGCGGTACACGCATAAGAAAAGCCGGTTCAGCTAAATTCACGCCAATCGACCGAAAATAGGTTTGGACATCAAACGTTAACCGATAGACCCCTACATCAATGGTCTCACCCTGTAAAAGCGGCTGGTCGGTACGACCGTCTGCATTGGTGGTCACTGCCATAAGATGCGTCCATTCATCATCAGCGGCCTCCCATGAAGGGTTGCACTTGCGTTCAAGCGTAAGCTGCATGCCTGCGGCAGGTCGGCCTGAATACGTATCGAGAACATGTGTGCTGAGTCGAGCCATTATTTCCTCATTGTCATGGATTAAGCGCCACAGAACGAGGCGAACTCGCTGTACCTGCCAGACCAGACGTCTGCTGCGTCTGAGCAAGCCGTAAACAAAAGGCATAGAAAGCTTCGACGGCCAGTTGCATGTCGTCGGCGGTCGTGGACTCAAGTGGGTTGTGGCTAATGCCCTGGTTCTCCCCGCGAACAAAGAGCATGGCCTGAGGTAAAAGATCATGCATTTTCATTGCGTCGTGGCCTGCTCCACTAGGTAAGCGATAGACCGGAAGCCCAATGTCCTCAACGGCCTTTTCCCAGAGCGCCTGCAAAGCCTGGTCTGACGGGGCGGCAGATGCTCGCAAAACCTCGGTAACCTCCAGATCGACTGCTCGACGACTCGCAATGGCCTGAAGCTCCTGAAGCACATCGTGGGCAAGTGAATCACGCGCCTCGTTGCTTGGAGCTCGCAGATCAAGTGAGAACTCGCAGGCCCCGGGAACGACATTCGTGGATCCGTTGGGAACCTGAAGCTGACCGACGGTCCCGACTAACGCCGGCTGCGCCAAGGCGCGCCTTTCTAAATAGACCATGAGTTCAGCGGCCACCATGGCGGCATCGCGCCGCTGGCCCATAGGTGTCGTTCCGGCATGGGAGGCCTGCCCTTTTAGCTTCACCTTATAGCGCAAGCTGCCATTAATAGAGGTAACAACCCCCAACGGTAGACCCTGAGACGCCAAGACAGGACCTTGTTCGATATGCACTTCTACAAAGCCAAGATAGTCTTTCGGATCGCGTCGTAAGGCCTGAATCGCGGAAAAGTCCGTGGCGAGTCCTGCTGTTTTCATGGCCTGCGCCATAGAAATGCCATTTGCGTCCTTCGCTTCAAGCCAGCTCTCTTTGAAGTCGCCAGTCAGTGCACTCGATCCTAAAAAGGTAGCCGCGTAACGCACCCCTTCTTCTTCTGCAAAGGCCACCAACTCCACGCCGAATGAAAGGCTCTGCGATTGCCTACGAAGAACCTCTAGGGGAACAAAAATGCCCAGGCGGCCGTCATAACGACCGCCATTACGCACCGTGTCATAGTGACTTCCCGTAAGTAAATAGGGGGGCTTACCCCAGCGACCGACAACATTACCCACGGCATCGATTTCAACTTCGCCGCAACCTGCCTGCTGAAACGCCTTTTTAAGCCATTGCGCTGCGGCCCGATGGGCATCGCTTAAATAACTGACCGTTAGACACGAAGCTTCTTCGGAAGACTCGGCCAAGGATTCGCAGTTGTCCCATACGCGCTCGCCGTCAGTCGGTGCGCAGCCCATACGCTCGTTAAGGCGCATCTCCGCAATCCGGTGAATCTGATGCAGGCATTCTGCACGCTCTTGATCGATGGGGTCGTTTAGACGCCTTGCCAGAGCTTCAATAATGGCCTGTCGAGACAAGCCTAAGCCA
>Ga0181607_10005570_pt1 | contig 10649 bp, 9 predicted proteins | sample 041ome_9_FD_132420 | JGI IMG/M metagenome (GOLD analysis project Ga0181607, IMG submission 132420) | Coastal salt marsh microbial communities from the Groves Creek Marsh, Skidaway Island, Georgia - 041413US metaG (megahit assembly) | ecosystem: Environmental > Aquatic > Marine > Intertidal zone...
CTGCAGACCAAATTTCACTGACGGATCTACAAATGCCGAAAGTGCATCGAACGGAATGACAAGTTCGGCCGGCCGGTTTTTGAAGCTCAGCGTTACCGTGAATTGCTCGTCCTCGATCGTCAGGTCCCAGAACTGGTGTTGGAGGACAATCGTCATTTCCTCGGGATACTGATCGTGAAGATAATCAGGGATCGACACGCCCGGCGATTTGGTGCGGAATGTCAGATAGTAGTGGTGTTCGCCTGGCAGGCCCTCATCAAGGGCATGCTGCAATGCCTTGCGGACGACACCGCGCAGGGCTTCTTCGACCATCTGGTCGTATCTCATCAAATCATCGGTCATGGCATCGCGATCGAAGCGCGCTCGGGCGCGTGGGTCAACGGGGCTACTTGAAAAATCTGGGTACAGTTTCGAGCAGGCAGGCGATTCGTGAAAATCCTATCGGGCGCAGCAAGGGCTGCAGTTTGATTTAAGTGGGGGGCTTCTGTTGCCCGGTGCCCCCCGAACCGCGCTTATTTCTGCTTATTAAGCAGCAACAGCGAAGGTTTCAACATTGTCGTTGGCACCTATGAATATGGCCCGATATCGGTGGTACCATGCCGAACGAAAGTTAACCCTTTACGCGCCCGTCGATCCTGTTTCGCCCCCATAACGGTCTGGCGAAAGCCAGGAAACCGGGAAATGGTGGAGGCGCCGGGTACTGCCCCCGGGTCCGAACGTTTATTGCGATAAACGTTTATCGTCATAGTCGGGCAAGCCCGACACCCTGAATATAGGGTCCCAAGGGCCTTTGTGAAAGGTGGTGTGCGGGTTATCCCCGTTCGCTGTTCTTTCCACAGGAAGAATCGTCTCTGCGACTCAAGCTTTGCCGACTAGTTTGTGAGCCTGTTGAAATGATGGGAAAGCGCCGGACGCGCCATGCAGCAATATCTCGACCTGATGCGTCATGTTCGCGAGAACGGGCACAAACGCACTGACCGGACCGGTACAGGCACATTGTCGGTATTCGGCCATCAGATGCGTTTTGACCTCTCGGACGGCTTTCCGCTTGTCACGACCAAGAAGATTCACACCAAATCCGTGATCCATGAATTGTTGTGGTTTCTGCAGGGCGATACCAACATCGCGTATCTGAATGAGAATGGTGTCTCGATCTGGAATGAATGGGCTGATGAGGACGGGGATCTGGGGCCTGTCTATGGACACCAGTGGCGCTCCTGGCCGACCCCGGTTGGCCAGAAAATCGATCAGATTGCCAATTTGCTCGACCAGATTAAAAACCGTCCGGATTCGCGTCGTCTGATCGTCAGCGCGTGGAATGTGGCGGACGTGGACAGCATGGCGCTGCCGCCGTGTCATTGCCTTTTCCAGTTCTACGTTGCTGACGGAAAGCTCTCCTGTCAGCTTTATCAGCGCAGCGCGGACATCTTTTTGGGCGTGCCCTTCAATATTGCCTCCTATGCGCTGCTGACGATGATGATTGCGCAGGTTGCGGGTCTCGAGGCTGGGGAGTTCATCCACACATTTGGTGATGCGCATCTCTATTTGAATCATCTCGAGCAGGCCGACGAACAGCTTGCGCGCGTGCCATACGCGTTGCCACAAATGACTCTCAATCGCGATGTGAGCGATCTGTTTGGGTTCACTTATGAGGATTTCAATCTCGACGGATATCGTTTCCACCCGCATATCCCGGCCAAGGTCGCGGTCTGATCCGGTGATAATTTCCCTGATCGTTGCCGTCGCAGAGAATGGTGTGATCGGCCGCAATGGTGATTTGCCATGGCGAATCCCGGCGGACCTTAAATTTTTCAAGGAAACCACGATGGGCAAACCCATCGTGATGGGGCGCAAGACATGGCAGTCCATCGGACGACCTTTGCCGGGGCGCGACAATATTGTGGTAACGCGAGACAAGGATTTTTCTGCCCCGGGCGCGACCGTCGTCGTCGGGCTGGAGGCGGCTATCACGGCGGCCGGTGATGCATCCGAAGTGATGATTATTGGTGGTGCACAAATTTACGCCGAAGCGCTATCGCGGGCGGCGCGCGTTTATCTGACGGAAGTTCATGCATCACCCGCAGGGGATATACATCTGCCTGCATTTGCCGCGCGTGACTGGCGTGAAGTTGCGCGTGAGGACCACGAAGCGGAAGGGGATTTACCCGGCTTCAGCTTCGTGACCCTCGAGCGAATTGAGACCTGATTTTGGTCTAGCTGCCGTCGCGCAGGCCCGGCCAGTTCTGATCTGCAGCGGTTATATTTCCGCTTTTGTCGAGCGCCCAGCGGGCCCGGACAATTTTTGAATAGTTCAGATAGAGCTTCCCGTCGCGGATGGTCCAGGCGTCGGGGTCAATGGACGCTGTATAGTTGTTGGCAACGGCAAAGGCGCAGTATCCGCCATAGGCGGGCGCATATTTCTCGGGGTTGGCAGCAAACAATTTGCGGTTCTCCGCAGACGCGAACTGCCAGGTCGCGCCATTGTATTCAATGCTGTGAGCCGGTACTCCTTCGACGGGTTTCTCCTGAGTGAAATAGGCGACCGGGTCGTACCCGCGGATCGCCTTGCCATCGACATGGAAGACCGGATCCACGGCGTGCGCCGGCGAGATCAGCACGAACACAGCAAACAGGAATGTGGCGGCTTGAATGAATGGACGCATTTAAAAACTCCACAGTTGAAGATGCAGTTAAGAGGTAAACACGCTCGCGTGCCGAACATTCCATCGGAACGGAAGAACTCTTCATGGTTGCGGAAAGTTGGTTGTAAGGAGGAGGGAGAGGCGCCGGACCAGAAGGCATCCGTCGTCGACCTTTTGGGGGGCAAAGCGGGTCGGCAACTTGCGGGGCACTGCCTTGACCGGCCCAGCGTCTCTCGATGCGGGTAAACACTAATCCCGCGTCCACAACACAAGTGGGGGCGATACTGAACGGAAACAATGGATGGGCGACGAAAGTTTGATCAACTAAGCGCGATTGCTGGTCGCGCTGCTGTGAACATATCTGGTCTTCTACTCCATCACGATCTTCGGTGCTGCGGCGGTTGCGCCTTTTGCAACCTTGGCAAGAACGGCCTCGGCCACGGCGCGATAGGCTTTTGCGTGTGGACCGTCGGGTTCGGATGCCGTGATGGGCTGGCCCGAATCCGACGTGATGCGAATAGCAACGTCGAGCGGGATTTCACCCAGGAAGTCGCAGCCGAGCCTTTCTGCTTCTGCCCGTGCGCCGCCGTGACCGAAGATATCGGTGCGTTCGCCGCATTTGGGACAGACGAAGCTGCTCATGTTTTCAATGATGCCGAGCACCGGAACGTTGACCTTTTCGAACATGTTCAGGCCTTTGCGTGCATCAATCAGAGCAATGTCTTGGGGCGTGGAAACAATCACGGCCCCGGCGAGCGGCACGCGTTGTGCCATGGTCAACTGTGCATCGCCCGTACCCGGCGGCATATCCACAACCAGGACGTCGAGCGGTCCCCAATCGACTTCGCGCATCATCTGCTCGAGCGCACCCATGACCATCGGGCCGCGCCAGATCATGGCCGTATCCTCGGCCACCATGAATCCCATCGACATAACTTTCACGCCAAAAGCCTCAAGCGGCGCAATCCGTTTGTCGGGTAGCGGGGTTGGTTTGTCGGTGATGCCGAACATGCGCGGCAGCGAGGGGCCATAGACATCGGCATCTAGAATACCGACCTTCTTTCCAAGCGCGGCGAGCGCGACGGCGAGATTGACCGCCGTTGTTGATTTCCCCACCCCACCTTTGCCGCTGGCGACGGCAACGATCGCGCCGACGTCGGGCAACAATTCCGCTTTCGGTTCGGCAGGCGCAGAATTCCGGGGGGCTGTATTGGGACGCGGCTGTTCGGGGGCTCTGTTGTGCGCTGTCAGGACAGCAGAAACAGATGAGACCCCTTGCAGGCCCATCACCGCACGTTCGGCGGCTTTCCGAAGTGGCTCCATCCGCTCAGCGTCTGCCGGGTCAATCTCGATGGCGAAGCCGACATTGCGATCTTTGATCACCAATCCGGTAATCTGGCCGCCAGAAACGAGGTCCTTTCCGCTGACAGGGTCCATGACGGTACGCAACGCGTTGTGAATATCTTCCTGTGAGAGCGCGGACATGCTTGAAAACTCCGGTAAGACGGACAATATCGTGTGGAACGGTCGTCAGGGCAGAATCACACCTCACAACATGTTGTGATATAAGCCTCGCAGATCGATTTATAAACCCGGCATGGCTTCGGTTCGCTCCAGTGAGGGTATTCGTGCCGAAAGCGTGTCAGACAACAGGTTAGGAATTCGGGTATGCCTTGGAACAGTCAAGGGGGCGGCGGTGGCGGTCCATGGGGTGGCAGCGGCGGTGGCGGCGGCGGCCCATGGGGCGGTCAGCGCCCGACAGGCGGCGGCGGCGGTGGCGGCCTTGGTGGCGGTCAGCAACCCAACATCGAAGAAATGCTGCGTCGCAGCCAGGACAGGGTCAGAAACATTATTCCGGGAGGGTTCAGAAGCCCGACTGCGATTATCCTGATCCTTGCAATTCTGATCGGACTTTGGCTGCTTAGCGGTTTCTACCGTGTTCAGGAAACTCAACGTGGCGTTCCGCTGCTGTTTGGTGATTGGAGCGGTAATGTGACCGATCCTGGCCTGCGTTGGTGGCCGCCATCCCCGATTGGTGAAGTGCTGACCCCAGGGGTGACGCAGATCAACCGGATGAATATCGGGTTCCGTGATGACACTGACCTCGGCGGACGTGGGGGACCGGTGCGTGATGTACTCAATGAGTCTCTGATGCTCACGAGTGATCAGAATATCGCCGACATCGATTTCACGGTGCAGTGGCGTATCTCCAATGCCGGTGAATATCTGTTCAACATTCGCGATCCCGAAGAAACGGTGAAAGCCGCAGCAGAAAGCGCAATGCGCGAAATTGTCGGTCAAACAGCTCTTGATGATCTGCTGACCTCGGCACGTGAAGGCGTTCAGGATGAAACCCAAACTCTGCTTCAGGGAATTCTGAATGAATATGGAGCGGGTATCGCCATTGAGCGTGTCCAGCTTCAGAAAGCCGAAGCGCCGGCACCTGTTATCGACTCCTTTAATGATGTGCAGCGCGCCCGTCAGGATAAGGAGCGCCGACAGAACGAGGCGGAATCCTATCGGAACCAGATTGTTCCGAAGGCACGCGGTGAAGCTGCGGGCATCATTCAGGAAGCGACGGCTTATCGCGACCGGGTGATCAAGGAGGGGCAAGGTGAAGCATCACGCTTTGACCAGATTTATAAATCCTTCAAAGCCGCACCGGAGGTGACCCGTCGTCGCCTCTATATTGAAACCCTGCGAGATGTGCTCGAGAAGGCGGACAAGATTATTATCGACAGCAATGCCGAAGGCGGACAGGGCGTCGTGCCGTATCTGCCACTCAATGAACTCAGAGGGAACCGTTCAGGTTCGGGAGCAGCACAATGAGCCGCGCAAAATTAGCCATACTCGGTGGCCTGATCGTTGTGATTGGGATTTTGCTGAGTTCATCCCTGTTCACGGTGCGTGAGACGGAACAGGTTCTGGTTCTGCAGTTTGGTGAGCACAAGCGAACCATTCAGGCGCCTGGACTGCATTTCAAACTGCCTCTGATCCAGAATATCAAGGCCTACGACAATCGAGTCCTGAGCGTTGACCCGGCGGCGGAAGAAATGCTGCTCAACGATCAAAAACGTATCTTTGTGGATGCGTTTGCGCGCTACCGGATCACCGATCCGTTGCAGTTCTTCCAAACCGTGAATGACGAGGGAATTTTCCGGAACCGCTTCGGAAACATCCTGACTTCAACGGTCAAGGAGGTTGTTGCCAAGCGAAGCCTGGAAGACGTTTTGTCCGAACAGCGCAATGGCATCATGGAGGCCATCCGTGACAACGTTGCGGCGAATACGCAGGGTTTTGGAATTGATGTTGTCGATATCCGGATCGGTCGTACGGAACTTCCTGAGGCTGTCTCCAAGACCGTGTACGAGCGGATGGTGACCGAACGTCAGCGGCAGGCCAATCTGCTTCGTGCTGAAGGTGATGAGAATGCCCGTCGTATTCGGGCCGAGGCTGATCGCCAGCAGGTGGTGATCGTTGCTGAAGCCCAACGTGAGGCACAGGTTCTTAAAGGTGAGGGCGATGCCACACGGAACGATATCCTCGGCGAATCCTACGGAAAGGATCCGGACTTCTTTGAGTTCTTCCGTTCGCTTGAGGCCTATAAGGAAACCTTCGCTCGGGAAGGGACAACAATGTTGCTTTCTCCCGACAGTGATTTCTTCAAGTATTTTGGAAATCTCGAAGGTGGCCGTGATCGGGTAACCGATCGTCAGCCCACGCAATAGGGAGAATCCATGGGCGCTCAACTTGGTCTTTGGTTAAGTTTTGCGCTGATTGGGTTTGGCCTGATCCTGATTGTTGAGGGTCTGGTCTATGCGATTGCTCCTGAAGCCATGAAGAAACTCCTGCTGCGCATGGTTGAGGTTCCAGCCTCGGCCCTGCGCACAGGAGGCCTCATCGCAGCCGTTGTTGGTTTTGCCCTGTTATGGGCGGTGAAGACGTTTTGAGCGTGTTTTCCATCCATTCGTTCACACAATTGTCATTGCATGGGTGCGTGCTGCCCAAAAGCTGCCGGGCGCGCGCCCCATTGCGACCATGATTGCCCCCCATATCTCTGGTTGGCGGCAATTTATTGTCCCATCTCGCCAAACAGCCTGGTGAGGTTCCCTTGAACTGAAAAACTCGACCTCTCATATTTTTGGAAGAGCTTTCAAAGCAAACACCTCCGCAGGACAAACGCCCGGAACGGGAGAGACGAAAACATGAATTCAAATCGAACCAATCAATCAGTCGCGCTGACAGGCTGGACCGCAAGCCGCCTGAATACGACGGCGGCCTTCCTCCTTGGTCTGCTGTTTGCGCTCACCATGGTGCTCGGCGCGTTGCCAGCTGCAGCCAAGTCGGCACCGGACTCCTTTGCCGATCTGGCAGACAAGCTCTTGCCTTCGGTCGTGAACATCTCAAGCACGCAAGTCGTGCGAGAGGATCGTGGTCCGCAGGCCCCTCAGATTCCTGAAGGTTCGCCATTTGGCGACTCGTTCCGCGAGTTTTTCAATCGAAACCAGAATGTGCCGCGACGTGCGACCTCGCTGGGTTCGGGTTTCATCATCAGCTCTGACGGGCTCGTGGTTACGAACAACCATGTGATCGAAGGGGCGGATGAAATCACTGTCACTTTGTCTGATGACTCCCAGCATGTTGCCACGCTTGTGGGCCGGGACCCCAAGACGGATCTGGCCCTGCTGCGCATTGATGCAGACCGGGACCTCCCCGCTGTTCCATGGGGTGATTCCACCAAGTCGCGTGTCGGTGACTGGGTTGTTGCTATCGGAAACCCGTTCGGACTGGGTGGTACGGTAACAGCCGGTATTATTTCCGCCCGTCAGCGCGACATCAATCAGGGGCCCTATGACAGCTTCCTGCAGACCGATGCCTCAATCAATCGCGGCAACTCGGGTGGTCCGATGTTCAACATGGATGGCGAGGTCATTGGTGTGAATACGGCAATTTTCTCGCCGACCGGCGGTAGTGTTGGCGTTGGGTTTGCGGTGCCATCCACGATTGTGTCACGCGTGATTGCCCAGCTTCAGGAGTTCGGCCAGACGCGTCGTGGCTGGCTTGGTGTTCGAATTCAGACTGTGACCGACGAGATCGCCGAAAGCATTGGTCTCGACAAGGCGCGTGGTGCGCTTGTGTCTTCTGTAACTGCAGATGGTCCGGCTGAAGAGGGCGGCATCAAAGCCGGTGATGTGGTCCTGTCTTTCGACGGAAAATCTGTCGACAGCATGCGTGAATTGCCGCGGATCGTTGCGGAAACCGATATCGGGAAGAGTGTTCCGGTCAAGGTTTGGCGCGACGAGCGTGAGCAGTCGGTTTCGGTGATGATCGGTGAACTCGATGAAGAAGTGCCGGTGTTGGCATCGACGGGTCCGCGCGGTGATGCCGTTGAGCCTGAAGAAGCAACCATTGACGACCTCGGCGTCTCGGTCACCAGTATTACCGACGACATGCGCAAGCAGTTTGCACTTCCCGAAGACCTCAGGGGTGTTGTGATTACGGGCGTTGAGCCCGACAGTGCTGCAGCTGAGAAAAGCCTGCGTCCGGGTGACGTTATCGTTGAAGTTAGCCAGGAAGAGGTCAGCAGCCCGGGTGAGATTGCCGAGAAGATCCGAGAAGCACGTGACGCGGATCGCAGCTCGGTACTGCTGAAGATCAACCGCAATGGTGACCGTCGTTTCGTCGCGGTTCGCATCAGCAAGTCCTAGCCTTCGGGTGGATTTGGCAACGCTGTTCGCAGCGTGACGGCGGCGTCTTCGGGCGCCGCCGTTATTCTTTGGGCGGACGGCACTTTTCTGGGCCGCCGGGATGTGCGAAGAGGGCGCCATCCGAATGGATGTAACGCTCCCAGACCCAGGATCGAGCTTCGATATGTCAGAAAGTCTTCTTCACCCGTTTACAGGTTTGCGCCCCACACCCGAATCCGCTGCGGATGTCGCAGCGCCGCCCTATGATGTGATGTCATTCGCCGAAGCGAAGACCATGGCGGAAGGACGGCCCTGGAGTTTTTTGCACGTGTCACGGCCGGAAATCGATCTGCCGGACGGCACCAATCCCTATAGTGAAGCCGTTTATCAAAAAGGTGCCGATAATCTGGTGGCGATGTCGGAAGCCGGCGTGCTGATTCGCGATGGTGCGCCTTGCTACTATGTCTATCGTATTATCATGGGGGACCACACCCAGACCGGGCTGGTGGCCGCAGCTCCCGTTGACGCATACGACGAGAACCGCGTGCGGAAACATGAGTTTACCCGCCCCGACAAGGAAGACGATCGGGTTCGGCAAATCGATGCCGTCGATGCCCAAACCGGTCCGGTACTTGTTGTGCATGAAGACCGTGATTCCGTGGAGGCCGTTTTGGCGACCGTCACGGCGAACGCCCCGACTTATGACGTAACCCAGCCTGACGGCGTACGGCACATCATCTGGGCCGTCACTGACGCGGCAGCCGTCGCGCAGGTGGCCGAAGCCTATGCGCCGATTGATGTGCTCTATATTGCCGACGGCCATCATCGTTCGGCTGCCGCATCGCGGGTTGCTGCAATGCGCGCGGAGAGGGCGGATGCCGGGTCGGCGCATGAACGGTTTCTGATCGTGGCCTTTCCTGCCAATGAGCTTCGCATTCTCGACTACAATCGCGTCGTGAAAGACCTGAACGGTCTGGATGCTGACGCGTTTCTGGCTAAGGTCACCGAGGTTTTTGACGTCGAGGCCGTGGATGGGGAGGCCCGTCCGGCCGCGCAGCACGGATTCGGGATGTATCTCGATGGCACCTGGTATGCTCTGGATACGAAATCACCGCCCGCAGCAGATGCCGCACCGCTGGACAGGCTGGATGTGAAGCTGCTCTCGGATCGTTTGCTTGAGCCCGTGCTCGGCATTGCCGATCCACGCACAGACAAGCGGATTGATTTTGTTGGTGGCATTCGTGGCCTTGGTGCGTTGCAGGAGCGGGTTGATAGTGGCGACTGGGCGGTTGCCTTTGCGCTCTTCCCGACCAGCATTCAGGACCTTATGGCCGTTGCAGACGCCAACGAAGTGATGCCGCCGAAATCCACCTGGTTCGAGCCCAAGCTGGCCGATGGTCTGGTGTCCTACCCGTTGAGCACGTGACGCCGGGACCATGAGTGACGCGCCCGTCGTTGTCATTGCCGGTCCCACTGCCAGCGGCAAGTCCGGGCTTGCGCTTGAAGTTGCGGAGGCCCTGACGGGCACAATTGTGAATGCAGATTCAATGCAGGTGTATGACGATCTGCGCATCTTGACGGCACGCCCATCTGTCGAAGATGAGGCCCGCGTCCCCCATCGACTTTACGGATATCGGCAAGCCTCTGACATGGCTTCGGCTGCTGACTGGGCACGTGATGCGCGAGCCGAGATCGCCGATATCCGGGCGGCGGCTCGGCGTCCGATTGTTGTGGGCGGGACCGGGCTCTATCTGCGCGCGCTCATGGAGGGAATTGCAGAGATTCCTCAAATTCCCAAGGCGGTCCGCGATACCGCACGCGAACGTCGCAAGCAGATTGGGGCGGAAGCTTTCCATCAGGAACTCGCCGCGCGTGATCCTGAATCTGCGGCCCGGCTGCATGCGACCGACAGTCAGCGAATGTCGCGCGCCTGGGAAGTGTTTGAAGCGACGGGGCGCGCGCTGTCGGACTGGCACCGGGACCCCGTCCCGCCGACCGGGCTGACGTTTCGGATCGTCGTTCTCATGCCGGCGCGTGACGATCTATATGCCAACTGCGAAAGCCGGTTTGATCAGATGCTGGAGATGGGCGCTCTGGACGAGGTGAGAGCGCTGGCCAGCCGCGCTGAACGTGAGCAGCTGAGCGCGGACCTGCCAATATTCAAGGCGCTCGGCTATCCCGCGCTGTCAGCACATTTGCGGGGAGAAATGTCATTGGAGGACGCAAAGTCGAAATCCCGCCAACAGACCCGCAATTATGCCAAGCGGCAGATGACGTGGCTGCGGCATCAGCTGCCCTTTGAGGGCGGGGAAGATTCCAG
>Ga0181607_10005571_pt1 | contig 10648 bp, 8 predicted proteins | sample 041ome_9_FD_132420 | JGI IMG/M metagenome (GOLD analysis project Ga0181607, IMG submission 132420) | Coastal salt marsh microbial communities from the Groves Creek Marsh, Skidaway Island, Georgia - 041413US metaG (megahit assembly) | ecosystem: Environmental > Aquatic > Marine > Intertidal zone...
ATCTGCTTGCCGCAGGATGTCGACAACGTGTCGGTATGTAACCTCGCGTCGATCAACCTCTCGCAGCACGTCGCGGACGGGGCCATGGATTGGGCGAAGATCGAAGAGAGCGCCCGCGTGGCGGTTCGCCAGCTCGACAACCTCATCGACATCACCCGTTCGAGCGTGAAAGAGGCTGACCACTCCAACGAGCAAAACCGCGCCGTTGGTCTGGGAGTCATGGGCTTCACCGATGTCATCGAGCGCTTTGGCTACAGCTACGAGAGCGAAGAGGCCTATGACCTCATCGACGAAATCATGGAGCACGTCTCCTACGCCGCCATCGATGAGTCCGCCAACCTCGCCCGGGAGCGTGGTTCCTACAAGAACTTTGAGGGTTCGCGCTGGTCGCAGGGTCTGGTGCCACTAGACACCATCGACCTCACCGAGGCTGACCGTGGCGTCCCTGTCGAGGTCAACCGCACCACCCGTCTCGACTGGGATGCACTTCGCGAGAAGGTCAAGGGCGGTATGCGTAACGCCACCCTCATGGCTATCGCACCGACTGCCTCGATCGGTTTGGTCGCGGGAACGACTCCGGGACTTGACCCACAGTTCTCGCAGATCTTCAGCCGCTCGACGAGCTCGGGTAAGTTCCTGGAGGTCAACCGCAACCTGGTCAACGCTCTGCGTGAGCACGGCCTGTGGGAGTCCACCAGGGAGGATATCCTGCGAAGCCAGGGAGACATCCAGGGCATCGAGTCCATTCCCCAGTCGATCAAGGACACTTTCAAGACGAGCTTCCAGCTCTCACCGTTTGCCTTCCTCGAGGTGGCCGCGAGAGCACAGAAGTGGATTGATCAGGCGATTAGTCGCAACATGTACCTAGAGACCAGGGACATGGACGACCTGATGTCGATTTACTCGGGTGCGTGGAAACGTGGCGTCAAGACCACGTACTACCTGCACATGAAGCCACGCCACACCGCCGAGCAGTCGACGGTGAAGGTGAACAAGTCCGAGCAGATCAACAGCTCGGGTGGTTCAGGAGCGCCGAAGAAGGGCTTTGGTGCAGCGGCACCGGCCTCGGCTGAACCTGTAGCTGCGGGATCGGGTGCCCCCAAGAAGGGCTTCGGATTCGGTGGCGCCGCGAAGGCGGGTGAGTAATCACCATGGACTTCGACTCCACAACCATCGACGGTTACGCCGTACCTACAGACCCTATGGACCTTCTGCAGTGCGATAGCTGCCAGTAGTTCCACACCTCACAAACAACGATCTAGAGATAGGACAGAAACAATGGGAATCCTTGGACAAGGAGTGCAAGAAGGTCTTCTGCTCAAGCCTGTGAAATACAAGTGGGCAATGGACCTCTATGACCAGGCTGTGGCAAACACCTGGTTCCCCAACGAGATTCAGTTGGGCGAGGACATCGCTGACTTCAAGAAGATGACGGATGAAGAACGTCACGCCATCACCTTCTTGATGAGCTACTTCAACCCCAGCGAGCTGCTGGTGAACAAGGCTCTGGCCTTTGGTGTCTATCCCTACATCAACGCACCCGAGGCGCACCTGTACCTCGCTAAGCAGATGTGGGAAGAGGCCAACCACTGCATGAGCTTCGAGTACGTCCTCGAGACGTTCCCGATCGACCGGGAGCAGGCCTATGCCTCCCACGTCGAGGTTCCCTCGATGGCCCGCAAGGAAGACTTCGAGGTCAAGTTCATCCGCCGGATGACCGAGGACACCATCGACATCTCCACCACCGAGGGCAAGCGAGACTTCGTGCGCAACCTCGTGGCCTACAACGTCATCCTCGAGGGCATCTGGTTCTACTCGGGCTTCATGGTCGCTCTGAGCTTCCGTCAGCGCAACCTGTTGCGTAACTTCGGATCCTTGGTCGACTGGATTGTCCGCGACGAGAGCCTGCACCTGAAGTTCGGTATCAACTTGATCCTCACCGTGCTGGAAGAGAACCCCGATCTGCAGACTCCTGAGTTTGCCGCGGAGATCCGCCAGATGATTCTCGACGCTGTGGAGATGGAGGAGCAGTACAACCACGACCTGCTTCCCAATGGCATCCTCGGACTGAATGCGAACTACATCAACCAGTACGTGAAGTACTTGGCTGACCGTCGCCTGGAGGAGCTTGGCTTCGAGACCGAATACAACGTCTCGAACCCGGCTAAGTGGATGGCGACCGCGAATGACACCTTGCAGTTGGTGAACTTCTTCGAGTCCACCAACACCTCCTACGAGGTCAACGCAACATCGTCACGGTAAGGGTAAACCCTCACTAAACTAAGGAGTGCAGAGGGAGGAGACAGCGACGGAGTCTCCTCCCTCTGCTTTTTTTTGGGCCAGTCGCGTGTGAGGATGAAGCTATGAAGACTCCGGATGGCCAGCTGACACTCACCCTCAATACCGGAGACCCCATTCCCCAGTTGGGACTGGGAGTCTTCAAAGTCGATGACGACATTTGCGAGCAGATCGTTCTCGACGCTCTCGAGGTGGGCTACCGCCACATCGACACCGCGATGATTTATCGCAACGAAGCAGCGGTGGGTCGCGCTATCGCCAAGAGTGGGATTCCCCGCGATGAACTGTTTGTGACCACCAAACTGTGGAACTCGGACCAGGGAGCAGAGACGACTGCAGCGGCGTTGGCGACGAGTTTGGAGTTGTTGGGTCTGGACTATGTGGATCTCTACCTCATTCACTGGCCGGCACCACTGCGCGATGAGTATGTCGCCAGCTGGTTAGTCCTGGAGCAGCTCCACCGCGACGGTCTCGCGAAGGCGATTGGTGTCTCCAACTTTGAGCCCGAGCACCTGGAGCGTGTACTCGACGAGGGCACTATCGTTCCGGCAATTAACCAGGTCGAGCTTCACCCCGCTTTCCAGCAGAGAAAACTTCGAGCTTTCCAGGAGCCGCGGGGAATCATCACCGAGGCGTGGGGACCTTTGGGTCAGGGGAAGTATGACCTTGCAGAGCTTCCTGGCCTTCACGAGATCGCTGAGGCCAAGGGCAAGAGTATCCAGCAGATTGTGTTGCGCTGGCACCTCCAAGAGGGAGTAGTGGTTTTCCCGAAGACAATCCGCAAAGAGCGCATGGTGGAAAACCTCTCCGTCTTTGACTTTGAGCTCTCCGAAGCCGAAATGGAAGCCATGGCGGCGATGGATGCCGATCGCAGGGTGGGAACACACCCGATGGATGGCAACTGGTAAGCGGTGTGAATCGCCTCAGCGGCGCTCTGAGTCCCTATCTGCTCTCTCATGCTCATCAGAGCGTGGAGTGGTTTCCCTGGGGGCCTGAGGCCTTCGCCGAGGCCGTGAAGCGGGAGTGCCCGGTCATGATTTCGATCGGCTATTCCACCTGTCACTGGTGTCACGTGATGTCGAGGGAGAGCTTCGATGATGAAGCGACCGCCGAAATTCTCAACCAGAAGGTGGTCTCCATCAAGGTGGACCGGGAGGAGCATCCCGAAGTCGATGCCCTCTATATGGCACAAGCACAAGCGTTTACCGAGCATCTGGGGTGGCCACTCACGGTATTTGCCACTCCCGAAGGCGCAGCGTTCTACGCCCAGACCTATCTACCCCCGGAGCCCCGGGGAGGGCAGCCCTCTCTGCTCCAGGTTGTCGACGCGGTTTCCACGGCATGGGAGGAGAAGCGCGTCGAGGTTCTCCAGAGTTCAAGGGCCCTCGTGGAGGCGCTCGCTGATGCCACAGGCGCACTGGAGAAAGAGGCCAGTACTCAGGCTTTCCCCTCTGTGGAGCAGCTATCGGTGATTGTGGAGGCTGTGATTGCTCAAGAAGACACCGAATTCGGTGGGTTCGGGGGAGCCCCGAAATTCCCTACCTCGCCAGCCTTGTCCTTTCTCCAGGGGGAGGGCTTTGCGGGGCATGAGTCAGCCGCGGCATGTGTCTCTCGAACTCTGACAACGTATTCAGGCTCGGATCTCCGGGATTCCCTCGAGGGTGGCTTCTTTCGCTACTCCACGATGAGGGACTTCAGTGAGCCTCACTATGAGCGCATGCTTTATGACAATGCAGGGCTGCTGTCTCTGTATTCCAGGCAAGGGGATGTGGACACGGCCGCGGGGATTGTCGAGTTCCTTCGCTCCACACTCCTCGTGGAAGGAGGCTTTGGGTCAGCGCAGGATAGTGAAAGCATCATCGAGGGCCAATCCAGCGAAGGTGGCTATTACGCGCTCGATGCCCGCGCGAGATCACGGCTCACACCGCCTGCTGTCGATGACAAGGTCATCACCGGGTGGAACGGAATGGCACTCTCAGCGCTCGCCCACGCTCACCTCGCCGGGGTTCCCGGTGACCCGGGTGCTTTGGGATCGAGTGTGGCGACGATGCTGATCGAGAACCACGTTCGGGAGGATGGCACCCTCGTTCGCCTATCCAAAGCGGGAATTCTGAGTAGCGCTCCGGCGACCCTCGAAGACTACGGAGGGCTTGGCCTAGGGCTTCTGGAGTTGGGTATGGCTCTGGGTGACGCGCGTTTCGTGGAAGTGGCGTTTCGTCTTCTCGATTCCCTTTCGGGAAGGGAACACTCTCTCGGGGTCGACGACGTCATGCGTGACAACGGTTTGAGTGTGCGGCCCGATATCCAGGAGGGGGCTTCTCCCTCAGGAATCTCGATGACCGCTCAGGCGTTGCTCCTGGCAGCCACGCTTCGAGGTACCCAGACCTATGAGGAGCGAGCGAGAGCACTTATTGCTCCTCATGTCTCGCAGTCCATGCTGACCCCGCTCGGCGCCGGAGGAGTCCTCCAGGTACTCTCCTCGCTCGCACGGAATCAACGAGAGGTCATCGTCATCGCGGATGGCCCCACCGAGATGACGGACGTTGCTCGTCGTCACCGTGCACCAGGAACATTGGTCCTGTGTCTCACCCCGGAGCAAGCACGCCGATTCCTGGAGGTGGGCGTCGACCTATTGGAAGGTCGGACCGAAGCGGCTAGCCCTATCGCGTATGTCTGCCACCACGGTGCGTGTCTCCTGCCAGCGACCACCAGGGAAGCTCTCGAGGCTCAACTGCAACAATGATGAGGTGCTGATTCTCGCTGCAACACCCCTGGGGAACCTCGGGGACGCTAGCCCTCGGCTGCTCGAGGCGTTATCGAGCGCGAATCTTATTGTGGCGGAGGACACCAGGGTGTTGCGCAAGCTCATGGCTGCGTTAGGAGTGAGCAACGACGCACCAGTTCTTTCAGCGAACGAACACACTGAGGGTTCGGTCGCGGAAGAAATATGGACGCGTGCCGTTACGGAGGACGTCGTGGTGGTCTCCGATGCGGGGATGCCAGCGATCAGTGACCCTGGCTTTGTCCTGGCTCGGGGAGCGAGGGAGAGGGGAATCCCCATCAGCGTGATTCCCGGTCCGAGTGCAGGACTCTCCGCGCTGGCGGTCAGTGGCCTACCGACCGACCGATTCACGCACGAGGGTTTTGTGCCCAAGAAGGGCCGTGCGGGATATTTCGAATCCCTCGCGAGTGAAACGCGCACCATGGTGTTTTTTGAGTCACCACACCGCCTGCGCGAGATGCTCCTCGATGCAGCTTCGGTCTTCGGGGAGGATCGCGAAGCCTGCGTCGCCCGTGAAATCACGAAGAAGTTTGAAGAAATCCAGAGAGGGACCCTCGCAGAGCTCGCAGGTCACTTCTCGGGGAGCGTGAAGGGCGAGATTGTGGTGGTCATTGGTGGGTCACCGGCGGGCTCGACTGATCTGCCTGAAGCGATTGCTCGGGTGAGCGAGCTCATGGATTCGGGAATGGGTCGTTCGGAGGCGTGCCAGGTGGTGGCTAAAGAGACCGGGATTCCTAAGAGCACCCTGTATAAGGAAAGTGTCGGGGACTCCGCGTAGGATTGAGCCTCGATGCCCACACAGCAGTCCGATTCTTTCTTTATCGCGACACCGATTTTCTATGTGAATGACGTGCCGCATATTGGGCATGCCTACACCGAGGTCGCCGCTGACGCGCTGTCCCGGTGGATGCGCAATTCCGGCATCGACACCTGGTTTCTGACGGGAACGGACGAGCACGGGCAGAAGATTATGCGGACCGCCCTCGCGAACGGTGTTGCGCCAAAGGAGTGGGCAGACCGACTGGTGGAGCAGGCGTGGAAGCCCCTGTTGAGCACGCTCAATCTTGCCAACGATGACTTTATTCGCACGACTGAGGAGCGCCACGAGAGCGCGGTTCAGAAGTTCCTGACTCTCCTGCACGACAAAGGCTTAATTTATCAGGGTGAATACGAGGGTTTCTACTGCGTGGGATGTGAGGAATACAAGACACCCGCGGACCTTGCCGAAGGAACCGACGAATTTGAGGGTCAGAAGGTGTGCCAAATCCATGGCAGGCCTATCGAGGTGCTCAAGGAAGAGAACTATTTCTTCAAAATGAGTGAGTTCCAAGACCAGCTGTTAGAGCTCTATCGAACCCGACCTGACTTTATCCAACCTGCGAGTGTGAAAAACGAAATCGTGGCGTTTGTGAATCGCGGGCTGGAGGATCTCTCTATTTCGCGCTCCAACATCGACTGGGGCATCGAGTTGCCCTTTGACAGCGACCACGTGACCTATGTGTGGTTTGAAGCCCTCTTGAACTACATCACCGCCACTGGCTGGGGCGCGAACGACGACGAGTTTTCCAGGCGCTGGCCCGCAGTTCAATTGGTGGGTAAAGATATTGCCCGCTTCCACGCGGTCATTTGGCCCGCCATGTTGATGGCTGCCGGTCTTGAGCCCCCGCGCAACGTGTTTGCGCACGGCTGGTTGCTGGTCGGTGGCGAGAAAATGTCCAAGTCAAAACTCACCGGTATCGCACCCTCGGACATCACTGATGTGTTTGGTTCTGATGCGTTCCGGTATTACTTCCTTCGCGCCATCACCTTTGGATCAGATGGCTCGTTCAGTTGGGAAGACCTCTCCGCACGTTATGAGGCTGAGCTGGCCAATGGGTTGGGAAACTTAGCTTCACGGGTGATTGCGATGATTCGTCGCTATCGAGGTGGAGTGGTTCCTGATCCCGCAGCCGGGTCTGCCGAAGCTGAAACGGCTCTCCAGTCGGTCATTTCTGATGCTGTTGCGAAGGCGAACACCGCGATGCACGCGTTTGCCCCGCATGAGGCCCTTGGTCAGATCTGGCGCATTGTCGAGGACACCAACGGCTACCTCACCGAACAAGAACCCTGGGCATTGGCCAAAGACGAAGCCCAGGCCGACCGACTCGACGCCGTTCTCTATCATTCAGCGGACGCGCTCCGGGTTCTCGCTGTGGTGCTTCACCCCTTTATGCCGCACTCGATGAGTGCTCTCTGGGGCGCTCTCGGCCAGACCGGAGAACCGGGTGATCAACCGCTCCTCGAGGAGGCCGTTACAGGCGGGCTTAATCCTGGAACCGGTGTGCTGGAACTACCACCGTTGTTCCCCAGGATCGAACAGGACTAACCCTCGTGAGCGCAGGATCAGGCGATCTCCCCGCGCACATTCGAGCGCGCGGAGATCGCGACGCGAGCGACCGAGCGGTCGCCTATCCCGCGGCACCCAACCCCCTCTCCGTGGGGGTCTATGACAATCACGCTCATCTCGAGTTTGCCGATGGTGATAATCCGATGGATTACACCGAGCACTTGGATCGAGCAGGGGCTTTAGGTGTACTCGGTGTAATCCAGGTGGGAACAGACGTGGAAACTTCCCGGTGGTCGTCCGCACTCGCTCACCGGGAGCCCCGGGTGTTGGCGGCGGTCGCCATTCACCCTAACGAGGCTCCACTTCTCCACCAGTCCGGAGAGCTCGAGGATGCCCTTGCTGTTATCGACGAGCTCGCCGCTAAGCCGCGAGTGGTAGCGGTGGGCGAGACGGGTCTCGATTTCTTTCGCACCCCACCAGAGCTTCAGGATGCGCAAAAAGACGCATTTCGTGCCCATATCGAGATCGCCAAAAGGCACGATGTTGCCCTGCAAATCCATGACCGGGATGCCCACGAGGCTGTGGTGGACATCCTTCTCGAGGTGGGAGCTCCCGAGAAGACGGTCTTCCATTGCTTCAGCGGCGATGCGGCCCTAGCCGAGACTCTTTCGGCCCAAGGGTGGTATGCCTCGTTCGCGGGAACCGTGACGTTCAAGAACTCTGAGGGGCTTAGAGAAGCTCTCACGGTGATGCCTCGCTCTCACATCCTCGTCGAAACGGATACACCGTTCCTGACGCCAGTTCCCTCGAGGGGCAAGCCCAATTCCCCCTACATGATTCCCTTCACGGTCCGATCAATGGCGCAGACCCTCGAGATGGACGAGAGTCTCCTGGCGGCCCAGCTCACGGACAACACCATCGATGTCTATGGACGCTTTGATGACAAACCCTTAGACGAGTTGGGGTCTGTGCTTCGTGGCCGATAAATCGGGCGGATTACTGGGTGCTACCGAGATTCGCCGCCTCGCCGATGAACTGGGTGTGAGCCCCACGAAGAAACTCGGCCAGAACTTTGTGCACGATGCCAACACCATCCGCCGCATTGTGTCCATCTCGGGAGTATCTGAAGGCGATCACGTTCTTGAGGTGGGACCGGGTCTGGGGTCCCTCACGCTGGGACTTCTGGAAGCGGGAGCCACCGTGTCGGTTATTGAAATTGACCCACGTTTGGCAGGGGCACTTCCTCGCACGGTCTCGAGGTATTTCCCTGACCGCACGGTTTCGGTGATGACCCAGGATGCCTTGGAGGTCACAGAAGTTCGAGGGACTCCCACCGCGTTAGTGGCAAACCTTCCCTACAACACGTCTGTTCCCATCACGCTGCACTTGCTCTCCGCTTTGCCGTCGCTTCGCAGTGTTCTGGTGATGGTGCAAGCCGAAGTTGCCGAGCGACTCGCTGCTCAGCCAGGCTCTAAGGCCTATGGAGCACCCAGTGTGAAAGCTCGTTGGTTTGGATCGTGGAGTGTTGCGGGTTCTGTCCCGCGGCAGGTGTTTTGGCCAGTCCCCAACGTCGATTCGTTGTTGGTGCGGATGGAGGGTGCCTCACCTCCGGGTGACGAGGCCCTACGGAGGGTGGTGTTCGACCTCGTCGATCACGCCTTTGCAACCCGTCGCAAAATGGTGCGAGGAGCCCTCTCGGGGCTTCTCGGAGCGGATCGGGTAAACGACGTGATTACTGCCGCGGGGCTCAGTCCTGAGGCCAGGGGAGAGCAGTGGACTCTCGACGACTTTGTCGCTCTGGCGCGGGAGGTGATCAGCCGTGACAAGAGCTAAGGGACCCTCGACCGCCTGGATTCTCCTGGGTGTCATGGTGGGTGGACTCGCGGGCCTTTATGCGCCCTGGGAGAGCGAGTTTTTGGAGGTGCTGCAGTGGGCTTTTCTTGTCGTGATGGTCTTCCTCGTGGTGGTGTCTCTTCCGCTTCTGTCCATCGGGCGGGCGATTGCGAAACCTCGAGTCCTGGTCGCGCTTTTTGCGGTGAACTTGCTAGTGGTGCCGCTCGTGGCGTTTATCCTCTCCAGGTTTGTGTTTCAAGTCCCCGAGCTCCAGGTCGGATTGCTTTTGGTTCTCTTGGCACCGGGAATCGCTCTGTCGCTCACAACAGCGCAGGAGGCCGGCGGTGATGTGGAGAGTGTTCTCGGTGCGAAACCCCTCATTCTGATCGGTCAACTCGTCGTCGTTCCGCTCTACACGGTTCTGCTCTCGGGTGGCGTGCTGGGCTTTTCTGACCTGCCACCAACGTTTTCAATCATCGGAGGGGTCATTGTGGTGCCTGCGGTCGCAGCTCTGCTGGTGCAGGGGTTGATCACGCGGTTTACCGGGTTGGCTTCGACCAGAGAGCGTCTCACCTCGTTTCGTGTCCCCGTGATCGCGGTGGCTGTTGCATTGGTGTTGTGGAACCAGGTGCCCTCCCACCTCGCAGAGCTCGAGGAGCTCTACCGTATGGTCCCGCTGTTCTTCGCATTCCTTGTCCTCCTGGCACCCCTGGGGCTTCTCGCTGGCATCCTCGCGAGCCTGACTATCCCCGAAAAGAGAGCGATCATGATCGTGGGTGCTGGTCGAGGCGGTGTCATCATGCTGCCGATTAGTCTCGGCCTCGACCAGGACGTGTGGGGGTTAGTTCCCCTGGTGGTCATCACCCAGCTCACCCTCGAGGTTCTCGGCATGATGGTCTATCGCACGATCGTTCCGGAATTAGTGCCCACAGACGCTCGCTAGTACGCAGGGACTCTGCGCCCGCTACGCTCACACCATGGCCTCCGTCACAGTCCGTGCCCCTGGGAAGATCAACCTGGCCTTGCACGTGGGACCGCGAGACGACTCTGGTTACCACGAGCTTCTGAGCGTCTTCCAGGCGGTGGATGTGTGGGAAACGCTCACAGCAGAGGACGCTGCGGAGCTCTCTCTCGAGGTCGTGGGCGACGTCGTCACAGACGACATCCCTCTCGATGAGAACAATCTCGCACTCCAAGCCGCGCGTGCGGTGCAGAAAGCGAGCGGCTACGACGGTGCCGCGTCGCTCCACATCACGAAACGGGTGCCGGTAGGCGGGGGTATGGCGGGTGGTTCTGCCGATGCGGCGGCCGCGTTAGTTGCACTCGATGCACTGTGGAAGACCGGTTTGTCGAGGGTGCGCTTACTTGACCTTGCGGCCGAGCTTGGTTCCGATGTTCCGTTTTGCCTC
>Ga0181607_10005575_pt1 | contig 10641 bp, 1 predicted proteins | sample 041ome_9_FD_132420 | JGI IMG/M metagenome (GOLD analysis project Ga0181607, IMG submission 132420) | Coastal salt marsh microbial communities from the Groves Creek Marsh, Skidaway Island, Georgia - 041413US metaG (megahit assembly) | ecosystem: Environmental > Aquatic > Marine > Intertidal zone...
ACGGACCTTCTTAGTGCGCCAAGAGTAACAGTTATGGACGGACAATCGGCGACCATTACGGTTGCCCAAGAGTTTATTTACCCCACGGAGTACGAACCTGCCCCTGCACCAACTATTGGAGGAGGTGGCGGAAATAATGAAGGCGGCGGATTGGGAGGGGCTATACAGATTCAGTCTGCCATTCCACAATTCGAAACGGTTGCTCCCTTAGATGAGCAACCTGGCTTTCGTGAGGTTGGAGTTGTTCTTAATGTAACGCCAACCATTGAAAAATATAATTCTATCAATCTGCGACTCACTCCAAAGGTCACTGAATTTGATGGCTTTATTGAGTATGGTGGCAACTCGGCTATGATAGGAACATCCCAAGTAGGATCTCCACCTATGATGATTCAACCTTCCGGTATACTGATGCCTATTTTCTCCGTACGAAAAGTGGATACCCAAGTTAGTATTTTCGATGGCGCCACAGTAATAATAGGTGGCTTAACCAGAGAGGAAGTTAAGACGGTTAATGACAAAATTCCAGTGCTTGGCAATATTCCCATTATTGGAAAACTATTCCAGTCCAATGCAGAAAGTTATCAAAAAAGAAATCTACTTATATTTGTCAGTGCCAGTATAGTATCTAAGGGCGGATCACCGGTTCGTGAAGTTATTCAAAACATTAGCCCTCAATCTATATTTAAGGATCCTGTGATTATGACACCGACGGGTACTATTCGAAGAACTTTTAAGGAAGATGAACCAAGTAAAAATTAAAATTTCTGAGAATTATGAAAAATGTTATAATTTATATTAATTTTATAACAAATTGATAATTGACTGCTTATTTGGTAATTTAGAAAATGCCCCCATTAAACAAGGAAATGCCAATGCGTTTTCGTAAATCTCGGACAAGTCACTTGTTTATTCTCGGGGCAGTTTTACTTTTCTTTAGCTCCTTCATTTATCTGCAAACCAGAGAAAGAATTAACCTTGTCCAAAAAGATTTTGACTCCAACAAGCAACAACTTTCAGACCAAATCCCCCTGGAGAGTCCTACTGATAAAAAATTAGAGGATACAATCATAAAAACGAATCCACCCAAAGTGGTAGAAAATGATCGAGAAAGAGAGATATGGTGTGAGCAAAGAGATTATGAAGATCTTTCAAGCCATCCTATTTTCAGTAAATTTAACGAGTGGAGTGAGCAATTTATTTCATTACAATGTACTGATCCCCTCAGTTGTCAGGATCATGACCCAAGATTGGTTCGCCATCTTATACATAAGGGAAAGAAACTTGCCCAAGAGAGATCAACCATCCTACATAAAATTATCCGCGGTGATCCTAGAAAAGCCTTGGAGCTGGCTTTTTCTCAAGAACTTTTAGACTTTCTCCCACCTGAAATTTCCGAACATATGGAAGTTTGGGAAACAGATTTTGTTGATATTGTTTCCATTCATCGTTGTTTTGATCCATTGCATCCCAATGGCTGGATCTCCAGACATGCTAAGTTTTCGGATGGCAGGGAATTACGTGCCTGGACTTATGGAAGACGCAAGAACTTACCAAGTGCAAAAGGCATTTCTGTTTGGGGAATTGTGTTAGGGGAAGATTTTGCAGTTTCAGAAAATGATGCACAAGTTATCAACTATTCAGCGCAGAGCGGAATCGTAAGAATTGCAAAAAAAGATATAAGCTATGAAACCCTGGCTGAAAGAAACTTCGTACTGGACCGACTTCAACCAGGAAAGCGGCGCGTCAAAGGAATAACATCTTACCATTACCCTCTTATTATGGGCTCTGGAATGACAGCGGAAAAAATGCTGGAGATGAAATACGAATTAAATTCTACCAGGGTGACCTTTCAGGATGCCCTCAATGCCGCCATGGCCAAAAATGGCAAACTTCTTCAAATAGATGATGCAGATGAATCTGAACTGCTCACTGAATATCTGAAAAACAAATATGAAGAGGGCAATTTAACTCTTGGCCTGACTGGTTCTGGCGTTCCAGTAACCTTTCTTTGGCTAGGGGCTACAGATAATGAAGATACCAATGGGACCCTTTTTGATGTGGATCAAAATTTAACCACTCAAACTTTGGAAATTAATGCGAGCGAGGGAGATTGGAAGTGGTTGAGTGGAGATCCTTGGAATAGTAGCTATGCCCCATGGATGGCAGACAGCACACCTTCTGATAATGACACCAAAGATTTTGCCGCATTTAATTGGAACCATTCTGAAGGTGCTGGTTCATGGACAGACATGAATGAAAATGCAACCCTTCCTTTTATCATAGAGTATGACACCCAAATGGCTTCCCAGCAAAGTGATCTCAAGGGGATACGAAAAATATTGGTTATACCCGCTCGTTTTTTGGATGAATCGACCCATTATTTATCTGCCCTTGGTGGATCTAATCAGCTCATTACCAACGAGCTTGGAGAAATTATTTTAGAAGAGTACCAACAGGATTCATACGAACCCATTACTCAAGATGCGATTGATGAGGCAATGGCAGAAATTGTCAGCTTTTACTCCCGAAACACAGATGGTGAGCTTCAACTTGTGCCTGTCGTCTCCCCAGTTGTAACCCTTCCACTTAACAGGTATTATGCAACCACTGGAGGAGGAGGACCCAGTCCGTATGATTCAGAAGGTTCCTTGACTGGAATAGCTGAAGTAGACCATACCGAGCTAGGTGAACTGGATGACCAAGCAATTGATGCCTATGCCCTACTTTTGGCAGCGAACCTTGGCGAAAAATGGAATAGAGACGGATGGGCTTTTATGGGGCTCGAATCGATTGAGATCAATTCTTCTTCCGGTGTACTGGACGGTGATTTTAAGAGCCCCCCAACCGTAGAACTCAAAGGGGGTGAAGCATTGATGGAAAATGGGTCGCCTTACCCAGACTTTGTACCTGCTTCCGTGGAAGCTCTTACCAATCATCTTGGCCAGGTAACCGGCTTTAATATCACCGAACCTGGTTCATTTTATGACAGTGATCGTGCACCAAAATTATATTTGAATGGACAGCACTTTCCTGATGTGCAGGTAAGGATTTCATACTTGCTGGTTTCCTATGTAATTCTTTCCAATTATTCAAAAGGAGCCTTAGGTCTTGGGTATGTAGGTGGACCCGGCTCTCATGTAATGCTTGCATCAGGAACTTTATCAAGGAGTACGACTGCTCATGAAGTGGGGCATAATTTCGGCCTTCAACATGCACAAAGATATAACACTAAATCCGAAATAGTTTTAAGTGATGATGCTGATCAAACTGAGTATGGAAATAAATACTCAGTTATGGGGACTGCTGATGATCTTGTTACAAGTGGTGATATAACAGTACCCGGTAAAGTCATGATGAACCTTCTCTTTGAAGGAACTACGGGTTATGTCAAAGGCAAGAGCATTGGAGTAGATGTTGCCGAATTGGATCAATCTAATTTGTTTGGTGTTAATGAATTTCGGGAACAAAACGCGGACCGAAATAACACTTTCCGAATATACAGGAGTAATCAAGGTACCCCGCCAGCCAGTTTGCGCACTGAAAGTTTTCAAGTAAGACTCCCTCCAATGGAGTACAATTTGTTGGAGGAATTAAATGTTTCCACACTGGCTGTTAAATTTGAAGGCACGGGGGAAGAAGCGAATGCCACCTTTGATTTTGTAGACCCGCTATGGAGTTTAAATATATTTCAGGCAGGTAGGGGATATGCATCTGAGCCTGTGGTTCAGTTAGTCCATCCTGTCGATGGAGATGTCTTCCTAAGTCTCGCCCCTGAATGGATCGAGGAGGCCGCGGGCACCGATTATAACCAAACCGCGAAATTATTGGATAATGAGAAGAGGTGGGTAAGGGGTATTTGTGTAAAACCCAATGCACCCCAGGTGAAGCCTTTTAGTTTTTTTAGTGGGTATGACTTAATGGACTATTATCTGTCCTATCGTACAGATATTTCCGAATATGGGATTGCATTAAATATAGCAACAGACCCGGCCTTGTCTAAAGGGGTATTGGAACCCTTTTTGTTAGATAGTACACCTCAAACACCTCAGGATTATTCTGATGCAGCTTTACTGATCGGCTCAACTTATTCTGATTACGATTCAGATTTACATTTCACTCCCGTGAAGGTTGGTGGAGTGGATCCAATGACTTACATTGAAGTGGTTATTCATTCCGGAACCATCGAGGATGACCTTGCGAAAGTGCCAGATTTTGAACTGGTGAGCAGTGAAACAAATCCTGCCTTAGGCGAACAGGTGAGATTCTCAATTGTATCTGGAAATGCTACAAAAAACTATGCTTATTCATGGTTTCTGAATGAGCAGGCACTGAATGACCCTGTTTATTTAAACCAATCGTCCATATTGCTAAATTTTACTAAAGCAGGGAATCAGGTACTTAGAGTGGTTGTGTCTGACATGAAAGGGGGCGTGTCATCACGAAGCCTTCTCATCGAAGTAGGTGATAATTACCTTACAAACCTATCAAGTATTTCAGGAACCGTTCTTTCAAAACAAAGTGCAGTTCAGGGTGCTCGGGTGATTTTAGAAAAAGCTTCTGTTATTGAGCATAATGTATCCATTACGGGGAACATTCGTGACAGTTTTTACAGCATTAGTACAGGGAACCCTGCAAAGTTTCTGATTGATGGAGAAACTGCACCTGAACTTAATTTTCGCCGTGGCGAAATTCACCGGTTTAACTTCAAACCATCAGCGGATGGTTTGGATATGTCGTTCCTGGAACAGCCTGAAAACAGACCCCCAAAAGTCTTAATTAATATGTTATCAGACGCCAGGGTAGATTTGGAGCAAGGGGATGGATATTTCCGAAACCCATCGATTAAATATAATCTCAGTTCAAGCTTTTCTCCGTACAAGTCCAAATATGTTGGTAGCTATTTAGATATGCTTAAGTTCTTGTTCGATAAAAATGGAACGATTCCCAGCTTAGAAGATGATAATGGTACTCACTTGGAGGTGCTGGAGTATTTAAGGAACTCGAATCCAGTAATCTCTGAATTCAGCACCAGTAATTTGGTGACTCGCCCTTTTGCGAGGACCTTAATGCTAGAAGGCAATATCAGTAGCGGAAGGGTAGGTCCGCGTGAAATTACTGAAATAGGATATTATGCCTACGGAGGAAAGGGGTATGATCGAGACCAAACTCCAATAGTAGAAGTGCGTAGATCAAGCATATGGGAAGATTATTTAAGTAAAAATGCGAATGCGACGGCTTTTGTGGATGGTGTTGGAACCATAACGCCGGTTATTTCAACGGAGTTTATGGGTAATACCTGGGAAACACGCCCTGGTGATTCTGTTGTTCCCAGTTTGGTTGTCTGGGGAAGTGGGGGTAATGATGCGACCGATCCAAACTCTGAAGTGAATACCACAATTACACGTTGGTCGGTTATTGAGGGAAATGAACTGAAGCAAATGGGCACAATCTCTATTCTGAATCAAGGGAAAGGTTTTGAACCTAACAGTACTATGGCAGTACTGCATTACCCTTTGGATCCTGTTGCCTATTGGAGCTTTGATCGCCATGAAAGCCTGTTTGAAGACTCCAATCGAGCCAGGCATCAACCCTCTCCAGCTTGGAATTTAGAGCCGAATCAATTTAATCTTAAGCATTACTGGAAGCTGGATGAAAACCAATCCGGAAAAGCAAAAAATGAGATTGAGTCAGGCTCTTTTCTTTCTGCTACCCAAAGTTTAAGAGAAAGCAGTTTTGTAAAGTGGGGCCTGTTGGGCAAAGCACTGGAAATTAATTCAACTAACGAAATAACTTCTGTTGGTGTTCTAGATGAAAACTTTACCCTATCTATGTGGGTGAAGCCTGAGGGTGATTTCAATATAGAATTTTCATCGGTTGATGAGCTTAATTTTACATCAAGCTCCCAAAAGTACTTTCTTAAAAATACTACTGGAGCCGAGCTCGAATTAGAACCCAAAATAGAAGACTACTGGACTCACATTGGCATCGTTAGAGAGGATTCCGAAGCTTTCTTTTTTGTGGATGGCAGAAAAGCAAGCCAAGCAATCGCATTATCGTTACCAACGGATTTTAATATTACGACATTTGATACCTCCGTTTGGGTGGATGAAGTTCGCATTTATGGAGTTCCTTTAAGTGATGGAGAAATGAGGTATTTATCGGGTAGGACATACCTGGATATTTCCGGCAACAAATACCATGCCGCACCACTGGGTAATGCGGATTTTCTGCCCATATCCCCAGAAAATGTTAAATCCGATGATGAGTCGGTACCGACTTTTGCACCTTACCCTAAATCAACCAATGGAAGTGGGCGTTTAGGAGATTCATTTGCTGGAGAATTAAATGGACTCTCCCTAAAGTTTGATGGATCGAATGACTATTTAGATATTTCTACCCACAGCTTGGATTTGGGTCTTCCTGAAGGCACCTTTTCACTTTGGGTAAATACGACATCCACTCAATCGCCGAACCCTTTATTTTGGAGTTCCAGTCCTCCAATCATAGATGTTTTTACAGACACCGAAACAAACCAAACTGAAATTACTCTCACGCCTGGTAAGTTTTTTGGACTGGAACTTGCCAATGGATTACCCAGGCTTGCGGGCTCGGGTGCAAGCTCTCCAAGCAGTCAGGTGAATGATGGGAAGTGGCACCATATAGTCGCCTCTTTCCCAACAGGGGCAATATGGGTGGATGGAGAGGTAGTTGCTACCAGTGCTTATGATTTGCAGGACACTCTTTATGATGGGTTTGACAACCTCTTTGCATTTCCTGCAGATACCATGACCATCGGTAAGGCGAAGGATCGAACCATTCGAGATCAGGAAATATATTTTAATGGGAGAATAGATGACTTCATTATCTACGACCGAATATTAACACAGCAGGAAGTTCTTTTTCTGTTTGAAATGAGGCGTGGTCGTGAACAGTTGCCTAGGTTAGAGGCTGTCGTGGATGCAATTGGAACTGTTCAGATAAATGATGGAGGGGAGGGCTACAGGGAAAACCCTGATTTAGTTTTTTGGTATGGCGAGGAGGAAAACAAAACAGACTTAGATACTTTCCCCACGCTAACTTCTTTGGAGGGAAACTTTACCGAGACCAATGGAACCATGGGTATGCTAGCCTATGTACAGGATGATGATTCGGTGTACTCTTACCACTTAGGAAAAACTAGTGATCGGAATTACACCTGGAAAAAAGAAACATCTAACGGGTGGCGCAGGTTAATTGAGGCAACCGGGATTGGTGAATTTGAGAATGCGTCTGTTGGGGAAATCGTTTGGGCAAAAAAGATGGATACACTCACAGCATTTCCTCTACCTGATGGCAGAGAAGTCACAAAAAGATACATTGATTATGTCACTATGGATGTGAATCGTTCTCACCCACTTGATTCCAACGCAACCAAGCACTGGCCAAATTCATTTTATCAACCCTACGGATTATACGGGTTTAATGAGAGGGTTAACTTCATCATCGACCCTCCGATTATCCACAATACAGAGGCAATCGAAAATACTACTTCCACTGCCTATACATTCTATTTTATTGATCCAGATGCCAATGAAAGCATAACGATTTCCGATCCCGGTTTGGGAATCACAGACATCAACAAATCCGGAATCCGGATCGTGGGATCTGGTTATCAACCCAAAACAGGGTATCCCTTTATTGGTGGTACAAATGTCTTCAATCAAACCGAAGAAGACTATCCTGGTTTCGCAGAAATTAACTCTTCAGACTCTGTGACTGACTATTTGATGCCTTATTTCGATGCACCTTCGGTTTCTTCCAAGTCCAACCTCTCGAGCTTCATGGACAAGCAAATTGCTCAAACCTATGGAATGTATAACTGGTCCGGAAATGAGGATGTCAATGTATCGACGCTAGATTTTAACCAAACATTTTCTCATGTTTCAGTAACGAACGCTGGATTTGGTTACAGTATGCCAGTCGAGCTAAAGGTAATCAGAGGATTACCTCAGGTTACAAACCCTGAATTTTTTGTGGATGAGTACAATTCGACTACCTCTTATGTACTTACGGAAGCTAAATTATCTGTAAAGACAATCGGTCCAAACGGGGAAATTTTGGATATCAATATAGACGATAATGGAAGTGGTTATATTACTACGGTCTCCTAGATCCTGATTTATACCAAATAAATAAAATACCTAATGTTAGCGTTACTGGCGGTGGAGGTAGGGGTGCACAAATTTTTGTATTTGATGATAACAATGATACCGTAATTGACCGTTTTCAAATTATGGACCCCGGCATAGGTTACTTTAACATCGATGGTGACAACGAACCAATCGTCAAGCACTCGGCATTTTCCGCACTGCCTCATCCTGAAAGAAATGCAACTTTAGAGGTAAGACTGGGTGGGTATCTCAAAAGCATACCCCGCTGTACTGCTTGTGCGAAGGATGACAAATTGTCTAAAGATGGACACACAAGTCCATCTCCAGCTGTTGCTATGGATGAAGCCTATTCGCATGTGGAACCATGGGTAGAAATTTGGGACCGCGGTCGTAGTGAAACAGATATTGATGCAAATGAAGATCGAGCCCATGGAGCCGTTAAAGTGGTTAAAGGTGAAATAGGAAAAGTGGTTGTTACCAAAAGTGGTAGAGGTTACATAGACCCCGTCGCCATTGTAAGAGATGTCTCTCCAAAGAACAAAAAGTATTACGACCTTGAAACATTGACCTATCGCCGGAAATGGAAGTGTACCTTTCCAAGGACAACAGAAGACGGAAAAAAGATTGAATGTGGGCATATACATTGGGGATTATATCCCCCCGAGGAATGCCCGGGAGAAACAGATGAACTCTTTAAATACGAAGATGAAAATGGCACATTGATCATACCCACAGCAGATCAGGTAACGGACTGGCAAAAACGCCACAATGACTTGCGGGAACACTTACATTGTACCGAAAATGAAACACATCTAAATGCGTCTTTCTTGGTTCGAAAATGTTGGGGTACAAAATTTAACTACATTTTATACAACGATGCTTACTACCGAAACCCACGCGAAGATTGGCTGGGAATGGATGCAAATTTATCTGTCATTGCTAAGGCAGGTAAGATTCGGGAAATACAAGTGGATGACAATGGTTCGAATTATTATGCATCCACCCTGTATGTAGAAGGGTCAGGCAGTGGCGTAGATGCCATTTTTGTTTTCGATGAGTATGGAAAAAACACAGAAATTATCTTTAATGACCCTAAATTAAAAAATCTCGAATTCGACCATATTCCTCGCCCCGAGGGAGCAGGACAAGGCTTCCAGGAAAGACCTTGGTCCTGGGATGAAAACCCCAACCGAACACTAGGTCCAAGCGGTGCTCCGCAGATACATTACATAAATATGCCTTTTTCTTTGTACCCTGAAACCCTGAGTGTGTCTGTAGATTATTCAGACGCTACTCATATTTGGTTTCCCGGTCGCCCAGTTCTTGCAGATACCCTAGGGGACAGGATATCCTCTATAGAGGTCACAGAGCCTGGGCTTTACAATAACAGCCGGGATTTATCCTCCGTGACCATTGAGTTTAATAGTTCAGTAGTTCAGGATATCGACGGCAATGGCTCGATAGATTTTATTCAAGCAAGTGCCCTAGGTTTTGGGGCATCCCGCTTAACTCATTTTGCCCTGGATGATAATGCCACATATCAAAACAGCTCATCAGGTCTTTCTATGGAATACGGTCTTTTTGACGAAACTCCCTCCATCATGTTTCTCGATAACCGCAACTTTTATGTATCCGCAGGTGCAATGCCTGGTAAAAGTACGGCATTAAGTAATTTCGATTATGAACAAGAAACAAAGAGTTCCTACATTCGGTTAAACGATGTAGTGGATTATGAAGCAGATTCAAAAAAATCCTTTATTGATCTGTATGTGGACGATCTCTTTCCTGCACAGCTTTTTTACGGGAATGGAATCCTGGAAGGAACCAGTTCGCAAGTATTACCAGCCATGGGTAACCGAATTTTGGTTTCTGAGGCAGTACCGGGCTTAAATTGGGCAATCGATGAACCAACGGAAAAAGCAAGTTACTCGTATACTGATATTTATGGACAGTATCATTTCGGTAATTTGGAACCTGGGATGTACAACCTGACTGTTTTTATGGAGGATAAAAATCTCCAAGAAACAACATTTCGACCCCGAACGGAACCCACTAGAATAACCAAAACAATCTATGTGCCAGGATTTCCAGAACTTACCCTGGAGTCCGATAATTTGGGCAAAGGCATTAGTTCGCTTGTTTGGTCGCTTGAATCCAGAAATGCTGCTCGCCCTAATGAACAGATAAGCAGTAGTTCCGAGTTTTTTCAGGAATTTTATGGGAAAAAGCTGGAAGGGGTTGGAAGAGGGTTTGATCCTGAAGCACCCTTACCAGAGCTGATATTTTTACCTCACGAAATGAACCTTGGAAAGGCTACTCCCAATTTACTTATTAGTTTATCTTCTTCAGGGGATGGTTCGTTGGACTTACAAATTATAGACGATGAAAATACCACGACCTATTTTCCTGGAGATAAATTTACCATTGTATTTAACAGTGTGATCACAGGAGTGGACTTTTTTGAAAGCTATCTTTTTAGCGATTCAGA